>Ga0154315_1034_pt1 | contig 41149 bp, 37 predicted proteins | sample RifGroA2_FD_105609 | JGI IMG/M metagenome (GOLD analysis project Ga0154315, IMG submission 105609) | Elusimicrobia bacterium GWA2_69_24
ATGTCCGAATACGATGGGCTCAAGAGGTGAACTAGGCCTCTCTGCTTGGTTCCGGTCAACTCCGTCTGCCAATACCCATAACTAGCCGGAAAGCAGTTCTCCACTCCCGGCACAGGGGACATCGTGGCCCCCCGGGCTGGACGGTCTCCTCCACCTCACGAAAGTTGGAACTAAATCACCTCCAAGATCGTACTTGTGACAGGGTCCCCTGCGGCTGGACGCCTTCATGGGACTTGCCAATACGGCATATGTGCCGTATACTATGGGCAAGGACTACAGGCTGGTTTTCTACGAGACCGCCGCTGGCCGCATCCCGGTACGGGACTATTTGCGCTCTCAGTCCAAGACGGTCCGGGGCGTCGCAGGGTGGCTGCTTACCCGCTTGGAGGAAGAAGGGCCTGACCTGGAGCGGCCGGCGGCAGATCATCTGGGAGATGGCATCTACGAGCTTAGAATCATCGTTGCGGGGGATCAGCATCGCATCCTTTATTTCTTTGCGGACGATACGATCGTGACTACGAACGCTTTCCTGAAAAAGACACGCAAGGTGCCGATCGTCGAGATCGCCAAAGCGCGATCGGCGCGTGCCGCCTGGCACGCCGGGGAGGCAGCGCCATGAGCGTCAAGCGCAGGACCGGGCTGTCGTTGGCCGACTTCCTCGCGGAAGAACTCCGCGACCCGGAGGTGCGGGAGCACTATGAAGCCGCCAAGGCCGAGTGGCTCGTTTCAAAGGCTGTGATCACCGCGAGGAAACGAGCGCGGCTGACCCAAGTCGAATTGGCTAAAAGGATCAAGACCGACCAGAAGGCCATCTGGCGTCTGGAGGCCGGGCGCCAGAACGCGACGGTGGACCTGCTATGGCGGATCGCCGCCGCGACGAACAGCACTCTGCGGTTGACGTTGGCGCCCAGGCGCGCAGGCTGAGCGGCGAGCCCCGCCGGGTGGGATCCATGTCCATGAGTTGAAGGGGATGTGAGGGTCCCGTAAGGGACCGTTGAGACCTCCATGGCAGAATAGAACGGGGCCGATGGTGGCCCCGGGAGGTTCTCGTGCCGCAAACGGAAGGCGATGTCCTGACGGGGCGCAGACGCAAGGGGGAGCCGCGGAGATACTTCGGGCTCGCCATCCTGGTGGAGGACGTCTACCGGGAACTGGTGCCTGTCACTCAACTAACTAATGTCGTGAGTTATTAGTCCAATTATATTCGTCACCCCGGCGAAAGCCGGGGTCCAGGCGCCGGTATGACGGCTTTTCAAATGTAAAGAAGCGTTGAACTCACTGCACTAAGCAGCGGCCCCTGGGGAATCACTTCTTGGGATTGCCGTCCTGGTCGAAGACTTGGATGGGGCGCTCCTTGGCGAGTCCATCCGCCAACTTCTTGGCGTCGCCCACGACCGTGAGCGCGAGCTTGGACGGGGCGAGCAATTCCCGCGACACGCGCTGGACGGCCTCCCCGGTCACTTCGGAGACCTTCTGGGGGTAGAGCCCCCACTGCGCCAGCGGCTCGCCCAGGAGCTCGAGCCCCAGCAGATGGTCGGCGATGGAGCCGATGTAGTCCAGGCTCATCAAAAACGAGGCGATCAGGGAATTGCGGGCCGAGGTCAGGTCCAGCGCGGAGGGACGGGTGTCGCGCATCTCCGCGATCTGGCCCATCAGGGCCTTGAGCGCGGGCTCCACCTTCTCCTGGCGGGTGAAGAGGCCGAAGGTCCACATGGCCACCGACGGGTCGGTGACGACCTGGCTGAAGGTGTTGTACGCCGCGCCCATCGCCTGCCGGGCCACCTGGAAGAGCTTGGAAGCCCAGCCCGAGCCCATGATGTGGCTGGCCACCTGCAGGGGGAAGAAATCGGGCGAGGAGACCGTCCCGGCCCCCTCTTTCACCGCGCTGACGCGGATGATGGCCTGCTCCGAGCCCGGCCGATCCACCAGCGATATGGTCTTCTGCTCCTTCACCTCGGCCTTTGGGGACTGTGACCCCGGCTGCCGGGCCGGCTGCCATTCCTCGAAGAGCTTGGGCAGTTCGTTCTTCAGCCACTCCGGGCTGATGTCGCCGGCCACGACCAGGACGGCGTTGTCCGGGGAGAAGTGCGTTCGGGCCAGCTGCGCCAGCTCCTTCGTGGTCAACGCGTCCAGGGCCTCGGGGGTGAGGGAACCCTGAGCGGAAGGGTGGTCGCCGAGCAGGTCGATGATGGCCCGCAGGTGGCTGGCCGAGGTGGGGTCGCTCTTGCCGGACTTGAGGCTCTCCTTCCACCAGTTCTTCCAGTTCGCCAGTTCTTCCTCGGTCCAGTCATAGGGATGGGAGACCATGTCGGAGAGCACCGTGAGCAAAGACGCAGCCTGCTCCGCCGGGGCGTTCCCGTCGAACACCACGTGGTCGAATTTCTGCCCGGTCTGGATCCAGCCGCCGATGGCGGCGAGCAGGGATTCCATCTCGAGCTCGGAGTGCTTCGCCGTGCGCAGGCGCAGAAGGTTGGCGACGAAAGGGGCCTTGCGGCGGATGTCCGCGTTCGCGGCCGTCGCCCCCAGCCGGAAGGCCAGCTTCGCGTACACGGTCGAGCGCCGGTTGTCGGGCATCACCACGACCTTGAGCCCGTTGGGGAGCGTGAACTCCTCGGGCGCCCGGTACTTCACCGGGACCCAGTCCACGGACCCCAAGGACTCGAGGATGCGGGCCTCCTCGGGAGTGGGGGCCTCGTCCACCCGCACGTCGTAGCGGTGTTCGAAAGGTTTGGCCTGCTTGCGCTGCTCCGCGTCCGGCTGGACCAGCACCGTGCTGCGCCCCTTGGCCGCGAAGAGCTCCGCCGCCTTGCGGATGTCGGCGGCCGAGACCTGGGACCACAGCCGGAGGTCCTCCTCCAGCTTGGCGCCGGGCAAGCCGCGCACCGCGGCCTGGGTCAGGAGCATGGTGGCGCTGTAGGGGTCGCCCAGCTGGTTGTCCAAAGACTGCACCACCTTCGCGATCTGCCGCCGCAGGTCCTCTTCGCTGAACTGCCCCGTGCGCAAGGCCTCGATCTCGGCTTCCAGCGCGGCCACGGCCTCGGCCTCCGTCATGCCCCCGCTGAAAAGGATCGAGCCCGTCATCGCGGCGGGGTCGCGCTCCAGGTAGGGCAGGTTCATGGAGACGCCGACCGCCTTCTTCTGCCCGTACACCAGCTTCTGATGCAGACGCTCCTGGAGCATCTCGGCGAGTATGCCCGCCGCGTAGTAGTCCTTGGTCCCGTAGGCGGGACCTTTCCAGCCGAACAACAGGGCGGTCTGCGAGGCGTAGGCGTCCTTGACCTTGGCGGTCTTGGTCTTCACCGGGTCCGGCTCGCTCAGGTCCCGGGTCGGGGCCGGGCTCTGGCGCGCCGGAACGGCGCCCATGAGCTGTCGGACCCAGCCCTCGGTCTGGTCGAGATCGATGTTGCCGGAGATGACCACCTTGGCCTTGTCCGGGGTGTAGTGGGATTCGAAGTACTTCTTCATCTTCTCCGCGGTGGCGGAGCGGATGTCCTCCTCAGTGCCCAGCACGTTGCGCTGGTTGCTGGGGTTGCGGAACATCAGGCCGAAGAGCTTGTTCCAGCCGGACTCGAACGGCGCGTTCTCGCTGCCGGCCTTCTCCTCCAGGATGACCCGCTTCTCGCGCTCGACCTTCTCCGGGCTGATGTCCAGGTTCGCCATCCGCTCGGCCTCCAGCGAGAGGGCGAGCTCCAGGAGGTTGACCGGGACCGTGTTCACGTAGAGGGTGTGGTCGGCGTAGGTCCAGGCGTTGGTGTTGCCGCCCATGGCGCCCATCATCCGGAACCAGTTCTTCACGCGCCGGGTCCCTTGGAACATGAGGTGCTCGGTGAAATGCGCGTAGCCCGTCTGCCCCGGCGTATCGTCCCGCCCGCCCACGTCGTAGCCCACCGCCACCGTAGCCGTGAACAGGGAAGGGTTGCGCAACAGCTGCACGTGCATCCCGTTGGGGAGCACCAGTTCCCGGTAGCGCTCCTCCGGGACCGCCGAGTTCTCGACCGGGGCCGGGGGCTCCCCGGTCTTCTTCGCATCGGTCTTGGAGTCCTTGTTCCGGCGCAGGAAGTTCTTGAATATGGCCCCGATGCGGGGCAGTATCGCGGTCTCCGCGGCGTCCTGCGGCGTGACCGTCTCCCCCAGCGCCGCGGCCTTCAGGAAATTGCTCTCGGCCGAGCCCCGAGCCTCCCCGAGGTCGCCGGCCTGCGCGAGCTTTCCCGCCTGGGGCCCGTGCTGGAGCAGGCCCTTGAGCGCGGAAGGCTTCTCCTCGGCCTGGGGAGCGGACGCCCCGGGAGTCACCGGCAGCACGGCCGCGGTCTTCGACTGCGAGACCACCGGCTTGAGGACCTGGCCCGAGGAAAGATTCCCCTGGCCAACGGCGACCCCCGGCTGCACCCCCGGCGCGGTCTGCAGGACCACGTTCGGGGCCAGCACGCTCGGAAGCAGCCCTATCTGTCCGGGAAGCGGCGCCGCCAGGGAGATCGCCGGGCCGAACCCGGCCTGCGTCCCGGCGCCGAGCCCGGCGCCCACGCTTCCCTGCGACTGGATCGGCGAAACCTCCGGGGTGACGACCCGGATGTCGGCGGCCCACAGGGCCCCGCAGGGAAACGAGGCGCAGACCAGGACCGCGGCCTGCAGGACAGCGAGGGTAGCCTTGAATGGCGCCATAGAGGGGCCCGTAAATTTAAATATAAACGGAATTCCGGCGCCCCGCAAGGGAGAATGGCCCAGTTTTCCGGGGGGGCGAAAGACCCGGCCCCTAGGGCCTGAAAGCACCAGGGGCCGGGTCTTGGCGGACAAGCCGGCTATCTCAGCCGCAGCAGCCGAAATCGCCTTTGGCCGGACACGCGCCGCCGCTGCAGCCGCCGTCCGAACAGGGCAGGGATTTGGCGGCGGTCTTGCGGACCTTGGCCGCGACCGAGGGCACCCGGTCGGAGATCTTCACGATCTTGCCGAGCTCCCGGTCATAGATGTAGGTCCCCGTGATGCCGCTCCCCGCGGGGGCGGGCTTGGCCTTCTTCTCAATACGCTTCTTCATCTATGGATTATATCAATCGAAGGAGGGCAGTTTCGATCCGAGGGACTCTTCCAAGGCGCGGATACCGGCCTGGGCGGAGTCGAGGCGCGCCGGCTCCTGGGCCGGAGCCGCGGCGGAATTCCGGCCCGGGGCCGGCTCGGCGGCGCTCACGACCTTCACGGAGGCGTACTGCTTGGGGAGCTTGCAGATGGCGTAGGGCTGGGTCATCATGGTGATGAACACCTTGTTGGATGCGGATCTGGCGGCCGCATAGCGCACCACGAGATCCGCGGGCATGGCCTTGGTGGGCTGGAACTGGAGCTCCACGGTGTAGCCCCCGCCGGCCTTCTCGCCCAGGAAGACGGCGACGACCACTTCCTTCGCGAAATCCACGGCGGGGAGGGGCTGGGCGGCCCCGGCGCGGGAGTGATCCTGCCACAACGCGGCCCAGGAACCGGCGTCGGTCACGACCACGGCCCGCTGTTCGCGGATGCCGCTCACGCTGCCGGCGATGCGGTCCCAATCGGAGCCGGCGGCGTGCGCCGACCCGGGCAGCGCGACCAGGAGCAGGCTTAGTATCTTCTTCGTCATCGGGTTCCACCTCCGGTATGCTCCAAGTATACCCGCGAGCCGTCCGGATGACGCGGGTCCATGGTCCCCGCCGGCCCAGGTATGCTTCCCAGGCGTTTTCATGCCCTAGGTCCCAGGTTGTTGCACGCGGCCCAAGTACGCTGCGGCGGGAAGCGGCTCTTGAATTAAGACGAGCGATGACATATAACATGGCTATCATAGTCAGGACTGAACGAGCGGGAGAGACCATGAACAAGAAGGACCTGAGTTCCATCCTGGCGGCCCATCGGTTCCTGAAGGACATGCCGAAAGCCCATCTGGATCTTCTGACCGGCTGCGCGGCGAACATACGGGTCGAACCGGAAGACTACCTCTTCAAGGCCGGACAGGGAGCCGACCGCTTCTACCTCATCCGCCAGGGACGCGTGCGCATCGAACTGCCCTCCGGAGGCAAGCGCGCCGTCGTCATCCAGACCGTGAGCGAGGGTGAGCTGCTGGGCTGGTCCTGGCTCATCCCCCCCTACGAGTGGCATCTCTCCGCGAAGGCGGAGGACGCGGTGCTCGCCATCGCCTTCGACGGCAATTGTCTCCGCAACAAGATGCAGACCGACCACGACCTGGGCTACGAGGTCTACCGCCGCTTCTCCGAGATCATGTCGGAGCGCTTGGAGCAGGCATTCCTCCAGATCGTCGGCATCAGCGGCTGAGGATAGGAGGCGGGATGGGACCTGACAACACGCTCGCGAAGGTAGTCGACGCGCTCTGCGCTCCGAGCCGCGTCCCCGGGGGATTCATGCTGCACTCCCCCAGCCCGCACCACCAGGCTCTCCCCTCCCGCGACGCCGTCATCAGCATGGTCGAGGACCTCCGCTCGGTCCTGTTCCCCGGCTATTTCGGCGTGTCGTCAGTCACCGCGGAGAACGTCCGATTCCACGTAGGGTCCACCCTCGACCGCGTGCGCAGGACCCTGCAGGAGCAGATCATGAGCGGCCTCTGCTTCGTCTGCGCCCTGGGCGACGCGCGGAGCTACGAGGACTGCCAGGCGGACGCCGCGGCCAAGACCGACGCCTTCCTCGCCCGCCTGCCCGAAGTGCGCCGCCTCCTGGCCACCGACGCCCAGGCGGCCTTCGAAGGCGACCCGGCGGCCACCAGCCCGGCCGAGACGATCTTCTGCTACCCCGGGATGCTCGCCATCACCAACCAGCGGCTGGCCCATGAGCTCCACAAGCTCAAGGTCCCCCTGATCCCCAGGATGATCACCGAACACGCCCATTCGCTGACCGGGATCGACATCCATCCCGGAGCCCGCATCGACACGGCGTTCTTCATCGACCACGGCACCGGGACCGTCATCGGAGAGACCACCCTCATCGGCAAGGGCGTGCGCCTCTACCAGGGCGTGACCCTGGGCGCCAAGAGCTTCCCGCTCGACGAGCACGGCAACCCCATCAAGGGCATCGACCGCCACCCCATCGTGGAGGACGAGGTCATCGTGTACTCGGGCGCCACCATCCTGGGCCGGGTCACCATCGGGAAGGGCTCGGTCATAGGCGGCAACGTCTGGCTGACCCAGAGCGTCCCGCCGGGCAGCCGCATCAGCCAGCCCCACCAGACGAACGCCTGACAGGAGCGTCCATGACCGAACCCCGGTTCAACGAAGGCTATTTCCGCCAGCCCACCCTCCGCGGCGACCAGGTCGCCTTCGTGTGCGAGGACGCGCTCTGGACCGCCTCCATCACGGACGGGGCGGCTCGGCGCCTCACCGCCTGGCCGGGCGCCGTCAACCACCCCCGCTTCTCCCCCGACGGGCGCTGGCTCGCCTTCACCGCGACGCGGGAAGGCGTCGCCAACGTCTGGTGCATCCCCGCCGCAGGCGGGGAGGCCCGGCGGCTGACCTGGCACAACTGCCCCACCTCGGTGGTCGGCTGGACCCCGGACAGCCGCGCCGTGCTGTTTAGGAGCTCCCTGGCCAGCCCCACGCCGCGCGAGACCCGGATATTCTCCGTCTCCCTGCGCTCCGGCGAGATCCGGGAGCTCCCGGTCGGACCGGCCGTGACCCTGGCCCTCCATCCCGACGGCCGCCGCGCGGTCATCGGGCGCAACGCCCTCGACCCGGCCTGCTGGAAGCGCTACCGCGGGGGCACCTGCGGGGTGCTCTGGGCCGGGGACCTGCGCCGGCGGGAGTTCCGCAAGCTCCTGGACCTGCGCGGCAACGTGGTCTCCCCCATGTGGGTCCGGGACCGGGTGTTCTTCCTGTCCGACCACGAGGACCACGGGAACATCTACTCCTGCGCCCCCGACGGCCTGGGCCTCCGCCGGCACACCGACCACAGCGATTTCTACGTGCGCTTCCCGTCCACGGACGGGCGCGACATCGTCTATCAGAAAGGCGCCGAGCTGTGGCTCTGCCGGCCCGACCGGGGCACGGACCGCCCCCTGCGCCTGCGCATCGGGACCACGAAGTCGGGCCTGTCGCGCAAGTTCGTGCCCGCTTCCTCATACCTGATGGAGAGCCGCATCCACCCCAAGGGGGAGAGCCTCCTGGTCACCAGCCGCGGCAAGCTGTTCGGCCTCTCGAACTGGGAGGGCGCCGTCCGCCAGCTCGGGGCCCGGCAAGGGGTGCGCTACCGTCTCGCGCGCTGGCTCCACGACGGCAAGCGCGTCGTCGTCCTCTCCGACGAGTCGGGCTCGGAGGTCCTGGAGCTCTGGGACGCCGCTTCCGGCGAGCGGCTCAAGAGCCTGGAGATCCCGGACCTGGGCTATCCGCTCGAGCTCTGCCCTTCCCCGGACGCGGACCGGGTCGCGGTGGCCGATGAACGCTGCCGGCTCTCCTTGATAGACCTCAAGACCGGGGGCATCGAGCAGCTCGACCGCAGCGAGGTCGCCGAGATCACGGACCTCGCCTGGTCCGCGGACGGGCGTTATCTCGCTTACTCCAAGCCCGAGCGCCTGGCCGGCGATTTCGCACTGGGCAGCGCCATCTGGGTGCATGACACCAAGGGCGGCAAGCGCCACGACGTCACCGGCTCCGAATTCCACAACCGCTGTCCTTCATTCGACCCCGCGGGGAAGTACCTCGCCTTCCTATCCTACCGGACCCTGAACCCGCGCATCGACCCCCTGGAGCTGAACTCCTGCTTCCCGCAGGTGGTGAAGCCCTATCTCCTGACCCTGAAAGCCTCGGAGTATTCCCCCCTCTTCCCCATGCCTAAGAAGGAGGAACCCAAACCCAAGAAGGAGAAGGGCAAGGACAAGAAGGACGAGGCGGACAAGCCCGTGCCCGTGGACATCGAGTTCGCGGGCATACCGGGCCGCATCAGCGAATTCCCCATCCGGGAGGGCGACTACTGCGACCTGGCCGCCGTGAAGGGAAAGCTCCTCCTCATGTCCGAGCCGCAATCCGGCATGCTGGACCAGCACTGGCTCGCCTCTCCCAAGCCGCGCGCCGTGCTGGAGTGCTACGACTTCGCCCACCGCAAGCTGGAGTCCTTGGTCACCGGCCTCTCGGAGTTCCAGGTCTCCGCCAACGGGGAGAAGGTCCTTCTGCGCCACGACCGCCGCCTGCGGGTCATCAAGGCCGGCGAGAAGCCGCCGAATCTCGAGAACGGCGCCGACGCGCCGGGACCCGAGAGCGGCTGGCTGGATCTCGGCCGCATCCGCCTCGAGATCGAGCCGCGGGCCGAATGGGCCCAGATCTACCTGCAGGCCTGGCGCGACCAGCGGGACTTCTTCTGGACCCAGGACCTCTCGGGCATCGACTGGCCCGCGGTGCGCGACCGCTACCGCCGCCTGCTCCCCAAATTGGCCACCCGCTCGGAACTATCCGACCTCATCTGGGACATGCAGGGAGAGCTGGGGACCTCGCACGCTTACGAACTGGGCGGGGACTACGCCCCCACCCCCTATTACCAGATCGGGCTCCTGGGCGCGGACCTCAAGCTCGACGAAGGCTCCGGCCGCTACCGCATCTCCCGGATCTACCCGGGCGACCCCTGGAAGAAGGGCCACGGCTCCCCCCTGCTGGCCTCGGGGGTCAACGCCCAGGAGGGCGAGTACCTCCTGGCCGTGGACGGCCGCGACCTCAAGGCCCCGGAACAGCCCAACGCCTTGCTCGCCAACCGCGTGGAATCCCAGGTGGTCCTGCGCCTGGGACCCAAACCCGAGGCCGAGGGCTCCCGAGAGGTCACCGTCTGCACGCTGGCCGACGAGGCCCCGGCCCGCTATCGGGAATGGGTCCGGACGAACCGGGCCCTGGTCCACAAGCGCTCCGGCGGACGGCTGGGCTACCTGCACGTGCCCGACATGTCGGGCGACGGCCTGGTGGAGTTCCACCGCGGCCTGTACCTGGAGTCCGGGCGGGACGGGCTGATCGTGGACATCCGCTTCAACGGCGGCGGCTTCGTCTCGGGCATCCTCATCAGCAAGCTCGCCCGCAGGCCCATAGGGCATTTCCGGCGGCGCGTGGGCGCCACCGGCACCTATCCCGAGCACGCCGTGCCCGGCCCCATCGTCGCGCTCTGCGACGAGCGCTCGGGCTCGGACGGGGACATCTTCTCCCAGGCCTTCAAGTCGCTCAAGCTGGGGCCCCTGGTGGGCAAGCGCACCTGGGGCGGGGTCATCGGCATCAACACCCGGCGGCGCTTCGTGGACCAGGGGCTGGCCACCCAGCCCGAGTACGCCTACTGGTTCCGCGACCGGGGCTGGGACGTGGAGAACCACGGCGTGGACCCCGACGTGGAGGTGGAGTGGGACCCCGCCTCCTTCGTCGCCGGCAAGGACCCCCAGCTCGAGCGCGGCGTGGAGATCGCGCTGGAGAAGCTCAAGGGACTCCCGGACCTGCGCCCGTCCTTGGCCCCCTCCCCCCACAAGGCGCCCAGGCCCCTGCCCAAGCGCCGGAAGTAGCGCCCCGAACTGTGCCCGGGCACAGCGCTGCGCGGCTGAGGCGCAACTAGCAGGCCTGCTAGACAGCAACGACCGTCCTGGGGTCAAACCTCCCGGCATTCTCATCAGGGTAGCCGCGAGGATTGCATAGGACACGGGTGCTGCCGATCTTGTAGTCAAAGGAATCATGTACGTGCCCATGAACCCAGAGAAGGGCCCCAGAGCTCCTCACCAGCGATTCCAAATCGACGACGAAGCCAGGCGTGAGTGCGTCCTGGGCAAATCTGGGTGCAATAGACTCCCGGGCAGGTGCAAAGTGCGTAATGACTACGGTCGGCTGCCGACCACCCGACGCCAACTCTTGCCGCAGCCAGTTCTCAGACGTGCGATGCATGGTTGCGGCATCGTCCGCCACCAAGAGCCGAGAGTCCTCTCCCTCAGAAACGCGAATGAGGGAGAAATCCGACATGTGCTGCTCTGCGTATTTCGCATGGAGATCAGGCTGCCCGAACAGTGTCCAATCACTCCACAAGGTGCAGCCAAGGAACCGGACCCCATCCCAGATCGCCGAGTCGTTCTCGAGCAAACGGACATTCGTCCCTTCCGCTAGGCGACGCAGTCGAGCGCGCAGCTTGAATAGATCGTGGTTGTAGAATTCATGGTTGCCGAGCACATAGAAGACCGGAGTCGGCGCGGATCGATGCATCGCCCATCGCAAGCCCTTGTCGCCCACATCGATGTCACCAGCCAGGATCACCGCGTCGACCTTTGACTCGGCGAGCTCGATCGGAGCGAACTCAAGATGGAGGTCACTGAGGACTAAGGGCTCGTAAAGAAATAAGTGGCATGATTCGCCGGGTGCGATTTTGGAGCGAGCCGAAGCGATGTGAGACGCGCAGGCCTTAAGGCCTGTAAGTCGAGCAACGCGAAGGCGCAGCCCCTGCGGCGATAGCGCCGCAGGGACCTGCGGCAGGGAGTAACTCCTTTCCGCAGGCCCAAAAGCGCCCCGGCCCTTCGGGGAAGCCCCTGCCGCTATCGACCGGCAGGGACCGTGCAAGAGAATGTTCTCCTTACGCACGGCCCGCTATTGGCCGATTTCGTCGTTGCTCGTCGCTTACATAGCTCACGCTATGCGCGCTCCTCGCGCCTAGAAATCGGCTCAACATCGGGCTTCCGAATCGCGCCACTTATTTCTTTACGAGCCCCAAGAGACGCATTATCGGAACTCCTTCGCACCCCGGACAGCGGCGCCCGATATCAGCCCGTCATTTCGTCGTATTCAGAATGGTTCCCGATCCAGAACCAAATGGGACCATCAGGGCCCTCGACGGCCAGCGCCCGATAGGCGAGGCCGACGCGAACAGAATAGAAGTCTCCGATCTTCTTGAAGTGGACTGAGGGGTGACGCTGATCGGCTTTCAGGAGTTTGAAGTTCCTTCTGGCCGATCTCTGCACTGGTCCGGGCAATGCGCGCAAGCACCGCGAGAATTTCGGCGAAGCGCGATGCTTCAAAGCTCTCGCGTCTTGCCGCTCTTATGCGCGGCAAGAGCTTCCTGGGAGAGCTTATCGAGCTTGCCGGCGCGAGCATCACGCTGAATCTGGAGATCCCAAGCATCCGAATCATAATGTCGGAACCAGTTGCGGAAAATCTCCAAACTAGCTCGATCAAGCTTCTTGATTTCGCGTTCCAGCAATTGGACCTTGGTCACACCCCTAGTTTAGCAGGAGTCTTTCAGAACGGCAAGACCCCGTTTGGCCGTTCGGCCGTCGAGGGAGAAGTCTGGAGCGGCTGAGGCTTGACGCCAGACCGAGCCGCCGTCCGTCCCGCGTGCCGATCGCAAACGCGAGGCGGCTCTAGCCGTCCGAATCGAAGATCACGGTCTCTTGGCCGACTTCCACTTCGCCGTACTTGAGGCCGCCAGCACGCTCGTACACATGCAGGACAGCACCGGTGGAGGTCTGTCGTGTGTCGGCAAGCCGGAAGGCGCGCGGGATCGTGCCTTCGCCGAACAAGCGCTTACCGGTGCCGAGAAGAACGGCGCCGGCGCGCTTGGTCCACTCGGTCATGATCCCGAGGAATTTGTCGTCGAAATAGGGCACCAGCCAGCCGCCGTGCCGGATGCCACCGTCGCGGTCCCCGAACTGTGCCCGGGCACAGCGCTGCGCGGCTAGCGCATCCAGAGCGGATACAGGTAGGGCTCGCAGCGGCGCACGCCGCGGGCCTGCTTGAGCGCGAGTTCGAGCAGGCGGACGACCGCATCCGCGTCGCGGCCGCGGCGGGCGGGGGACTTGGGGTTCCCCTCGACGCAGGTGAGCACCGCTTCGGGGATGGCGTCGAAATCCTCCCACATGCCGTCTTCGTCCCCGAGTTCCCGCCGGACCAGGGCCCGGTTGACGTGCGCCCAGGTGCCGGCGCGCAGGGCGACCGCGCGGTCGAGGTCGGCGAGCGCCGCTGGGGGATCGCCCGCGCGGCGATGGAACTCCCCGCGCCAGACCAGGGATTCCGCGTCGCCCGAGTCCTGGGCCACGGACTGATCGAGATCCGCCCGGGCGGCATCCAGTTTTCCCGAAAGGAGCAATGCCGCGCCCCGCCAACAGGAGGCGAAGCGGGAGCCGCCCGGCAAAGCTCGGCCGCAGAGCTCCGCGGCCTCGGCGTACCGCCCCAGCCACAGGAGGGCCTCCCCCCGCCAGGCCAGGCACTGGGCCGCGCCTTCGGGGCCGATGGCCTCGGCCCGGGCGAACTCCGCCAGGGCGGCGTCGGTCTGGCCCAGGCACAGCCGGGCCTCGGCCAGCCGGCAGCGGGCCCACCAGGCCGCGCTCCGGGAACGCAGGGACGCTTCCAGATCCTCGATCGCCTCACGGTAATGCCCCGCTTCCAAGCGTTCCACGCCGGCGGCGAAGCGCATCCAGCCGTAGCGTTTCTCGTCGGACTTCAGGACCTCGTCGAGCAGGGACAGCCCTCTGCGCTTGCGGTGCAGTCGGCATTGCAGAATGCCCTGATAGAAGCGGGGCCAGGGGGAATCCGGCAGGCGCTTCTCGAGGGCCCGAAGCTCCGGCAGGCGCTCCAGGTAGAACCCTTCGGCCCGCGGGAAGCGCGAATCCTCGTCCCAGGGATAGAAGATGCGGTCGGCGGAGAAGCAGTCCCAGTCCTCGGTGAGCTTCTCGGCCTCGGCGAACGCCCTCTTGTACTCGCCCAGCGCCATCCGCGCCATGAAGGAGTACACCCGGGGCCCCCGTCGATCCTCGGGCAGAGCCAGGAACTTCCGGTAGGCGCCGCGCAGGCGCTCCGCGTCGCCCATCTGCTCGCAGAGCTGGCCCAGGCGGAAGGAGAGGGAGGGGTCCGCGGGCCAGAGCCCTGCGGCCTCCTCGCAGGTCCGGGCCGCCTCGTCGAGCCGTCCCGATTCCCGCTGGAGGTCCGCCAGAAGCAGGTAGAGACGGGGCTGTCCGCCGCCCAGGCGCAACGCCTCGCGCAGATGCGACTCGGCCTCCTCCCTCCGGCCGCGCTGGCGGCAGAACTCGCCCAAGGTGGCGAAGGCCTCGGCGCCAGGAGGCTCCGCTTCGGCCGCGCGTTTGAAAAGCTTGAGCGCCTCCGCGTCGCGCCCGCGAGCCTCCATGACCCGCCCGAGCAGGACGGAGGCCTCGGGGGAACGCGCGTTCCGCTTGAGCGCCGCGCGCAGCTTCGCCTCGGCCTCGTCGAGACGGCGCTCCTTCAAGTAAAGCCCGCCGAGGCGCAGCAGCGCGGGCGAAGGGTCCTGCGCGCGGCCCACGGCGTCTTGAAAAGCTGCCTCGGCCATAGCCGTCTCCCCCAGGGACTCCAGGACCCGACCCAGGAGGATACGGGGCTCAGCGTCTTCGGGCTGGAGGCGGATCGCGTCCCTCAAGGCCGCTTCGGCCTCCTGGAAGCGCTCGCGGCGGAAGAGGAAATCGCCCAGACGGGACCGGGCCTCGCCGGAGCGCGGGTCCAGCCGGACCGCCTCGCGGAAGGAGGCCTCGGCCGGTCCGGTCTGTCCCGAGGCGTCCAGGGCGCGGGCCAGAAGGAGGTGGGACGGACTCGAGTCCTTTTCCGCGCCCACCAGTTCCTTCAGGTGACGGACGGCCAGCTCGCTCTTGCCCTCGCGCAGGCACAGCTCGCCCAGCTCGCGAGCGGAGACGGGCCCAGCCTTCTTCCCCCCGGCGAGGCGGCGCAGGCAGTCCGCGGCCTCGTCGCCGCGGCCGGCCCGCTCCAGGACCTCGCTGAGGGCGCGCAGGAGCGCTTCCTCTTGCGGCTCCTCGCGCAGGGCGCGCTTGAGCACCGCGACGGCTTCCTTATGTCTGCCCAGCCAGGAATAGGAATGCGCCAGGAAGCTGTGCGCGAGAGGGTCCCGGCTGCCCGCCGCCACGGACTTGCCGAAGGCCGCGGCCGCGCCGGGATAGTCCCCGGCGTTGAATCTCGCGATGCCCTGCGGGAGGAATGGGTCGGGGGGCTTCAAAGGATCGTGCGCTTCGAGATCACCACGATCCCCGAGTCGGTGACCGTGAAACGCTTGCGATCCGCCTCGAGGTCGTAGCCGATGTGCATCCCTTCGGGGATGTGCACGTCCTTGTCCACGATGGCGCGGCGGATGCGGGCGTACCGGCCCACCTGGACGTCCTCGAAGAGGATGGACCCCTCGACCGCGGAGAAGCTGTTGACCCGGACGTGCGGGGAGAGGATGGAGGAGCGCACCAGGCCGCCGGAGATGATGCAGCCGGGGGAGATCAGGGAATCGATGGCCACGCCCTTGCGTCCCGAGATGTCGTCGGAGAACACGAACTTCGGCGGCGGGTCCATGGTCTTGCAGGTGTAGATCGGCCAGGACTGGTCGTAGAGGTTCAGCATGGGGTCGACGCCGACCAGGTCCATGTTGGCCTCGTAATAGGCGTCGATCGTCCCCACGTCCCGCCAATACTGGTTCTCCTTCTTGTTCTTGTCCACGAAGCGGAACGCGAACAGCTTGCCGCCCCCCTGCATGCGGGGCAGGATGTCCTTGCCGAAATCGTGCGCGCTGGCGGGGTTCTCGGCGTCCTCCTGCAGGAGCTTCTCCAGGACCTCCATGCGGAACACGTAGATGCCCATAGAGGCGGTGCACTTGGGCCCTTCCCCGGGGATGAGGGCGGGGTCCTTCGGCTTCTCAATGAAGTTCAACACCCTGCCGTCGGAATCCGTATGGACCACGCCGAAGCCGGCGGCGTCCTTCTTAAGGATCTCCACCGTCCCCAAGGTCGCGTCCGCGCCGCTCCGCTCGTGCTGTTCCAGGAGCTCCCGGTAATCCATCTTGTAGATGTGGTCGCCCGAGAGGATGACCACGTGCTCCGGGTTCTCTTCCTGCACGGCGAAGAGGTTCTGGTGTACGGCGTTGGCCGTCCCCATGTACCAGCGGTCCCCGATATGCTGCTGGGGCGGCAGGGCCTCGATGAACTCCCCCAGGTTCGGGCTCACCAGGACGCTCCAACCCTCGCGGATGTGCTTATTGAGGGAACGGGAGCGGTACTGCACTAGGACCACGACGCGGTTCAGTCCCGAATTGCGGCAGTTGGACAAGGTGAAATCGATGATGCGGTAGATGCCGCCGAAGGGGACGGCGGGCTTGGCCCGGTCGCGGGTGAGGGGACCCAGCCTTTCCCCCTTGCCCCCGGCCAGCAGGACGGTCATCACCCGGTCCAATTTCATGTGCTGATAGTATATTGCATTTGAAGGAAGATGCCAGCCCCCCTCAAGGCTGGCCGGCCCCGTAGGCCCAAGGGCCTATGCCGGCCTGGGCCCCCGGGACCTGACGCATACACCCCATTCGCTCTATCCTAAAGGCATGAGGCAAGCGCTCCGGATCCTGACGGCGGCGGTCCTGCTCGCGCAGAGCCCGCTCCAGGTCTTCGCCCAGGGCGCCTTGACCCAGACCGCGCCGTCCAAGAGCGCCCCCGGCGGCCTCCCCGCCTTCCTCATCAAGATGGGCGAGCTCATGGACCGGGTGGACGGCTGGGAGGTCCTGCTCAAAGGGGATCCCCAGTCGAATCTCCTCATGCCCGAGCTGCGCCGCATCCAGCACTCCCTCAAGAACACCGGCAGCCTGCGGGAGCTCGAGCGCCTGGAAGCCCAGATCGCGGCCTTCGAAGTCCGGATGCGCACCTCGCTCCACCCCGAGACCTCGACCCTGCCCGCGGAACAGCAGCAGGGCTCCCAGAACGCGCTGGAAGAACAGAAGCGTGCGCTCCTGGCGCTCGAGCAGAAGAAGGTCGACACCGGTGGCCGCTTCAACGCCCAGCTCGAGGGCCTGCGCGGGCAGATCATGGCCTCCGGGCTCGACTCGCGGAAACTGTCCGAACTCTTCGACCAGGTCCGCCGGGTGGGGGCTTCGGACGCGACACCGGTCTCCGGCGCATCGTCCTTGTCCGGCTTGCCCACCCCCGCCGCCGGGCTCCCGGACTTGACCTACCCGGCCCCGGCCCAGGTCGCGGCCAAGGGCTCCACGGAGGTCCCCTCGCCCGTGGTGACGGCGAAGGGCGCCGACGAGGAGACCGTGGCCCGCATCGCCAAGCAGCGCGGGATGCGCTCCGACATCGTGGTCCAGGCCTTCCGCGAAGCCAAGAAGCAGGGCGTGGATTACCGGATGGTCCTGGCCGTCATCAACTGCGAATCCGCCTTCAATCCCGGCGTCCGCAGCCACGTCGGGGCGACGGGCCTCATGCAGCTCATGCCCGCCACGGCCCGGGGTCTGGGCGTCAAAGCCTCTACCCAAGAGGGACTCATCCAGCTGCTCAAGGACCCGGCCACCAATATCAAGGCCGGCGTGACCTTCCTGAAGCAGCTTTGGAGGAAGTTCTCCGACATCAGCTTCTCCCAGCTCGGCTCCATCGACCCCTTCACCCGCCACGACGTCAAGAGCGCCATCGCCGCCTACAACGCGGGCCCCGGCGCGGTGGCCAAGTACAACGGCGTCCCCCCCTACCAGGAGACGCGGGGCTACGTCGTGAAGGTCCTGCAGGCCTACCTGAACTACCGCCGCGCCTTCCCCGAAGGCTGATGGAGCCCATGTGGACTCGCGAAGGAGTGTTCGCCTACCCCCCGCAGCGCCTGTGGGCGCCGCTGGCCGCGGAAACCGCGGGGCAGGCCTGGGCCGCGGCGGCGCGGCCAGGGTTCCCCGGAGACCCGCTCGGGCTGTACGTGCACGTCCCCGCGGAGGCGCCGGGGCTGGATTGGCTCGGCTGCCTGCAGCGGGAAGCCGGGGCCCTGCGCCTGCCGGAAGGCCTGGCGCCGCGGACGCTCTACGTCGGCGGCGCCGGGGCCGGGACGCTGGCGAAGCTGGAGACCCCGGCCATCGCCGGTCTGTGGACCTGGCTGAAACGCCGGTTCCGTCTGGACCGGCTCCGCCAGACCACCGCCGAGGTCGATGCCGCCGAGTTGGACGGGGAGAAGTCGGCGGAACTCAGGGCCCAGGGGGTCGGCCGCATCACCGCCCGCCTGCCGGCGGGAGCGGGCCGGGAGGCCGAGCACCGGCGGGCGCGGTTCGCCGAAGGGATCGAGCTCTGCCGCCGCGGCGGCGTGAAGACCCTATGCATCGATCTGGCGTGCGGGCTGGAGTCCCAGCCCCCGGGGCAGGCCGAGCGCGAGCTGGAGTTCGCCCTCGCCCTCCGGCCGGACTGCGTGTTCCTGTGCGAATACGGCCCGCCCGCCGGCGCGGCCGCGGCGGCGGAGCGCGGCCGGCTCCGGGACCGCGCGCGCTGCCTGGAGAAGCATGGCCGTCCCGCCGGGGCGGAGAACCTCCAGCTTTCCGACCAATGGGCGCGCAACGCGTCGTTTCTGGGCCTGGGGTGGGGCGCGGTCTCCCACATCCGGGGCCGCTGGGTGTACGGGAAAGCGGGGTCCTGCGCCGATTACGCGCGGACCCTCGGATCCGGACGGCCGCCGCGCCTGGCGGCGGGACGGCTGACCCCGGCCGGGGAGCGGCGCGCCCACATCATCCGCGCTCTGGAGGACACCGGACGCATCGACGGCAGCACCTTCCTCGGCCTGTTCGGCGTGTCCCCCGCCCGGGCCTTCCCCCGCGAGCTGGCGGGACTGAGCCGGGTGGGATTGTTGACCGGGAGCTCGATGGATTTCCGCGTAACCTCCGGCGGCGCGGAGGACCGGCGGCTCTGCGCCCGGCGGTTCTACGCCCCGGAAGTCCTGCGCCGCCTGCCCCCCGAAGGCTGAACTCCCCCGGACTGTGCCCGGGCACAGTCGCCCAGAAGGTTCGGGCTAGCCGTCATACCGGCGCCAGCCGGCATCCAGCGTGAGGAACGGATTCAAAATCCCGTTATGGTGCCTGGACCCCGGCTTTCGCCGGGGTGACAACTGGTGCCTGGACCCCGGCTTTCGCCGGGGTGACGGATGTAATCGGACTTATGACTCACTACGCTAGGGGCGGCCGCCCATCGTCAGGGCCTGGATGGCCTTCACGGTGTGCAGACGGTTCTCCGCCTGGTCGAACACGATGCTCTGCGGGCCGTCGATGACCGCATCTTCCACCTCGGCGCCCCGGTCCGCCGGAAGCGGATGCATGTAGACGGCGTTCTTCTTCCCCATCGCCATCCGCTTCTCGGTGCAGACCCATTTCTTATACTTGTTGATGAGGTCCATCCCGACCTTCTTCTTGTCCTCTTCCGGCACGCCCTGGTCGGCGAGGTACTGGTGGCAGCCCCACGACTTCGGGTAGAGCACGACCGCGCCCTTGAAGGCGGCGTCCATGTCGTGGACGGTCTGGAACTTGGAGCCGCTCTCCTTGGCGTACTTCTTCGCCGCCTCGATCGTCCGCGGCATCAGGTTGAACTCCTTCGGATGCGCCAGGGTGACGTCGATCCCGAAGCGGGGGAGCAGGGTGATGAGGCCCTGCGGCACCGACAGCGGCCGCGCGTAAGCCGGGGCGTAGGTCCAGGAGATCACGAATTTCATCCCCTTGAGGTTGGTCCCGAACTTCTCGCGGATGGTCATGAGGTCCGCGATGGACTGACAGGGGTGGTCCACGTCGCACTGCAGGTTGATGATGGGGACCGTGGCGTGCTCGGCGACCTCGCGGATGTACTTGTTGCCGATCCCGTAGAAGCAGTTGCGGATGGCGATGCCGTGGCCGTAGCGGGAGAGCACCTTGCCCGTGTCCTTGGGGGTCTCACCGTGGGATATCTGCATCTTGTCCGGGGTCAGGTCGTGGGCGTGGCCGCCCAACTGAGTCATCCCCGCCTCGGTGGAGTTCCGGGTCCGGGTCGACTGCTCGAAGAACATCATGAACAGGGTCTTATCCTGGAGCAGGCGATGCGGCTCGCCCAGGGCGAAGCGCTTCTTGAGGTCGCCGGACACGTCCAGGACCGTCTCCAGTTCCTCCTTCGACCAGTCCACCGTCTCGATCCAATCCTTCCCGCGCAGCATCGATTGCATGGTTCTCTCCTATGGGATGATCACAGATATTGGGGCAGGGCCGCGTAGAACACCGCGGCCTTGAGCAGGTCCTCCACCTTCATCCGCTCGTTGACGGTGTGGGCGTAGACTTCGTCCGACGGGCCGAAGCCGATGGTCGGGATGCCCAGGCGCCCGGCCGTGGCTACGCCGTTGGTCGAGAACACCCATTTGTCCACCACGGGCTTCTTCCCCAGGGCCACGGTCCCGGCCTTCACGCCGGCCTGCACGAGCTTGTGCCCCTCGGGCAGGACCCAGGTCGGGAAGTACTTCTCCTGCCCGACCTTGTAGCCCGTCCAGCAGACCGCCGCGTACTGCAGGACCTCCACCCTGGCCTTGGCCCGGCGCACGGACGGCAGGCGCTGGATCTCGGCCACGGAGCTCTTCAGGGTCTCCCCGACGGTCAGCCGCCGGTCCAGGTAGATCGTGCACTCGTCGGGCACCGCGTTCAAGGACGGCGTCTTGCACTCGATGCAGGTCACGCAGACCGTGCCCACCCCGAGGAAGCGGTCCTTCTTGAGTCTCTTGCGCAGGGCCTCGATCTCCAGGACGATGGGCGACATCTTCGCCACCGCGTTCTCCCCCCGCTCGGGGGCGGAGCCGTGGCAGGAGCGGCCTTTGGTCACGACCTTCATCTCCATGCGGCCGCGGTGCCCGCGATAGACGCGCAGGCAGGTGGGCTCGGTCAGAACGACGAAGTCGGGCCGGATCTTCTCGCGCTGGATGATGTGCAGGAGGGGCAACCCGTCGCAATCCTCTTCCTGGGTGGAGCCGACCGCGAGGAAGGTGTAGTCCCCGGTCAGGCCGAGCTCCCTGATGAGCTTGCCCGCGTAGACCATGGAGACCATGGACAGCTTCTGGTCCGTGGCGCCCCGTCCATAGATGGCCCCGCCCTGGAACTTGCCTTTGAAGGGGTCCCACTTCCAGGCGCTGCGGTCGCCGATGCCCACGGTGTCGATGTGGGCGTCGAACATGATCTTCTTCTTCCCGCTGCCGATGCGCCCGATGATGTTGCCCATCCGGTCGATCTTCACCGAATCGAAGCCCACCTTGCGCATCTCGGCGGCGATGCGCCGGACGAGCTTCTCCTCTTTGCAGGAGAAGCTCGGGATGGCGACCATCTCCCGGGCGAACTTCACCATCGCGCCCCGGTGCTTGAGCACCGCGCGCCGCAACCGAGCAGGATTCAACATGGCCTCTCCTTTCACGACCTACTCCACGGCCTGCTGCAGGGATTCCTTCAGCTTCAGCTCCACGCCCTTGTTGAGCTCGCGCACCTGCCCGGGGGCCTCCTTGGACAGGGACTTGCAGAAATCCTTCTTCTCCCGGGCGATCCCATTGAGCTCCTTCCAGAGCCCCTTGTTCTCCGACTCCAGCTCCTTGAGCCTCTTCTTGTCGGCCTTGCCGGCCTTGAACTTCAGCTCGTTGATCTCGGTGCTGTTGTCCTGGATCTTCTTCTTGAGGCCGTCTTCCTTGTCGAAGATCTTCTGGACCTCGAGCGATTTCTTCTCCGCCCAGCGCCCGAAGTCCTCATGGGCCCGCTGGTACGCGGCGACGACCTCTTTCAAGGGCGCGGCGCAGCCGGCCAAAGGAGCGGTCGCCGCGGCGCCCGCGCACGGGGCGCACTCCGCGCATTTCGCCGCGGGCTGCGCGGCCGGAGCCGCGGCCGGCTCCTGCGCGCCGAGCGGACTCAGGACCGGCCACCCGAAGGACAAAGACAACGCGATCGCCCAAAAACGCATCATGCTCCCTCCCCTGCTACGGATAGATATGCGTGCCGGTCTGCCCGGTCACGGCCCGCTCGAGATTCTCGGGATTGGTGATGATCCCTTCCTTGCCGCCCCCCCCGAGGAATTCGATGAGGGCCTGGACCTTCGGCTTCATGCTCCCGGGCTTGAAGTGCCCCTCGGCCATGTAGCGCTTGGCCTCCGCCACCGTCATGCGGTCGAGCGCCTTCTGATCCGGCTTGCCGAAATTCAGGAAGACCTTCTCCACCCCGGTGGATATGATCAGCAGGTCGGCCTGGAGCTTTTGCGCCAGGACGCTCGAAGCCAGGTCCTTGTCGATGACGGCCGCGGCTCCGGCCAGGTCCCCGTCCGCGCCCTGCACCACCGGGATGCCGCCCCCGCCGGCGGCCACCACCGTGAACCCCCCGCGGATGAGGGCCGCGATCGCGTCCAGCTCCAGGATGCGCACGGGCACCGGGGAGGAGACGACCCGGCGCCAGCCGCGGCCGGCGTCCTCGACCACGTTCCAGCCGTCCTTGCGGCGCCGCTCCTCCGCCTCCTCCCGGCTCATGAACGAGCCGATGGGCTTGGTGGGGTTCTTGAAGGAGGGGTCTTCGCGGTCCACTAGGACCTGGGTGACCACGGTGACGGCCTGATTGCGCATGTCCCGCTTGCGGAATTCGTTGTGGAGGGCCCGGACGATGTGATAGCCCAGCGCGCCCTGGGTATCGGCGACGCAGGAGTCCAGGGGGACCATGTGGAGTTCCTTGACCGCCAGCTCGGAGCGCCTCAGGATGAAGCCCACCTGCGGCCCGTTGCCGTGGGTGATGACCACGTCGTGGTCGTGCCGGATGAGCTCGGCGATATGCTTGCAGGTCTCCGAAGCCGCGGCGTACTGGTCCGGGACCGTCTGATGCTCCTTGTCCGTTATGAGGGAGTTCCCCCCTATCGCCACGACCGCGATGCGTTTCATGCGGAATCCTTTGCCTGCTGACTGAATTCCATCGGGGCCCCATCGAGGAGGCGCCTGCGGGGACCCCCAATAGTGGCTGTATTATATAGAAAATGCCGTAGTCTGCAAGGATTTCCATCGACCGAGGCGGGGGATATTGGACCCTTGACAGCACAAGCGCTGGAGTCTACACTTTTAGTATTAGACTATATTTTGTCGGATGCGCCGCGGGGGCGGGCATCCGGCGCTTGGCTCGGGTCGCCGCCCGTTCGCGGCGATCCCGGCTAGGGGATAGGAACGAGACGCGCGGGGGTGTTATGGCTGACGAACCCACATTCGGCGGAAACGGCGGCAATCCCGGTTTCGACCACATAGCCATCCCGGACCTCAAGAAGAAGCAGAAGGAGAAGAAGGGCACCGGCGCCGCGGTCACCGCCAACGCCCCGGCGGCCGGGAACCCGGTCGGAGCGGCCCTGCAGGGAGCCTCCTCCGGCGGTTTACAGGCCGGCGCCGCGGGAATCGGCGCTTCGGCCGGCGCCGCCGGCGTCTCCGCCTCCGGCGGGCTGGCGGGCTTCGCGGCCCTCCTGGGCTCCAAGATCGGGATCGCGGCCATCGCCCTGGCCCTGGCCGGCGCCGGCTTCGTCGGCTACACGGCCCTGAAGATGGGGCAGAGCCAGGGCCAGAAACCGGGCTCCCCGCAGCTAGGCGGGCTCTCTTCCGACATCAAGATCGCCAAGCGGGACGCGGAGGGCAGCCGCTCGCTGGACATGATGGCGAAGACCAGCAAGGGGGAGATCGACTGGGACTCGGTCCCCGGCGCCGGCGCCAAGAAGGACGCCGCCAAGAAATCCGACGAGGCGGCGGAAGTCGACGCCGCGGCCAAGGCCGCCGATGAGGGCGCCCCCGCCCCGGAGGCCTTCCCCGAGAAGCAGGACCGGGCCAGGCTCACCGGCGAACTTTCCGGTTCCAAGCTTTCGAGCTCCCTGGGGGGTTCCACTTTCGGAGGTCATGATATCTTCGGCAAGGGCGGCACCGGCTTCAAGCCCACGGGGCTCGCGAACATGTCCAAGAGCGGCGGGAACCTGGCGAGCGCGGCCAACAAGGGCGGGAAGCTGGGCACCCCCCGCGGACAACTCGGCAAGATGAAGGGCAGCCGGGGGCTCATGGCGCGCAACATCAACACTCGCAACGCCCAGTCCGGCAACGCTTTGGGCCAGGCCAAGTTCGCCGATGGGATGTCCAAGGCGGGGGCCGCGGCCAGCTCCGAGACCGATCAGCGCAACATGTCGGCCGACGCCTTCGACGGCCAATCCACGACCGGCGGCGAATCCAGCGGCATCGGCGGCGGCAGCAGCGGCGGCGGCGGCACCGCCGCGACCCTGGGCGAAGGAGCCCCGGAAGGAGACGTCTGGAGCGACGACGATTATACCGGCACGGGCTACACCGCCCCCAGCGTGACGTACACCGGGGATCAGAACACGAAGGACACCGGCCTCATCGACGCGATGAAGACCTTGATGGAGGTCTCGGTGATGCTGATCCTCATCGGCTCCGCCCTGGTGCTCATCGGCGAGGCGATGGACTGGTGCCCCTGCGTGGGGGAGATCATCGCCGGGATCGGACGCATCCTCTGCGGCGTCGCCATGGCGCTCGGCGCGGTGATCGCGGTCCTGGCAGCCTTCATGGGGGACAGCCAAATGATCGCGGCCTGGCTCGGCGTAGGCGTGATCGTGGTCGCGGGCGGAGCCGCGGGCATGGCCGGAGGCGGCTGGGGCGTCCTGGCGCTGGTCATGTCGGCCCTGTACACGTTCATGGGCGACAGCAACGAGAAGCAGGACGGGACGACTACGAGCTAGTGTAGTGTCCCCAACGCTTCTTTACATTTGAAAAGCCGTCATACCGGCGAAAGCCGGTATCCAGCGTGTGGAACGGATTCAAAAAACCTGTTCTGATGCCTGGACCCCGGCTTTCGCCGGGGTGACGAATGTAAATGGACTTATGGGACACTACACTAGCGGCCGGAGCCTGATCCGGCGGGATCGGCGTTGAGGACGCGGCGCAGGCGCTGGACGAACTGCTTTTCCAGCGGCATGGGCTTGTGGGTCTTTTTCATGGAGGCGAGCAGACGGAAAACCGGATTCGTCCAGGTCCACCCCACCTGCAGCCTGACGGCGGTCGAGATCGGGGATGTGCCCGCCATCGAACACGTGAGCGTCACGACCCCGAAGCGCACGACCTTGTTGGGGTGAAGCTTGAGGGAGATCCGCCCTTTCGAGGGATCCATCTCGAGCAGGGTCCATTTCTGGGTGACGACGCTGCTCCGGGTATGGAGCTTCGACACGACCTCGCAGCCGATGGCATACGGGGGCGGGGTCTGAAAGTCGGATTCCCCGGGACGCTTCCCCTTCTCCGTCAAGAGCGGGCCCCAGTTGCGCAGGTCGGACAGATACCCCCAGAGCTGCTGGATGGGGACGTTCAGGACGTCCGACTGATTGTCGCCGCCGCTTTCCATGAAACGGATATACCAAGAGTGCGCCCCATTGTCAAGGGCGCGCGCACCCCATGACCCCGCAGAAAACGGTCATCAGATTGTGCCGGGGGCTCCCCCCTTGGGCGTCGGACCTGCTCATCAATAAGCTCATGGCGCGTTCGAGCGTCTTCGGCCCTTGGTCGTTCCGGGACCTGGTGTCGAGGAACCTGGCGCGGATCCTCACCTATGCGGGCAAGGATCCCTCGCCGGAAGCGCTGGGACGCTGCCTGGAGGAGGTCGTCGCGACCCAGGGGCGCATGCTCGGATTCATGTTCCAGCTCCCCGAGGAGCAGCGGTTCTCCCGGGAAGATGTCGACCTGCCGCTCCTGGAGCCGCTAGCCGATCTCCGTTCCGAAGGCCGCGGCGTCATCGTGGCCACGCTCCATTTCGGCCTCTTCCTGCACGCCATCACCGCGCTGGAGGGCCGGGTCCCCTGGCGACTCTCCTTGGCGGCGCGGGGAGACGCCTCCTTCCTGGCGATGCGCCCGCACATCCGGCAGCGCTGCGTCCGGGTCGGCTCCTGCGCGGCCGAAGCCCTAGACGCGCTGCGGGCCAACGAAGTGTTCGTCGCCATCACCGACTTCAACCTGCTCCCGCGCTCGCCCCGCACCCTGCTGTTCGGCGCGCCCGCGCATCTGGGATACGGAGCCGCCCGCCTGGCCCTGGCCAGCGGGGCCCCGATCCTGCCGGCCTACGCGTTGCCTGACGGAGACCGCGTCCGCTTCGTAGCCGATGCGCCGATCCGCCCGGCACCCGGAGAACGGCTCACCCATCTCAACGAACGGCTCGCCCGCTCCATCGAGCGCTATGTCGGGAAGCGGCCCGGCCTCTGGGTCCTGTTCCACGACCTCTGGGCTGCCGAGAAGCCCGCCCTCCGGAGGTTCGACTATTACTCGGCCCGGGGGTCGCGGACTCCATGAAGCTCCTCCTCATCGCGCCGTCCTGGACCAAGCTCCCGGAACAGACCCCTTTCCTGCTCCCTTCCCTGGGGCCGATCCAGGTCGCGTCCTGCGCGCCGCCGGGCGTGTCGGTCTCGGTCGTCAACGAGAACGTGAGCCCCGTCGACTTCGACCGCGCCTGCGACCTCGTGGGAATCTCCGTCCTCCTGACCTGCCAGGCGCCCCGAGCCTACGCCCTGGCCGACGAATTCCGCCGCCGGGGGAAGACGGTGGTCCTCGGCGGATTCCATGTCTCCCTTTGCCCCGAGGAGGCGGCGGCCCACGCCGACGCGGTCGTCGTGGGCGAGGCCGAAGGCCAACTCCCCCGTCTGCTGTCGGACTTTGCCGCGGGCCGCCTCCAGCCCGTGTACCGCCGCGACGGCTGGGCCGACCCGGGCGCCATCCCGGCCCCGCGACGCGACCTGTACGATAAGAAGCTCCATTACACCTATAAAGGGTGGGAACTGGCGGACCTGCTGGAGAGCTCCCGCGGCTGCCGCTCCCGGTGCTTCCCCTGCGGAGTCCCCGGGGTGTGCGGGAGCGAGCACCGCATACGGCCCCTCGACGCCGTCCTGGCCGATGTCCGCGGCTGCTCGGACCTGGTCTTCCTAGTCGACAACTCCCTGGAGCAGAACATCGCCTACGAACGCGAGCTCCTGCGCGCCCTCCGCGGCGAGAAGCGCCGCTGGATATCCCATCCCCTCACCCCGGACCCGGAGATCCTGTCTTTGGCGCGGGAGGCCGGCTGGCTCTACGTCTATCACGAGATCCACGGGGTCTCCGACACCATCCGGGAGCGGGTGCGGCGCTACCATGACCACGGCATCGCGGTGGAGGGGGCGGTCTTCATCGGCCTCGACGACCACGACGAGTCCGCGATCCGGCGCCTGGTGGATTTCACCCTGGAGATCGGCCTGGACTTGGTCGAATACACGATCCTGACGCCCTTCCCGGGCAGCCCCGTGGCCCGGGACCTGGAGGCGGCGGGGCGCATCCTCCATAAGGATTGGTCCCTCTACAACGCCGCCAACGTCGTGTTCCGACCCCGTCTGCTTAGCCCCGAGCGTCTGCAGGAATTGTATTTCGAGGCGTGGCGGACGTTCTACGCGGAGCGCTCCCATGCGGTCCGCATGAGCCGTCTATTCCTGGACGTGGTCCACGGCCCGGCGCGGCGCCGACCGCGGCGAACGGGCTAGACTACTGGGGCGGGCGGTTCGCTTCCACGAATTCCGCTATCCGGCGCACGGAGGCGAAGTGGGCTTCGTAGCCGGGCGTCTTGTTGTCGAGCGCGATCCGGTATTTCTTCTTCACGGCCAGGGCCAATTCCAGCGCGTCGATGGAATCCAGGCCCAGGCCCTTGCCGAAGAGCGGCGCCTCGCTTGCAATATCCTCCGGGCGGACATCCTCCAGGCCCAGGGACTCGACGATCAGAACCTTCAGTTCCGCTTCCAGCGCCGCAAGATCCGACATGGACTCTCCCCTCGGTCAGGATTCCCTGGGACCATTCTGCCATATTACTTCCCGTCGTTGGAACCCGCCCGGGCCGGATCACAGGCGCGGGCAGTGCCGGCAAGGGCCGGGCGGGTTGCGGGAGAGCAGGGCGCTCCGGTGTCCCTGCATGACCGGTCCGTTCCACAGCGCAGCGAACGGGTCGCGGAGCAGGTCCCCGGCGGGCGCCTCCGGCTGGCAATCGCAGACCGAAAGCGTCCCCCGCACTCCCACCACCGCGGTCTGCCAGCAAGAATGACAATGGGACGGGACCCTCGCCGCGGCAGCCAGACCGGCGGCGGGATCAGGCGGGAAGTCCCGGACGCGCCGGCGCAGGCCGAAGGACTCGAGGCCGTGCACCCCCAGGACCGGCAGTCCCAGCGCGCGGGCGCGCGCCAGGCCCCGGCGCACGCCCGCCGCCTCCTCGGGCGCCGCGGCCCGGACCGAGTCCGCGGCGTTCCAAGGGAAGTTGAGGTCCGTGAGCATCAGTCCCCCGACCCCGAGCGTCCCGACCCGCTCCACGAGGACCTCCAGCGCGGCGGCGTTGCGCCGGGACAGGGCCGTGAAGACCGCCGTCGACAGCCCCCGGCCCCGCAGGGTCGTGCGGGCCAGACTCGTGAAGGCGCGGATGTTCTCCAGGATCCGCTCCAGGTCCGCGCCCGGGCGGAGCGCGCCGCAGAGGGCCGGCTCGGCCGCGTCCAGGCTGAAGGCGATCGTGCGCAGCCCCGCCGCCAGCAGCGCGCGCGCCGTCGGCTCGTCGAGGCGCAGGGCGTTGGTGGCGAGCCCCACCCGCCGGCCCTCGCGGGAGGCCAGGCGGACGAGTTCCGCGACGCGGGGGTGATTCAGCGGCTCACCCAGGCCGACCAGCGTCACCCGGTAGGCGTGCGGCAGGGCGTCGAGGACCCGCCGGAAGGTCTCGGGAGTCATGTCCTCGGGAGCCGGTTTCAAACGCGTCCGCGCGCAGAATACGCAGGCCAGGTCGCAGCGGGTGGAAATCTCGATGTTGGCGATGACCGGCGCCCGGTCCGCGCGCGCCTCGTGCGCGGTCCCCAGCCCCAGCAAGGCGCGGCCCGAGGGCGACCCGCCCAGATGGCGGGCGCTGTAAGGGCTCCGGCGCAGGAAGACCGCGGCCTCCGGCTCGAGGGTCTCCAGCTCGCGGACCGCGGCGCGCTCGTCTTCCGTGGGCTCGGCGGCCATGTCCGCCACGGCCCCCAGGACCGCGTCGGTCGCGAGGGCGGCGCCCGGCTCCCCCTCGCGGAAGTGATGGCCGGCCCCCGCGATGAGCAGGCGGCGCGCGGGCCGCCCCTCCAGGGCTTCGAGCCAGCGGTCGGCGTCGGAAGGCGGCACGAGCTCGTCGGCCGCGCCCTGAAGCACCAACACGGGCGTCCTGGTGTCGAACGGCCCGGCCCCGGCGTCCCGGATGAGCCGGAGCAGGGCCAGGCTGTCGCGGACCCCGGGCGCCGGGCGGCCCGCGCGGTGGCGTTCCCAGCGCTCCCGGGAACCTTCATCCAACCCGTGCGGCGCGGCCAGGAGGATGAGGAGACCGGGGCGGAATCCCCCCGCACGCAGGAACGACAATGCCAGGGAGCCTCCGGTGGAGTGTCCGATGAGCGCGACCTTCCTTCCCGCATCCGCCAGGGCCGTGACGGTCCGGCCGATCTCGCGCTCGAACGCTTCGCGGTCCCACCGGGGCGCCGCGTCGTCCGGGCCGCCGTGACCGGGGAGCAAAACGGCGCGTACCGCGTCGCCGCCCCAGCGGGCGGCCAGGGCCCTCTCGAACCCGGCCAGGTCGCCGGGCCGGCCCGTGTAGCCGTGGATCAGGACTATGCCGGGGAGCATGGAGCTGAATCCAGGAGGTCGGCCACCGCATCGGCGCCCCGATAGCGGGCCAGGTCCTCGCGCATGCGCGCCAACGCGGAGCGCACCCCGGGGTCCATCGTCAGCAGCCCCACGGCGCGGCGGATGTCCTCATCCGAGAGCGCGTCCAGCGCGGCCAGATAACCGGAAGAATCCCCCAGGAAGTGCACGGGCGGCAGGAGCCTCCGGCCGCAGCCGATGCGCTCGAGGCAGAGGCCGTTCTGGGCCTGCTCCGGCTGGAACGGCATGACCAGGACCGGGACGGCCCGGAGCAGGGCCTCGAAGACGGTCATCTGGCCGCCGTGACAGACCACGAGGGCGGCGTCCGCCAGCAGGCGGCCCATGGCGATGAAGCCGCGAGGTTCGGCCCCCTCAGGGAGACGCAGCCCCTCCAGCCCCGCCTGCCCGCCGGCAGCCACGACCACCCGCCAGCCCATGCCCGTGAGGACCCGGGCGAACCGTTCCGCCGCCGCCGGGCTCCCCGCGCAGGTGCCGAAGGTGACGACCGCCAGCGGCCGGCCGCCGGCGCGGATGCGCCGCGGTCCTGCGCCGACTCCGGATTTGCGTGAGGCGCATGGGCCGCCCGACGGCGCGGGCTCGGCTCCGGTCTCCCCCGCCTCGGGCCAGCGGTCCCAGGCTATGGGTCCCACGTGCCGCGCCCCGGGGAACGGCAGCATGGTCTGGAATTGCGGGGTATCCCAGAGGAAGGTGCGCTCCCCGCGCAGCATCGCGCGCGCGTCCCGCACCGGCCCGAATCCCGCCGGCCCCAGCGCCGCGCTCAGGCGCGCCCCGGCGAACCGCCAGAAGTCGTCCAAGACCGCGGCCTCCGCGGCGCGGCCCGCGTCCCCCAGGACGAACCCCAGGACGTCCGGGCACTCCTCCAGCATGCAGCCGCAGGCTAGGGAATCGAACGGCACCCCTTCCAGCGCGGCGGCGGCCTTCGCGGTGAAGCGGAACACTCCGAGGACGCGGTCCGGCCGGAACTCCCGGATCAGCTCCCGCTCGGCCCTCACGCACGCCGCGACGGCGCCGCGATGGAACCAGCCCGTCGTGGGGCGGGAGGCCTGGTCGGTCTCCTGGATGTCGGGCGCGACGACGTGCGGCAGCCCCAGCCGGTCCAGGAACCCGGAGCGGGAACGGCTCACGGCCACCCGGGTCTCGTGCCCCCGGGCGCGAAAGGCGCGGTCCAAGGCGAGCGCTTTGGCGACGTGCGAGAGGGAGTTGTTGCCCGGCAGGAGGAGGATTCGCATGGCTAAGATTTACGGACGATCTCGTCGAGGCCCGAGAAGAACGATAGGATATCCTCCCGCGTATTGTACAGGTAGGCGGATACCCGGAGCGCCTGGCCCGACGCCAGGGCATCGACCAGCGGCTGCGCGCACAGGTGTCCCGCCCGGCACATCACCGCGTAACCGTCGCTGAGCATCCGTGCGATCTCCGCGAGGTCCCGGACCCCCTTGACGCGCACGCTCAGGATCGCGCACCGCTCCTCGGGGTCGAGCGGACCCACCACTTCCAGGAAGGGCCGCCGCGCCGCCTCCTCCAGCAGCAGGGAGGCCAGCTCCCGGTCGTGCGTCTCGAGGCGGTCATAGCCGATCTTCTCGCACAGGTACCGGATGGCGGCCCGGAGCCCGTAGGCCCCGGCGATGTGGGGCGTGCCGGCCTCGAACCGGTGCGGCGGCGGACGGCTGCGCCAGCTCGCTCCCTCGACCCGCTCCACCGCGCCCCCCCCCAGCACGGACGGCTCCAGGCGCTCCAAAGCCTCCCGCCGGCCGAACAGGACGCCGATGCCGGTCGGCCCGAGCATCTTGTGGGCCGAGAACGCGAGGAAGTCGACGGGGAGCTTGCGCACGTCCACGCGGCGGTGCGGGACCGACTGCGAGGAGTCCACCACCACCACGGCGCCGGCCTCCTTGGCCATGCGGGCCATGGTCTCGAGCGGGGCGTACGCGCCCGTCACGTTCGAACAGTGCGTGAGCGCGACCACCTTCGGCCCGGACTTCAGCAGCTCCCGGTAATGCTCCAGGTCCGCCCGCCCGTCCGCGCCGCAGCGGACGAGCCGGAGATCGGCCGCGCGCAGCCACGGGAGGATGTTGGAGTGGTGCGCGTCCAGGAACCCGACGACTACGTCGCTCTTCTTCAGCCCGAGCCCGCCGGCGACCAGGTTCAGGCCCTCGGTCGCGCCGCGCAGCAGCACGATCTCGCCGGCGAAGCAGCCGAGCAGGGCCGCGGCCTGGACGCGGGCGTCTTCATAGGCTTCGGTGGCCTCCGCGGACAGGGCATGCCCCCCCCGGTGCACGTTGGCGCCCACTTCCTCGTAATAGCGGACCATCTCCGCGATCACCTGCCGGGGCTTGAGCGAGGTCGCCGCGCTGTCCAGGTAGACGATGCGGCGACCGTCTATCCGACGGGACAGCAGGGGGAAATCAGCGGCGACGCCCAGGTCGCTCATAGCCGCAACCCCTCCGCCGCGACCCGGGACTCGCACTCCATGAACTTCCCGGAGCGGGCCGCGGGGAGATATTCCACGCTCCGGAGCGACAGGCGGACGTCCGTCCCGAGCCGCTCCTTCAGCCGCTGCGCGAGCTCCGGCGCGCGGTCCGCGCGGCCCTCGGCCGGGATGTACGAGAACGAGAAAGCCTCTTCCCCGGTCTGCTCCATCTTGTAGAGCCGCAGCCAATCGCAGTCCCCCACCGTCTCGTCCAGTTCCCGCGGGGTCAGGACGGCCCGTCCCTTCCGCATCAGGAGGTTGCGGATGCGCCCCTCCATCCTCACCAGGGGGGACCCGTGCCCGCAGGGGCAGGGCTTCGCGACCAGCCGGTACGCGTCGCCGGTGCGGTACCGGACATGCGGCGAACAGCCGCCGTCGATGGTGGTGACGACCAGCTCCGCCAGTTCCCCGGGCTCGGCGGCGCGGCCGCCGGTCCGCAGCTCGCAGAGGAAGGCCTCCGAGTTCAGATGCAGCCCCCCCCGGGGGCATTCCGCGGCCAGGAAGCCCAGCTCCGACATGCCCACGACCTCGGAGAACGCGGTCTCCGCGGGGAACGCCGCCAGGATCTGCCGCCGCGCCAGGATTCCGCAGAGCGAATAAGTCGCCAAGATCGGCGCGGCGGGGGGATGAAAACCCCGCTCCGACATGCGCCGGGCCAGGAACGCCAAGTGCGCCGGGGAGACCATGTACAGGCTCGGACGGAAGCGCTCCAGCGCCCGGAGGGACTCGTCCACCATGCGCTCGTCGGTCGCGAGGAGGTCGTGGAAGGCCGGGAGCATCAGCCCCCCGGCCACGGGACGCGGCCGGCCCGCGTCCGCCGGCGCGGATGCGCCGCGGTCCTGCGCCGACTCAGGATTTGCGTGAGGCGCATGGGCCGCCGACGCGGATGCGCCGCGGTCCTGCGCCGACTCGGGATTTGCGTGAGGCGCATGGGCCGCCGACGCGGATGCGCCGCGGTCCTGCGCCGACTCGGGATTTGCGTGAGGCGCATGGGCCGCCGGCCCGGCGCAGGACGCCTCCGCGCAGGACGCCGGGATGTAGTAGCAGTGCCGCTCGGCGCGCAGTCCCCGCCGGATCCCGGGATGGACCTTGCACGCGTCCAGGCAGCGCTTGACCCAGAGCGCGTTCCATTCCACCGTGAGCAGCCGTTCATCCGCCGTCCCCGAACTGGAGAGATGCCGGAGCCGCGGATCGGAAAGGGTGACCCCCTCCGTCAGGACACCTCCGGGGAAGCCCTTGCGGTACCAAGTCTTGTCCGTGGGCGGGATGCGCGGCAGGTCGCCGGGCCGCCCAATGTCCCCGGGACGGACGCCCGCGTCTTCCATGTGCCGGCGGAAGAACGGCATGCGCTCATAGGCGTAGGCGATCTCGTCCTGCGCCGCGGCGAAGACGTCGTCTGGGCTGAGCATCTGGGCACTAGGATAGCCTGTTCCGCGCCGGCATGCCAGTGGGGAGGCCGGCTTGCGGCTGGAGTGAAATGCCGTTATCCTAGGTGACGGTCCCGGGGGACTCCCGGGAAGGAGGATACCGGCATGCGGCCATGGCTCCGGAAGTGGGCTCCGTTCGTCGCAGTACTCCTGACGACCGGCTGTTCCGAACTCCAGATATACTCGCCCAACCCGCGCATCGAGACGCCCGAGCTCCGGGGGGAACGCGGCGTGCGCATACAAGCGGAAGCGGTGGGCACCCATCGCTTCCGGGTCACCGGCAACGCGGGCGCCCGGCCGCCGGATGCCGGTCGCCCCGAGACTCAGGGTTCCATGGGTTTCGTCCCGGGCCTTCACTACGACCCCATCCGGCCCCTGGGGCTGGGGTTGGAGTGGGACACCACGGGCCAAGGGGGCGCCGCGGTGGTCAAGTGGCAGCTCCTGGGCGAGGGAGTGCGCCGCGCGCGCAAGGGGAACTTCTCGCTCGGCGCCTATGGCCGGGCCGGGATGGGGCGCAGTTCCAAGAGCGGGGACCAGAAGGTCGCCTTCGGACCGGGCGGCTACGCCTGGAACGGGACCATGAGCAGCCGCTATGCCCACACGGGGCTGTCGGTCGGCTATCGGGTGGAAAAGGAGATCCTCCTTTACGGCGGCGTGGCCGCGGGCTGGCACCGCATCTATTCGCGCATCGACCAGGACCCCGCCCGCGACGGAAGCGATGCCGGCGGCTCCTATCAGCATACGGACCACGGGAACTCCCGGACGGCGGGCGGCGGCATCCTGTTCGGGTGGCGGGTGGTGCAATTCTTCCTGGGCGGCGAATATACCCATGTCCGCTACCAGCGCAGCTCCCCGATCGAGAACGCCTTCTTCCGCGCCGGGATCCAAATCACCCCGGGCGGAAGCCGCAGCGAATGACGCGCCGCGCCCCGGGGTTCGTAGCGGCCGCCTTCTTCGATTCAGCGGCCCTCCTCTTCATCGTCGTCGCCATCGCCCTGGCGGGTTCTCTCGCGGCGTATATCTTCCGGGACGGGCTCGGCATGGGGCTGACGATACTGGCGGCGGCCGCCCTGGGGACGCTGGCCTTGCTGGCGGCCGTCCGGGGCTGGCGCCTGCTCGCGTCGCGGTCTCCCCTCCTGGACAAAGCCGGCCGGCTGTTCGGCCTGTTCCTCCTTTACGCTCTCTTTGTCTTCGCTCCTTCAGCCGCGGTCGTCGTCCTGGTCTTCTCGCTCGCATTCCCCGAAGCGCCGTTGTGGGTCCTGTATTCGGCGCTGGGGTCGATCGCCGCCGGGATCGCCTGGAAGGTCTCCACCGCCGCACCCCCACGCCCATGAACCGGCTCCTCCTCGGCTCCCTCCTCCTTTTCGCGGCGCCGGCGGCGCTGCGCGCCGAGGAGCCGGAGCCCCGCAGCCAGTTCAACCTGGACTACCGCTATCTGCCGTCCCAACCGCTCCGGCATCCCCGGGCCGGGGTCCCGGGCGACGTGGAGGTCCGGGTGCGGCCCTACCAGTTCCGCACCCGCGTCTCCCGGACCTGGAAGGTCGAGCGCCTCGGCGGCGCGCTCGGCGTCTCCTTCGGGTACGGATGCCTAAAGTTCGAATACGAGAACTGGGACTTCGCCCGCGACCCCTCGCGGGTAGACACGCTCCACTCCCTGCAGGCCTCCTTGAACTATCGCAGGAAATTGGGAGACCGCTGGTCCATGCGCCTGTCCGCCGGCCCCTCCCTGAATTCGGACCTGAAGCGCGTCACGGGAAAAGCCCTGCGCGCCCACGCCGCCGCGGGCTTCGAGCGCGCCGTGGGCGAGCGCGACACGCTGGGCTTCGGCTTCGCGTACGCCCAGATCTTCGGCCGGGACCTGGTCCTGCCGGGGGTATCTTATCAGCACCGCCGCAAGTCCTACCGCATCGAACTCATGCCCCCCGCGCGCCTCGGCGCCTTCTGGCTGCCGAGGCCGGACCTCGACCTCGGCCTGCTCCTGGCATTCAGCGGGGGCAATTACCTCATCGAGGCCGAAGGCCCGCTCGCCGGCCGGAGGCTCCGCTACTCGGTCGGGACCCTCGGACCCTCCCTGCGGTGGAAGCTCGCTCCCGGCTGCTTCGGGACCCTCGACGCCGGAGCGGTGCTCCGGCATCAGGCCGAGGTCCGGAACGGCCAGGACCTGACCCGGGACCTCTCCCCCAAGCGCTCCTACTTCATCGCCACGGGCGCCCGCCTGGGCTTCTGAGGAAATAGCCCAGGATATCGGCGGCCGAACCGTTGCATTGTCATGACGAAAGGGCGTATCATTTGCCATAGACTGCGGCCGGGCGACCGGAGGCACCATGATAGACCTCGTCAAGAACCTTTCGATCACTTCCCGTCGGGTCAAGGGCAGCGTCATCCGGGAGCTCCTCAAGCTCACGGAGAAGCCCGGCATGATCTCCTTCGCCGGCGGCCTCCCGTCCCCGGAGAGCTTCCCGGTCAAGGACATCGCCGACATCGCCCAGAAGGTCCTCAAGGAGAACTCCGCCACCGCCTTGCAGTACTCCTCCACCGAAGGCCGCATCGAACTGCGCGAGGAGATCGTCAAGTTCATGGCCAAGGACGGCTTCGACATCGAACCTGACAACGTCCTGGTCACGGCGTCGTCCCAACAGGGCCTGGACCTGGTGGGCCGCGCCTTCATCGACCCCACCGACCCCATCCTGGTCGAGCTCCCCACCTACGTCGGCGGACTGCAGTCCTTCTCCGCTTACGGGGCCCGCTTCATCGGCGTGCGCTCCGACGAGCACGGGATGATCCCCGGCGACCTGCACAAGAAGCTCCAGTACCTGCACGACACCGAGGAGCACTACAAGTTCGCGTACGTGGTCCCCGATTTCCAGAACCCCTCGGGCATCACCTGGACCCTGGACCGGCGCCGGGAGCTGGTCAAAATGGCCAACAAGTACAACTGCCTCATCGTCGACGACTCCCCCTACCGGGAGCTGCGCTTCGAGGGCTCCGCGCCCCCGACCTTCAGCGCCCTGGACAAGGAAGACAACGTCATCACCCTGCGCACCTTCTCCAAGATATTCGCTCCCGGCTTCCGGCTGGGCTGGGTGGTGGCGCACAAGAGCATCATCGCCAAGCTCTCCTTGGTGAAGCAGTCCGTGGACCTCTGCACCTCGGCCTACAGCCAGCTCATCGCCGCGGAGTACCTCAAGCGGGGCCTGATGACCGCGCACATCGAGCACACGGTGAAGATCTACCGCGCCAAGCGCGACGCGATGCTCCGGGCCCTTAAGGCGCACATGCCCAAGGACGCGGGCGTGTCCTGGATCAAGCCGGACGGGGGGCTGTTCCTCTGGCTGAAGCTGCCCGAGCACGTCAGCGCGGACGAGATGTTCCCCGAGGCCATCAAGCAGAAGGTCGCCTACGTCATCGGGAGCGCCTTCCACTGCGACGGCACGGGGCAGAACACGATGCGCCTCAACTTCTCCTACTCCTCCCTCGAGGAGATCGAGGAAGGCATCCAGCGCCTCGCCCGCACCATCGAATCCCGGCTGCGCGTCCGGGTCTAGATAAGTCCCATTACATTCGTCACCCCGGCGAAGGCCGGGGTCCAGGCGCCAGACGTCACCCCGGCGTTCGCCGGTGAGACGGCTAGCCCGAACCTTCTGGGCGACTGTGCCCGGGCACAGTCAGGGGGGACCAGTCGCTGAATGAAATGGACGAGCCAGCAGCGCCCAGTGTAGTGAGTCATAAGTCCGATCGCATTCGTCACCCCGGCGAAAGCCGGGGTCCAGGCGCCAGAACAGGATTTTCGAATCCGTTCCACACGCTGGATACCGGCTGGCGCCGGTATGACGGCTTTTCAAATGTAGAGAAGCGTTGAACTCACTACACCGCCGACACCTCGAAGGCGGGCGGATCCAGAAGGACCCGCTTGACCGCGCACTGATCCACGGCCTTCAGGATGGCGCCGCGGTATTTGTCGGGAAACCCGGCGGGAAGCTTGACGGAGATGCGTACCTTGGCGAGGCGGTGAGCCGCCGCGTCCCACCCGGGCTCGAGCTCGACCTCCAGCCCCTCGGTCGGGAGCTTGCGCGACTGGCAAAAGCGCAGGGCGAAGAACCCGGCGCAGGTCGCCAGGGAGGCTAGGAACAGCTCGAAGGGAGACGGCGCGCTCTCCCCGCCGCCCGCGTCCTTGGGCTGGTCCGTGGGGACCATGAAGCCCTTGAAACGCGCCGTAACCGCCACCCCGCCCGGGAACCCCACCTCCATCTTCATATGCGTCACTCCTCAGACAGTATGTCTCCCCGCAGGCCCAGCGTGATCACCTTTACCGGGAGGTCCTTCTTGGCCCGCGCGAGGGCTTCCTGCACGATCCCGTCGATGCCGCAGCAGGGGACTTCCATGCGCGCGACGGTGACCGACTTGACCGCGTTGCCCGCGAATATGCGGGAAAGCTTCTCGACGTAGAAATCCCCGTCGTCGAGCTTGGGGCAGGCGATGGCCAAGGTCTTGCCGGCCAGGAGCTTCTCATGGAAGCCCGCCATGGCGAAGGGGACGCAGTCGGCCGACAAGAGGACGTCGGCGCCCTCCCACATGGAGCCCCGTTCGGGCAGGAGCATGAGCTGTACGGGCCAGCCGCGGAGCTGCGAGGGCCGGTCCCCGCCCGCCGCGGGCGCGGCCGCCGGCGCGGATGCGCCGCGGTCCTGCGCCGACTCGGGATCTGCGTGAGGCGCATGGGCTGCCGGCATCCTGGCGGGTCTGAGCTCCCGCTGCATGGAGCCCGGGCAGCCGCAGGGCCGTGCGTCCGGAGAACCTCCTCTTGCACGGTCCCTGCCGGTCGATAGCGGCAGGGGCGGCTCCGCGTGCGCGGGCGCCGTCCTCTTGGCCGGGGCGTGGGTGTGCCCGCCGGCCAGCGCGGCATGTACCGCGGCTTCGTCGAAATCCTGGGCCGCGCGCTTCTCGATCGTGATCGCGCCCTGCGGGCAGTGGCCCAGGCACGCCCCCAGCCCGTCGCAGAGGTTGTCCGCCGCGAGGCGGGCCTTCCCGTCTATGATCTTGATGGCGCCTTCGGCGCACTGCGGGACGCAGAGCCCGCACCCGTCGCACTTCTCCTCGTCGATACGGACGATCTCCCGGACCTTCCTGCCAGTCTTCATCGCCATCCTGCCTCCCCGGAGCGCCGGGCACCCGACGCCGCCATGAAGATAGTATGCCCGCGCAGTCTCTGGACAGCCTTGACCTAGGTCAAGCCCTCGGCGGCCCGGCGCAGGCCCGCCGGGTCGCGGAGCGTGATGGCAGAGCCCTCCACCGCGATGAGCTTGCGCGCGCTCAGCTTGGACAGGGCCCGGCTGAGCGTCTCGGGGATGGTGCCGATCTGAGCCGCGAGCGCGCGCTTGGACTGTTTGAGCTCGAAGCTGCGGCTCCCGCGCCGCTCGGATTCGGCCAAAAGCGCCCCGGCCAGCCGCGCCGGGACCTCTTTCAAAGAAAGCTCTTCGATGAGCCCGGCGAACTCGCGGAGCTTGGCCGACATCCCGGCCAGCATGCCGAGCACGAGGTCCGGGTCGGAGGCCACGGCCTTGCGCAGGGCGTCGCGGGAGACCGGCAGGATGGCCGAGTCCTCGACCGCCTCCGCGAAGGCGGGGTACGGCAGCCCTCCCCAGGCCGCGGCCTCCCCGAAGGTGTTGCCCGCCCCGTAGAGGTGCAGGATCTGCTCGTCCCCCTTGGGGGAGATCTTGTAGAGCTTGACGCGCCCGGAGAGCACCACGAAGAACCGGTCCGCCTTCTCTCCCGCGCTGAAGAGGACCTCGCCGGTCTTGAGCCGGCGCGGCACGCAGCGCTCCACCAGGCGCCGGGCGGAATCCTCCCGCAGCAAGGAGAACATCGGCGCGGCCTTCAGTTCCTTTATCACTTCCCCCCCTTTCCGAACACTTCCTCCAGCCAGACCCCGAGGTCCGCGATCTCCGGCTGGCAGATGGCGTGTTCCATGTCGTAGCGCCGCCACTCCACCCGGAATCCGGACTTCCGCAGGCGGTCCCGCGCCGCCTCGGCGCGGGCGAAGGGCACGATAGGGTCGGAGCCGCCATGCGCCAAAAAGAACGGGATGCCGGCCGCCGCCGCGCTCTTCTCGGCGTCGAGCTTCCCTTCCAGCAGGAGATAGGTGGACAGGGCGGCCACGCCCGCCAGGCGGAACGGGGAGCGCAAAGCCGTATGCAGGGCGATGGCGCCGCCTTGCGAGAAGCCGAGCAGGGCGACGCGCTCGGGCTCGAGGCCCCGGCGGCCCTCGGCCGCGATCAAGTCTCCCACCTGCTCGGCGCTGCGCCGTATGCCCGCCTCGTCCTCGTCGCGGGTCAGGCTGTCGTCTGCGATGTCGTACCAGCCGGGCATGCGCATGCCGCCGTTGACCGTGACCGATATCAGCGGAGCGGTGGGCAGTACCGCGCGCAGGCCCAGGCGGTCCAGCGGCAGCTGCGGCAGGAGCGGCTCGAAATCGCAGCCGCTGGCGCCGAGGCCGTGCAGAAGGAGGAGGGCCCCAGCCGCGGTCCCCGCAGGCTCCACCACCTGGACGGACAACTGCTCTGCGCTCATCTCTCTTGACACCCGTCCGCCGCACTCATACTATCAGGATAGCCAATCCGGGACGGCGCCGCCAAGCCGCCCGCCGTCCGGCACGGGGTGGGACCATGATCGAACTCGATCCGGAAAAGAAGCCGGAAGCCGTCCTGGAGGCGGCCCGCCTCATCTGCGCGGCGGCGCGGACCGCGCCCAAGGGCCGGGGCAAGGACCTCCTCGTGACCGCGATCATCGCCGGCGCCGTGAAATCCCGCCTCACCCGCAAGATGCGCGAGATCGCCGCGCGGGACGACGTCCAGTTCTTCGAGCGCGACGCGGACTGCCTCGACCGGTCCCTCGTCGTCGTCCTCCTGGGCAGCCGCAAGGAAGCCCTGGGGCTCCCGCACTGCGGCTGCTGCGGTTTTCCGGACTGCGCGGCCATGGCCGCTGCCGGCGGCACCTGCACCTTCAATTCCACCGACCTGGGCATCGCGGTCGGCTCGGCCGCAGGCCGCGCCGCGGACCTCCGCCTCGACAGCCGCGTCATGTACAGCGCGGGCAAGGCCGCCCTGGAACTCGGGCTCCTGGGCAAGGAAGTGCGGCTCGCCTACGCCCTGCCGCTATCCGTCTCCGCGAAGAGCCCCTTCTTCGACCGGACATGAGCCCCTTCCTCCCGGCCGGACTGCTGCTGCTGCTGGCGCTGGCCTCCCCGGCGCGCGCGGAGGCCGCGGGTCCCGGGGTGGAGTTCGTCCACGTCACCGACCTCCACGTGGGAGGGGCCGAGGCCGAGGCCGCCGTGGGCGCCATCCTCCGGCGCATTGACGCCGCCTACCCCAAGCTCGACTTCATCGCGGTCACCGGAGACAACGTCAACCGCGGCTCGCGGCCGGAGGAAGTGGAACGCTACCGGAAGGCCGTCTCCGGTCTCCGGGCGCCGCTCCATGTCGCCCCCGGCAATCACGACCTCGACGACGACGGCCGGGTCCCCCCCGGCCTCGCGGAACGGCCCTACCACTCCTTCGACACCGGCGGCGTGCATTTCGCGGCGGTCGACGTATTCGGCGCCCGGCCGGAGGAGGAGGTCTGGCTGGAAGCGGACCTGACCCAGGCCGCCCGGAAAGGGCTTCCCGTCATCCTGTTCGCCCACGACGCCCTGGGCCGGGAGCATCGCGGCGGGGTCCATCTCCGCGACGCGGTGCTGCGCAGCCGGGCCGACGTCATAGCGCTCAGACCGGATAATTTCGCGAGATTTGGAGGCCCGAGATTGAGGAAAGCGCTAGGCGTGAGGAGCGCAGATAGTGTGAACTATC
>Ga0154315_1003_pt1 | contig 41148 bp, 34 predicted proteins | sample RifGroA2_FD_105609 | JGI IMG/M metagenome (GOLD analysis project Ga0154315, IMG submission 105609) | Elusimicrobia bacterium GWA2_69_24
CAGAACATGCCCTGGGCGGCGCCGTCCTTGGGGTGATGGCTGAAGACCTTGACGCCGTTGGCGAACAGAACATGCCCTGGGCGGCGCCGTCCTTGGGGTGATGGCTGAAGACCTTGACGCCGTTGGCGAAGAGCGCGCTGGAGAGGACTTCGCCCTCCAAGGCCGAGAGCTCGCGGCCGTCGAAATAGAAGGAGACCGCGGGGCGCGGCTCCGGCTGCAGCACGGGATGCTCGGTTATTCTCCCCATAGGATGTCCCGTGCGCATATCATAGCGCACTCGGCGGGCCGATGTTCAGCCCGGCCGGGCGCCGTTCCCCCTAATCCTCTCATATGAGACGCAATCGTTGCAATCGGGAGGGTTTTAGCCGTTTCCCGGCCTGAAGACCTCTAAACCGCATTCGCTTGGCATGGGAATTTATTTCATGGAGGGCAGGTGCCGGAGAAACTCGGCCAGGATTCCCACGGGAACTGGGAATAGCCGCAGGCTTCCGCGCACAAGGCCCTCAGCTTCATGCTGGGGGCCTTTCCCTTATTGCTGGCGGCCGACCAGGCGCAGCTGCTCGAACACGACCGTGGCCAGCTCCAAGAGCCGCTGGAGCTCCGCGGTCTCGAAGGTCCCCGTGGAAATGAACCGGAGCGTGGGCCCGTTGGCGTTGAAGTAGACCTCGCGGTGGTCGGTGCGCAGCTCGAGGATCTCGCGCAGGACGGCCAGGACGTGGGAGTCCATGGCGGCGAAGCCGAGCTCGATCGGGGCGGCGCGCACGAAGAGGTCGGCCGACTGCCCGGGCAGGTCCTTGAGGGGCTCCACGTCCTTCAGGATGGCCGGGGCCTCGCCCCGGGCCGCGGAGTGATGCGCTACGATGGCCCCCGGCCGGAACTTCCCGGCCCGCGCCTCCACGATGACCCGGAATTCGTCGTCAGTGACCCCCGCGAACTGAAGCCCGACCACCAGCGGGTCCGGCGCGGCGTCGGTCGCCGCCGCCTTCCAGAGGGCGAGATGCTTCCCCGAGGGGTCCGGGAAGCGCCGGAGTTCGGCCCCCTTCTTGTCCACTTGGAAGCGGATGACCGAACGCGCCGCCCTCTCCTGCGCGTCCTTCACCGAACGCTGGACGAGGAACAAGGACAGCAGGAAGCCCGCCACGAGCATCCAGGAAGGCATGTGCGTCACGTAGTCTATCCCGACGAAGGCGATGGCCACGGCCGCGGGCAAGGCCCAGGGCCGGCCCGCGCTCCCGCCGAACGCGTAGAGCCCCCCGCCCACCAGTCCGCCGCCGGCCACGAAGAGGAGGGCGTAAAGCGCCTGCTGCTCGTTCATGGCTGACACAGCCCCGCGCGGAGCTCGGCCTCGGCCTTCCCCAATCCCTCGGCGAACGCGGCGTCCTTGATGAGGCCGCGGTTGACCGACACGTTCTCCAGGGCGCAGAGGCCCGCCGCCCGCAGGAGATGCTCGGCGCAGCGCACGTCGGAGGCCACCGTGCCCACCGCCTTGGGGGCGCAGGCCCGCAGCTCGCCCAGGACCGCCAGGCTCCGGCGCGCGGCCTCCAGGGGCACCTCCGCGGCCCCGCGCAAGGTCCGCTGGAGCTCCGGCGCGCGCCGGGGGTCCTCCTTGGGCAGGCCGTAGGCGGCCATGACCTGGTCGAAGGCCGCCACGTCGCGGCGCACGAAGCCCTCGAACTCGGCGCGCGCCTTGGCGAAGGCGTCCCGTGCGGCCAGCAGTTCCGCGCGGCGGGCCTCGTCGATCTTCTTGCTGCGCGCGCTGATCCCCGCGGCCATCTCGCCCAAAGCGCAGCCCAGCGCGGCCGCCGCGCCCGCCGCCGCGCCGCCGCCCGGCGTCGGGTCCGTGCTCGCGAACGCCGCGCCGAGCACGCCCACGCATCCCTGCCAATCAGACGCTGCGCTCACGCTTCCTCCCCGCCGCTCTCGGCCGCAGGCCGAAGCCGGCCAGCCAGGCCTCCGTGTCGCGGAAATCCGATTCCCGGCGGGATTTCCCGAGACCACAAGCCTGGCAAGGGTATCCCCCGCGAGCGCCCCACCACGAATACCTAGCTGACCATGTGCCGGATTCGTGAGCCCGCCCGCCACCCCCCACAAATTCGGAGGAGTCTTGTGGTATGATAGCATGTGCTGGTGAGATAATTGGACCGTTGCCGAAACCGGATGTGTCGAGGGAAGATGACAAAGTGGGGGTCTAGGATGAAAACCATGTTAGCGGTAGTTGGCTTAGTCTGCTTGTATGATCTGAGCCATGCAGAAGGCGTGAACGTGTTCTTCGATAATCCCAATTCCCCTCAAAAAGTTGAGGAAGCCGTCATGCCGCGCATGGTCGACGAATTTCAGCCCAAATTGGAGGAAAAGGCCGAGAATTTTGCAGAGCGTACTTTGTCCGATTTGGTTGGCAAATGCCCAACAGAAATTCAGGCGGAATTTTACAGAAGCCTCTTCTTCGTGAACGGCAGGCTGGCTTCCATGAATAGAGGAATCATAGAAAAATGCATTCAGAAAGAGAATAAAGGCGCCTCAAGCACCACTTTCAGGACATCAGAAAATACGGAATATAAGAAGTACGATTGCCTCTGTAATTCATCTAACCAGTATCGCTGCAAGAAAACAGAGGAAGACACCATCTGCGATACCACGACTTGCTGGGGTAGCTGTAGTCTTTTCGGAAAACAGACCCCGGCGCATGTGGACGTAGGTGAATTGTTCACTGGAGTTCCCGATAATATTGCCCGGGAATTCATCGGAGGTATTATTCTTAAGAATGGGCAAGTGGAGAGAATTCTACTTAGCCGGAATATCCTTGAATCTTATGGCGCTGACAATGTCACAAGAACGCTGAAATCCTTGATGGGTCAATGAATCAAATCCCCCGGCAAACAGAGTTAAGAACCCATCCTCCTAAATTACCCCACTGTAGGATAAGGTTTTTTAGGAGGGCATAGTCGCTGCAACAACGCCAAACATGTGCCGCATTTTTTAGTGGCACGCCTTGTTTCTTAACTATCGCCATCCAGAGGTGTAATGCGCTTCATTATCGCCCTGTTCCTAGCCATGACTCTTCACGGATGTCAGCAACCGATGGCAAAGCGCGCAAGAACTATGCGGGATATTTTTGCGCGGCTAGATGAACGGTCAAAGAAAGACCCTCATTTTTCAGACACCCAGCGCGTTGCGGCGTTGAAAGAGAAATACGTGGGATTGTTCAACGGAAAACGGCTTGATTTTTCCAGATACAATGATGAAGTCTTAAGAGATTTCTGGGGAATATTCGGCACCATGTCGTTTCATTCCAGAGAAACTAAATATCTTGTGGAGCGGGAAAGGGTTTTTGAGGAATTGAAAAAGCGGGACATCCACAAAGCAAGCTGCAAGAATACCGGAAGTAAAGGCTCTTGTGTGGGTGACTTGTTTTTCTCCTATGTCAGTTTTGGGGATTTCGCAAAGGCGAAACAGCTTAGACTGGAGTATCCCGATATCCTAAGCGATGAACCCATTCCAGAGATAACCGAGGATCCCGGGCTCCTAGAGAAACCACGGAAACTTTACGAGGTTTCTCAGAACGGAGAAGCCCTGAAGCTGTTCTCCCTGGAATCGCGAAAAGGTCCGGAAATCCTTGCGGTGCTTTCCCCCGGCTGCCATTTTTCACGGCGTGCGCTCGACATTATTGCATCCTCCCCGGATTTTCGCGAAGCGTTTAGAGAATATGCAACCATAATATACCCCATCAATGTCTCACTATCCGCCATTCCTGATATCGCAAGATGGAATAGGGAACATCCGGAGTTGAGATATTATCTACATTCAGACAATGAAGCGCACATCAAGGGATGGGAAGGGTTGGATTTTTCCAGCACCCCACAGTTTTACTTTATGAATGACGGCAAGATCGCCTTTCAAATCGGCGGCTGGGGACCGACCGACGACAAATTCAGGGAAAACCTCAGTGCGGGAATACAACAAATCAAGAAGGCGTCTCCCGAACAATGAGATTCTGCTTTTCGCTGCGCTCACGCTTCCTCCCCGCCGTTCTCGGCCGCAGGCCGAAGCCGGCCAGCCAGGCCTCCGTGTCGCGGAAGTCCTTTTCCAGCCGGTCCGGCCGCGCCGCGGCCAGCTCCGCCATCGTCGCGTAGCCGGTGCCGACCGCGATCGTCCGATAGCCGGCCTTCCGGCCCGCCGCCACGTCGAAAGGGGTGTCCCCGATGACGAACACGTCCCGCGGCCGGATCGGGCGGCCCCCGGCGAAGGGCCGCGCGCGGCGCACCGCGGCCCGCAGGAGGCGATACCGCTCCAGTCCATCGGCGCCGAAGCCGCCGAAGCGGAAATAGCGCAGGAGCCCCGAGGGCCCGAGCTTGATCCGCGCCCCCGCCTCCAGGTTCCCGGTCCCCAGGCCCAAGAGCACGCGCTCGTCTTTGTGCAGGATGGCCAGCAGCCGGCGCAGGCCGGGCATGACCCGGTAGGCCTTGGCGTTGACGGCCTGGCGCACGAAGCCCGGCAATAGGCGCAGGTATTCCCGGTGGATCTTCTCCGCCTCGGCTCGGCTCGGCGCGCGGCCCAACGCGGCGCGGAAAGCCTGGGCGAAATTGTAGAGGTCCGTGCGGCCCGCCAGGTTCGGGATCCCGAAGTCCCGCCGGATGCCGTGGAGGCGGTAGATCGCCCGGTTGAGGGCCTTGCGCCCCGCCCCCCGCGCCCGGATGAGGGTGCCGTCCAAGTCGAAGAGGAGTACTTTCAAGCTTGCAGCTCCACCGTGTGATGGAGTAGCTTGCCCCGCTTGAAGACGGCGGCGACCAGGTTCGCCCCGAACCAGTAGGGGATCTCCCGATAGTCCCGGCAGTCCATGACCAGGATGTCGGCGACCTTGCCGGTCTCCAGCGACCCATGGGTCTGCCCCAGCCCCATGGCGTGCGCGCCGTTGATCGTGGCGGCCGCGAGGGTCTCCTCCGGGGTCATGCGCATGCGGCTCACCGCGATGGAGAGGATCTCCTGCATGTTCCAGCAGGGACAGGTGCCGGGGTTGAAATCCGTGGCCAGCGCCACCGGGACCCCCGAGTCGATGATGCGGCGGGCGGGCGGATACTCCGTGAGACCCAGGAAATGGTTGGAACCGGGGACCAGGACCGCGATGGTCCCGCTCTCCTTGAGGAGGCGGAGGTCCCCGTCGTCCGCGCAGTCCAGGTGGTCGGCGGACACGGCGTTCAGGCGCGCCGCCAGAGCCGCCCCCCCGGAACGGCTCAACTGCTCGGCGTGGACCTTCACGCGCAGCCCGGCCGCCGCGCCGGCCGCGAGGAAGGACTCGCTCTCCTGGGGGGAGAAGTAGCCCTTCTCGCAGAAGGCGTCCACATAGACGGCCAGGCGTTCGGCCGCCACCGCGGGCAGGACGTCCCGGATGAGCATGGCGACGTATGCCGCGGGCTTGCCCTTATACTCCGGCGGGACCGCGTGCGCGCCCAGGAAGGTGGCTACGATGTCCAGGCGGCCGCCCGCGGCGACGTGCTTGATGGCGCGCAGGGCCTTGAGCTCGGAGTCCTTGTCCAGGCCGTACCCGCTCTTGGCCTCGATGGCGGTCGTCCCGCATTCCAAGAAGCGCTGGGCCTGCTCCTGGAGGAGCCGGGTGAGTTCCGCCTCGGTGGCGCCGCGGACCGCGGCCAGGCTGGAGACGATCCCCCCGCCCTCGGCCGCGATCTCCCGATAGCTCTTGCCCCGCGCCCGGAGCTCGAAATCCTTGAGCCGGGGAGCGCCGAACACCGGGTGGGTGTGGCAGTCCGCGAACCCCGGCATCACCACCCGTCCGCCCGCGTCGAAGATGCGGCCCTTGCGCGCGTCGGGGTGCCGCATCACCAGGTCCTTGAGCCCCACCGCCGCGATCCGCTCCCCGTCCATCAGCACGGCTCCGTCGCGGATGAGGCCCACCTTGCCCAGCTCACCCGCGCAGCGCGGACGTTCCGAGCCGGGAAGGGTGAGCAGGACGGCGTTGGTGATGAGGTTCTTCATGGCCGGGTTGAGCCGCGATTCTACATAATCTATCTGTGCGGGTCGGCTTTGGCCGCGAGGCGGAAGGTCCAGTACATGCCGCCGAGGGACAGCAGTATCCAGAGCCCGCCCCAGAACAGCCTGGGCATCCCGAACTCCGCCGACAGCATGGCGGCGTCGGAGCGGCAGGCGCGGGCGAAGACATCGCTCCACACGTCGAGGATGGCGTAGCCCGCCGAGACCGTGCCCACGGACTTCAGGATGAAGTCGTTGGTGTGGTCCGAGAGGTACTTCGCGGCGGCGAGGAAGAACCCGCAGAAGGCCAGGCCGAAGAAGAAGCCGAACAGATTGCGCACCCACAGGACGGTGATGACCCCGAGAGCCGAGCCCAGGAGCCCGATGAGGATGCGGTCCTTGCGGGTCCAGGAAGCAGCCAGGATGAGCCCCGCCCCGGCCATGAAACTGCCCAGGTAGCCCGCGTTCAGCACCAGGAAGCGGCTGCCGCCGTAGGCGTGCGCGAGCCCGCCCTGGTTCGAGTTGACGATAAGGCTGTCGATGCGGCCGCCGGTCGCCAATGCAGCCAGGCCGTGCGCGGCCTCATGAAAGAAGACCACGAGGATCTTCACCGGGGTCAAGAACGCCCAATCCCAGAACACCGCGACCAAAACGAAGGTCGCCGTCAGGCCCCACGCGGTCTTATTCACCTTGACCATCCTTTTCCCCCTGGGCATCCCCGGCTCCGCCCTCGCAGGCCTGCAGGGCGCAGCGCGCCAGCTCGGCTTGGAGCTCGGCGTCCTGCCGGTCCGTCCATTCCGGCCGGAGCCGGTTGAGCCCCGTGAGCACGACCGAAGCGGCGAAGGGTAGGACTCCGGCGCCGCCCTCGCAAGACAGCAGCTCGGCCAGCAGGGGATGCCGGAGGTTCAGCTCGTAGGAGCCCTCCGCCAGGTCCGCCGCGGGTCCGAGCAGTCCGTCGAGCTTCCGTTCCGCGGCCCGGAGCTTGGCCTTCACCCCCAGGCACCGGAACCAGGCCTTGAGAGCCGGGACCAGGCCGGCCGCGTCCGCGGACTGCGGCAAGGAGGCGGGCGCGGACCGCGGCGCCCGGACGCGCGTCTCCCGGGGCCCCCGCGGAGCCGCCCCGTACCGCTCCCGCAGGAACTCGGCCTCGGCGGGCGGGCATTCCGCGAACCGCGGCAAGGGGCCGCCGGCGCGGAGCCGGTCCAGGTCTGCCAGGCTGAGGGGGCGCAGTTCCGCATCGAAGAACAGGGGCGCATCCAGGATCTCGCTGGAAGAGCGCGCCCCGCCGCGCAGCCAGAGCGTGCGCCGGGCGTCGGCCTCCAGCTCCGGCCGGCCACCCCCGCGGTCCCCGGCGAGCCGGCGCCGCCACCACTCCAGAGCCGCCGGGTCCCGGAGCGCACATCCCACGGACTCCATGCGGGCGCATTGGAGCCGGACCATCTCGGTCCGCAGCGCCGCGGTCTCGGCTCCGACCCGGCCCAAAAGGCGCGCGAAGGCGTCATCGCGCAGGAAATCGTTCTTGGCCGCGTCGAGATGCAGGCGGTCGTCGTTCACCCGGGCCTCCACCTGCAGGCCGGGCAAGGCGACCGACGCCTCCGCGCCCAGTATCCCGTATTGGGACACGTAGAGGCGGCTCGGCGCGCCCGGGTCCGCCGGCACGCCGAGCCAGCCCCGGACCCCCTCGGAGTCGAACTCCACCCCCTCCAGCCCCAGCGCCTCGGGGTCGAACGGGGGCAGCAGCCTGCCGTCGAGATAAACCGGGATCCGGCTGAGGGCGCAGCGCTCGCGCAGGGCGGCTCCGGTGCCCGCGCCGAACAGCGGCTGCGGCGACAGAGGTCGTTCCCGGGCCGTCACCACGGTCTCGCTCCCCGAGTCGCGCGCCGCCTCCACCTTCAGGTCCTCGAGCGAGCGCAGGCGCAGCAGGGCCCGGCCGGCCCCGCTCCCCGAGCTCACCGTGACCCACTCGGGGTCCGCCCGCAGCAAGGAGAGGAGGGCCGCCGCCAGCTCCTTGGCCCGCAGCTTCGGACTGCCGGCGGGCGCGAAGAAGCTTTCGAGAACGGAGCCGAGCTCCCCGGGTGAGAACGGACGGCCGTCGAAACGGGCCGAGACCTCCCGTTTGGCGGGATCGGTGGCGAGGAACACCTGGGACGCCCCCCCCGCCGCGGCCACCCGGACCAACCAGGCCAAAGCGCGCTCGGCGTCGGCGCCTTGGAGGCGCATGAGCTTGCGGAGCTCTTCAAGATGCTCCATCGCGCCTCCCGGTCCGTCTCGGTTCGAGGCCCATGGCCTCGCGGAGCAGGCGCAGTTCCAGCTTCTCCGCGAGGCTGCAGAAGCGCTCCGCCTGCCCCGCCGGGACCTCCCCATCGTTGAGATAGACCGACTTCAGGCAGAGGAAGGACGCCAGCCCCGGCCGCTCCCCGTGCAGGCGGGCGAAGAGGGTCAGGTGCGGATGCCCGGCATTGAGGAGGAGCACCCGGCTCGCGCTCCGGAAGAAGAGCACCGTCTTGGCCGGCGCCTCGTCCGCGGCGGACAGGGTCCCCGGCTCCTTCTGGGTCACGAAGAGCCGGTCCTCCGCCGCGCCGCCGGCCAGGTCGGCGGCCGCGATCCCCGCGTACTTGGGGCCGCACGCCGCGTCGAGACGCCGGAGGCTCTCCAGGAGCCCCCGGACTCCCTTCGGGAGGAAACCGTCCGCGATGGGCTCCGGGGCGATGAAAGCGGCCGAGACCCGCAGGGCCCCCGCCCCAAGCCGGCGTTCGGCGAAGGCGACCCAGGGCCCGGCCAGGAGCACGGGGGTGCCCCGTCTTTCGAGGAGGCCGGACACCCGGGTCCGGGCCTCGTCGAAACAGAGCTTCCCGCCCCCGGCCTTGAGCCCGGAGCGCAGCGCCGCCAAGGAGACCGCCAGCCCGGAAAGGGTGGGGAACATCGCCCAGTCCGCGATCCGGCCGGCCCGGTCGCCCGCGGCGAGATGCTCCAGGAAGCGCCCGCGCCGTCCCCAATCCGCGGCCGCCCGGGCCGGGTCCCCCGCCGCGGCCTGCGCGGTCCGCTCCGACTCCTCGCGCAGCTTCGCCGGGAGTCCCGCCTCCGCCAGGCGCCGGAGGATGGCCAGGAGCTTGCGGTAGTTCTCGTCGTCGAGCACCCCGCTGCGCGACAGGTCCGGCGAGAGGTACCGGGACTTGGCCTTGAAGCGCACCCCGGGGATGAACTCCCGGCAGCCCTCGGCGATGGTCAGCCCCCGGTTGTACAGGCCGAAGGACGGGCTCGGCTCGTCGGTGAAACCCAACTCGATCTCGGTGCCCTCCTCCGCGTAGCGCAGCGAGGCGCCCGCCAGGGCGAAGGGCTGCACCACCAATTGGGACGGCGCGTCTGGGGCCGCGAAGAAGACCCGCGCCTCCGAGTGCCGGCACCAGCGCTGCAGGGCGCTCCGCGAGGCTTCGACGAAGGCGCGGAACTCCGCCTCGTCCATCGCCTTGAGTATCTCGACCGCGGTCCCCTCCCGCGGCTCCTCCAGGGGCTTCTTCTCGTGCGCGGCCGGACCGCTCATGTCCACCTGCCAGCCCGAAGTCCCCTGCCCGGTGAGGACGCGCACCCGCTCCGGCTTCACGGCGAAGACGGACAGGAAACCGAAGCCCGCGCCGCCCACCTTCGTCAGGTCGCCGTCCTTCTGCGAGGCCAGCGGGACGAGCAGGGCCCCGTCGATGGTCCCCGCATCCATGCCCCGGCCGTCGTCCTCCACGCGGATGAGGCAACTCCCTTCGCCCCAGCGCAAAGTCACGTCGATGCGGTTCGCGCCCGCGTCAATGGAGTTCTGGACGAGCTCCCGGTAGAAGTCCATGGGGTCGTCGAACTGGGCGATGAGGTCGCGGACCAGGCCGGAGGCGGGCGGGGACTCGGGCCGGTCCTTGCGGGAGGCCATCGCAGGCAGTATAAGACACATCCTCCGACGCAGGCAAGCCGCGGGAAGGCCGGACCCCGTTCGCCGAGTGTGCCCGGGCACAGTTGCTTTTCTCCCTCTTCCTCTAGGCGCTCCAATCAAGATATCATGGCGGACCGATGACCCTGCCGGTTTTCTGCGCGGCCAACCTGGTCCTCCAGCTCCTCCTCTATTCCGTGCTAGCCTGGCCCATGCTGGGGGTGCTCCGGCCGGCCGTCCCCCTGCGGGACGCCGCGGCTTTCATGGCCCATGCCGCGGCGCTCCTGCTCGCCCTCGGCGCGCTCTGGACCGCGTTCCTGCTCTTCATCGAACGCCGGCTCGGCCCGCGTTCCGCCAAGGCCGCTGCCCTGGGCCTGGAGTCCGCCGCGGCCTGCCTCATCCTCATCGACAGCGGGACCTACCTCCTGCTGGGCCTGCACGCGCATGACCCCATCGTCTCTTCCGCCTTCCTGAAGCTTTCCGGGCTGAACTTCGGAGTGCCGCTCGGCGTCCGAGGCCTGCTCTCCGGTCTGGCCGCCCTGCTCACGATCGCGGCGGCGGAATGGTCCCTGCTCCGTCTTTCGGAGAAGTTGGTCCGCTCCTGGCCGCCCACCGCGCGGGAGAGGGCGGGCCGGGGTCTGCCGCGCCGGCTGGCGGTCTATTCCATCCTCGCCCTATCCTACCTGCTGCTGGAACTGAACATGAACAAGGGCTCCATCCCGCGGGACGCCCTGCCCCTCTACTCCCTCTACGGCGCCCCGCTCCACGAGCCGCCGGTCCTGAGAGCCAGGCCGCCTGCCCTCGGTCCCGGGGAGTCGTCGAAGCTGATGCGCAGGCCCGACATCCTCGTCGTCATGGTGGAATCCCTGCGCGGAGGGATGCTCACCCCCGAGACCACTCCCAACATCATGCGCCATCTGCGCGAGGGCCGCTGCATCGTGTCGGAGAACAATTTCTCCGGCGGGCATCTCACCATGCACGGGATATTCTCCCTCCTCTACGGATTGGACGCCACCCGCTACGCATCGTACATCGACGGGGGGACGCCGGCCTTCCCCCTCCGGACCCTCAAGGACAACGGCTACGAGCTCGTGGCCGCCGACGCCTCGGGAGTGGTCAGCTACGAGGATTCTCCCGCCGTCCTCAAGCAGTTCGACTCCTACCACCCCTTCATCGGCTCGGCCCGGAGGGAGCAGGACGACGAGCGGGTGATCGATTGGATGCGGGATTTCCGTTCCCGGCGGCGGAAGGAAGTCCCGTTCTTCGGACTCCTGTTCCTCTATTCTCCCCACACGCGGTATTACTATCCGGACTCGTTCGGGAAGTTCCAGCCGGCCTCCGGCGAGGGCGATTATCACCTTTTCTTCAGAGGCACCCCGGACGCCGCCCTGCGCGCGCGGCTCTTCAACCGCTACAAGAACAGCGTGCACTACGTGGACCACCTGTTCCAGCGGCTGATGGTCGCGTACGCGGAGGACATACGTTCGGGCAAGCTCATCGTCGCCTTCCTGGGCGATCACGGGGAGGAGTTCTGGGAGCACGGGACCTACGGGCACGCCGCCCCGCGCTTCGAGAACGAGCGGATCCAGACCCCCCTCTTCCTGTGCCTCCCGGGGATCCGCTCCCAGACCGTCCCGCTGTCGTCGCATGCCGACGTCTTCCCCACGATCTTCGATTGGGCCGGGCTGCGGGCTCCCGCGACCGCCTATTCCGACGGGACATCCCTGCTCGGGAAGGCTCGGGCCGACGGGCGGATCGCGGCGGCGGGAGGGGGCTATCCCGCGACCGGGCGCGACCTCTGCCTCATAACCCCCGAGAGGAAGTACTGGCTCAAGCTGCAGCCCAGCAAGTTCGACCTGTTCGACCTGCAGCGGCTCACGGACCTCCAGGACCGGCCGGTCCCGGAATCGGAGGCCGAGCGGGAGGAACTGGCGCGCCAGCTCGCCGGCCTGAAGGAAGACATCCTGCGCTTCCAGCGATAGAGGCTAGCGGCCGAGAAGGGAGTCGTAGACCGCGAGCGTGCGCCGGGCGGCTTCTTCCCAGGTGAGCTGCGCCGCGCGGGCCAGGCCGCGCTCGCGCAGGTCCGCGCGCTTGCCGCCGTCGTCGAGCACGGCGACCAGCGCCGCGCGCACGGCTTCGGAGTCGGTGGGATCGACCAGGATGGCGGCGTCGCCCGCGACCTCCGGCATGGAGCTCCGGTCCGAGGTGATTACCGGAGTCCCGCAGGCCATGGCCTCGAGGATGGGGAGCCCGAACCCCTCGTAGAGGGAAGGATAGACCAAGGCGTCGGCCGCTCCATAGAAGGCCACGAGGTCGGAGTGCGGCACGAAGCCGGGCCAGCGGCAGCGCTCGGTCAGTCCCAGCTCCGCCGCCCGGCGCCGGACCGCCTCACCGACGCTGCCCGGGTTGCCGGCGAAGACGATGCCCACGTCCTTCAGGGAGGCCGGAAGCCGGGACGCCGCCTCCAAAACCGCCCCGGGGTCGCACCAGGGGTCGAACGGGCCGACCATGAGGACGAAGCGGGCGGGGAGCGCGTGCGCCGCGCGCACCTGCGCGATGCGCTCCGGCGTCGAGGGATGGAAGACCCCGCGGTCGACCCCTTCGTGGATCACGGTCACCCGTTCCGGAGCCACGCCCCAGCGCTCCACGATGTCCTGCTTGGTGTGCGCGGACACCGCGATCACCCGGTCCACGCGCTCCATCCCCGGGCGCAGTATCCTCTCGCACTGCTCGTAGGTGAACGGCGAGACCCACTCCGGATGGACGGCCGGGAACAGGTCGTGTATGGTCACCACGGTGGGCAGGAGCTTGACCCGGGGCGTCCTCTGGGTATGGAAGAGGTCCCCGCCCCGGGCGCGCAGATAGCGCCCCGTGGGAGCCAGGCCCCAGTCCCATTCCAGGCGCGACACGAGGGATTCCGGCACCCGCGGGGTCCAGTTCGTCCAGCGTTCTCCCGGGCCCGGACGCAGGCGGGCCGTGCGCCGCTCTCGCTCCCGGAAGAAGTAGCTGAAGAGGACGAACTCGTCCTCGGGAGCCAGGACGGCCAAGCGCGACAGGAGGCTGCGGGTATAGACGCTGACGCCCCCGCGGCCCTCGTTGTGCATGGGCTCCTCGATGACGATCCTCACCGGCCCTCGGCCTCCAGCAGGGGACGCACCAGCCCCCAGGCCGCGCGGGCCCCCGCCGAGGCCAGCGCCGGATGCCAGCGCGCCTTGAGCCAGGCCGCGCGCCCGGCCTTGAGCGCCCGCAGGGCCGCGGGCGGCAGGACGGCCAGGCGCCAGGCCTTCGTCGCCCGGGCCCCCGGGCCCAGCTCGCGCTCCAGGAAGGCGCGCGCCTCCGCGGGCCGGCCGGCCTTCACGAGGTACAGCGCCGTCTCCTCGGCGGTGCGCCGCCGGATCGCGGCCCTTTCCTCCGTCGAGGGCTGGGCGGACTCGAGCGCCAGCATCGACTCCCGGAAGTTCTCCTCGTAGCGGTCGGTCAGCTGATCGTCATGCAGGCGGCGCACGGAGAGCGGCTCGCGGATGGCCGCGACCGGGACCCCGGCCGCGATGACGCGGGCGAAGAGTTCGGTGTCCAAGGTGCGCATCTCGGTGCGGAACAGGCCGTGCTCGTCGAAGGCCCCGCGGGCCACGGCCACGTTGGTGGTCACGTAGGGCAGTTCGGCGTCGCCCACCGCGAAGTGTCCCGGCAGGCGTCCCTCGGGGATGGCGCGCCGCGGGGAGAACAGGGTCCCGATGATCCGCCCGTAGCGCAGGACCCAGGCGTTGGAGAAGACGAAGCCGGCCTGCGGGACCGCCTCTATGCGCCGGCGGAAGGCCGCCAGCCGTTCCGGCAGCCACAGGTCGTCGGAATCGAGGAAGGTGACGAAGCGTCCGGTCGCCCGCGTGATGGCCGCGTTGCGGGACACGTTCATGCCCCGGTTCTTCGCGGAGCGCAGCACCGTGAAGCCGGGCCGCCCCTCGTAGCGCGCCAGCACCGCCGCGGTGCCGTCGGTGGAGCCGTCGTCGATCACGAAGCACTCGAAGTCGCGCTCGGTCTGCCAGTCCACGGTCTTGAGCGCCGTGCGCGCCATGCGCGCGCGGTTGAAGGCCGGGAGGATGACGCTGAAGAAGGGGGTCAAGTCAGCTCCGCGTACACCGCGCGGGTGGCACGCGCGGTCTCGGCCCAGGTGAAGCGCGCGGCGCGCGCGCGGCCCTTGGCGACGAGGGCTTCGCGCAGCGGGCCGTTATCGAGCAATTCCAGCATCGCGTCCCCCATGGCCCCCTCGTCCGCCGGGTCGAACAGCAGTCCCGCGTCGCCCACCACCTCGGGCAGCGAACAGGCCGTGGAAGCCGCCACCGGGCGGCCGAGCGACATGGCTTCGATGACCGGGATGCCGAAGCCCTCGGAGGTGGAGGGGAAGACGAAGGAGTCGCAAGCGGCGTAGAAAGCGGGCACCTCGGAGTCGAGCACCGCCCCGGTCAGGACCACGCGCGCCCCCAGCCCCGCCGCGGCGACCGCCGCCTCCACCTCGGGGAGGAGGTCCGCGTCGGCGTGGCCCGCCAGCACCAGCCCGACCTCCTGGCGGCGCTCGGCCACGCGCTTGAAGGCGCTCACCAGGCGCAGCACGTTCTTGCCCCGGTTGATGCGCGAGAGGCAGAGGATGAAGCGCTCCGGCAGGCCGTATTTCAAGCGCAGGGCCGCGACGGCCTCGGGCCCCACGACCGGGAGCGGGTCGAATATCCCGTGATAGACCGTGCGCACGCGCTCCTCGGGGAACTTGAAATGCTCGAGCAGGAAGCGCTTGGTGTAGTTGGAGACCGTGATGATCCGGTCCGCCCAGCGAATGGACTGTTCATAGACCGTCGTATAGTAGAAGGACTTGAAGCTCCCCTGATGGTGCCGCAGGTCCTGCCAATGGTGCAAGGTCAGGACCGAGGGGGTGCGCCGGAGCCGGGGCAGGAACTGCCCCGCGCCATGGTAGACGTCCAGCCGGGGCAGGAGCAGCGCTTCCTCGACGGGAAGGCCGAAGCGGTGCTCCAGCGACAGCATCGGGCTGAAGGGGAAGCGCTTCAGGTGCAGCCTGAGATTGGCCGGGCGCGGCCCCGGCCAGGCCCGCTCCGCGGGCGGGAAAGCCGCCCAGCGCGCGGCGTAGAAGAGGTATTCGTCGCCGGGGTTCTGGGCGCAGAGCCGGCGCAGCAGCTCCACGGTATAGGTGCGCATCCCGCAGGGAACGCCCAGGACGGTGCTCGACTCGACGGCGACGCGCATTGCAAAGTATACACCAGTGCCCAGTCAGCGGACTAGGCCGTACTTGGGGAAGAGCTCGCGGGGATCCATGGCGTTGGAACGCAGGGCCATCTGGAAGGACAGCTCGTCATCCCCCGCGTGCACCGCGCCCAGCGCGGCCAGGCGGTAGGCCTGGCTGTAGAGCATGGCGAGGAGGACCTCGGGTGAGGAGGCGTCGAGTTTGAAGAAGGTCAGCTCCCGGTTCCGGGAGTTCAGGAGCGGCTCCAGCGTCTGGCGGGAGAAGGCGTTGCGGTCAGGGTCCTTCTCGGCACGGGCCAGCACCCCGGCCGTCACGATGGCGTATTCCTTCCTGCCGCCGTGGCCCATGGCCACCGAGTGATCCATGTAGACGGGGACCGGGCTGGCGAGCACCGCCTCCGGCTCGGGGCTGCCCCGGATGAAGCGGCGGTCGCCCACCCCGCCGTCGAGCAGGCGGAGATAATCCATCACGAAGAGCGCGTCGTCGGAGCCCAGGAAGACGACGCCGTCGTCCGCGCTGCTGGCCAGGACGTCACGGCCGTACCCGTACCAATAGTCGTGTCCCCTCTGATCGGCCCCGGACCAGCGCAGCCCCAGGAAAGCGGCCGCGAGCAGGGCCGCGCCCCCCCACGCGAACGCCGGCCGGACCCGGCTGAAGAGGCCCTCCAGCCCGGCCGCGAGCGCCAGCACCCAGGCGAGCAAAGACAAAATGCAGAACGGGGCTTCCAGCCCCCGCCAGTAGACGCCGTCCCCCTCCGCCAGGATGGGATACCCGGCCAAGCGCAGGGCCAGGGGCCCGGTCGCCGCGATCCAGAGGCCCAGGAAGACGGCGCGCTCCCGGTCCTTGAGGAAGAGGCGCAGCAGGCCGAAGGCGGCCAACCCCAGCCCGAACCAGGTCAGCTGACGCTGCACGGTCATGAAGTAGAAGCCCAACTCGTGCCAGACGAGCTTCAGGGAGAAGGATGACTCCCCCGCGAAGGTCCGCACCGCGCCCACCACGTAGACCGGGTTCTGCCTGAGGCGGAACCATATCAAAGCGTAGGACAGGAAGAAGCTGACAGCGAAGGCGCCCGCAAGGAGCCCCCAGACGGAACGGCCCGCGCCCCGGAACCGGCCCCGCTTCCATGCGTAGTACGCGACCGCGGGCCCCGCCAGGAGGAGACCAAGATGATGCGCCGCCCCCAGCCCGAGCACCAGCCCCAGCCCTGCGGCGAAGGTACGGACCTCGCCCAGCGCCTCTCCATAGACCAGCAGGATGAGCAGGGCGCCGAAGAGACTGTTGAGCGCCCAGATGTCCGCGATCGCGCAACAGCGCCAGGTCAGGGGCGCGAAGCACAGGCACGACGCCGCGGCCAGCGCGACCTTCCCCGACAGGCCGGCGCGCAGGGCGGCCAGCAGCAGGACGGCGCCCGCGGCCGCTCCCAGGAGGGCGGAGAGCGCGTTGACCCGGAACGGGAGGGGCCCCGGCAGGACCCGGGAGCAGAGATGTCCGAGGAAGGTGTACAGGGGATAGCCCGGCGAGTGCGGGATGCCCCAGGTCGCCGCGCTGGTGACGAACTCCGCGCTGTCGCCCGAGCCCAGGCTCGGGTTCACCGTGCTGAGGTAGACCGCGCAGACCGCGACGAAGAACAGCAGGGCGCCCCGGAGGGGCGTGAGCCGGAGCATCAGAGAGTGTATTGCACCCGGAAAGCGGCCTTGGCCCCCGAGGGGATCTCGGCGATGGGCGTGAAGCTGACGCCCGGCATGCCTGCCGCGGACTTCTGGGCGGCGCCGGTGACCAGGATCTCCCAGGCCTTGGCCGTATCCTCGCCCAGCTTGCTCGCGGCGTTCACCTCGGCTCCGAAAACGTCGCGGTCGCCCAGCTTGAGCAGCTTGCCGAAGCCCAGCCCCACGCAGAGCAGGATCTTCTCGGCGTCGGAACGGTCCTTGTTGTAATCCTGGGCCGCCCGCTGCATGTCGATGGCGCACTCCAGGGCGCTCTGCGTGCTGCGGAACAGCACCAGGAGGCTGTCCCCTTCCACCTTGATCAGGATCCCGTCGTGACGGTCGATGAGGGGGATGAAGAGCCGCTCGCTCTCATGGATGACCTGCAGGAAATGGATGATCCCGAACTCCTCGACCTTGCGGGAGAAGCCGGACAGGTCCGTGAACATCACGGCCCAATCCTCCCCGAAAAGGTCCCAGATGCGGCGGTCGATGGCCGCCTGGTCGGCCCCCGGCCGGAGCCGTTCCTCGATGAGCTTGTAAAGGCGGTCCTGCGAAGCGCTCTCGACGACCTGCTGGGCGTAGGACATGCTGCCTCCTGATCTCTTCCTATTCGACGGCGTGCACGACGCGCGCCTTGATTATCCGATCTCCCGGCTCCAGGCGGTCCACCGCGTCCATGCCGGCGACGACGCGGCCGAACACCGTATAACGTCCGTCCAGATGCGGCGTGGGGACCAGGGTTATGAAAAGCTGGCAGCCGCCCGTATCCTTGCCCGCCTTGGGCATGCCCACCGCGCCCCGCTCGAAGCGCAGCCGGTTGACCTCGTCGCGCAAGGTGAAGCCCGCGTCGCCCCACCCGGTACCGCGGGGGTCCCCGCCCTGGACCACGAAATTGGAGACCACCCGGTGCCAGGTCGATCCGTCGTAGAGCTTGGCCCGCACGCTATTGAGGAAGGTCGCGGCGTGGACCGGAGCCTCGCTCACGGCCACCGAGATCGTGATGTCCCCCTTCTCGGTCTCTAAGAGGACCCCGGCGGGGCCCGGCTTCTCGTAGAGGTGCGGCGAGGGCGTGAACCCGTTCTCCGCCGCGTCCAGCTGGTAGCGCATTCCCTTGAATCCGGGCTGGCCCTGGATGGCGGCGATCGACTTGCGGATGCTGGAGCGCAGTTCCGCGAACTCGCGGCCGCTGGAATTGAGGTACGCCGCGTAGAGCGCCTGGTGCAAAGACGCCCCCCGCCCCGCGGCCGCCTCCGCCGCGGTCCCGCGCAGCTCCATGGAGGACTGGGGGTCGGCGAGGACCTTCTCCAGGGCGGCGTCGGCCCACGGCTCCGTGGACTTGGCGATGCCCTCCAGGGCCGCGGCCGCGACCTGCGGGTCCGGGTCCTTGAGCCCTTCCATGAGGACGGCCCGCGTCCCCGCCAGCTCGGCCAGCGCCAGATAGGCGCGGGAGCGGATCCAGCCGTGCGGGGAGGCGCGTCCCTCCTCCAGCGCCGGTCTCGCGTCCGAACTCAGCTTGGGCAGGGCCAGGAAGGTCTCTCCCCGCACCAGCGCGGAGGCCTCCGGCGCCGCGGCTCCGATCTCGATGCGTTCGGAGAACTTCCGGTCGCCCGACGCCCCCGCCGCGGCGACCGCCGCCGCCCGCACGTGCGCCGACGGGTCCTGGAACACGCTGTCATCGAGCCGGCGCGCCCACCCCCCGGCCCCCAGGGCCGCCACGGCCTCGCGCCGCACCGCGGCGTCGCGGGACTTCTGCGCCTTGAGCAGCGGCTCCAGGGGGGCGTCCTTCTTGAACTGTCCCAGCGCCCGCAGGGCGAACAGGCGGACCCAGAGGTGTCCGTCCAGCGCGGCCGCGGCCAGGGCCTTCTTGGCCCGCGGCTCCGGCCAGCGCGAGAAAGCGTAGACCGCCCGCCAGCGTACCTCGGGGTCCGAATCGCGGAACGCGCGGGTCAGGGCGTCCACGGAGGAGGCGGAGAGCTCGGGGATCCGCTTGAGGAAGCGCAGCCGGAACAGCCCCAGCGCGGCCTCCCCGCGCACCCCGGGGTGGGAGTCCTTCAGGAGTCCCGCCAGCAGGCCCTCCACCCCCGTCCCGCCGGTCTTGCCCAGCGCCTCCACGACGATGGCCCGTTCGCGGGGATCCTTGGCGTCCAAGGCGAGCACCAGGGCGGTCGCCGCCTTGGTCCGGGACAGCGCGCCGTCCGCCCCTTCCGGGGCGTCCGGGTCCGGGGGCTCCACCCCTCCCACCTGCCCCAGGTCGAACGCCGCTTCGGTGCGCAACAGCGGGTCCGGGTCCGCGAGCGCCGCGATCAGGGCGTCCGCATAGGCGGGGGATTGTATCCGCCCCATGGCGCGCAGGGCCCGGAGGCGCTCGGCACCGGGACCCGGGCCGGCGGCCCTCAGCAGGATGGAGGAATCCGGCACGCGCAGTTCCTGCTCGCGCAGGATGGGGTCGACGTCGGCCGCCGCGGCACGGAAGACGAGAACGGCGGCGAGGAGCGGCAGCAGCGGCAAGTCAGCAGCCTATGGCCCGGGAGATGACCAGCCGCTGTATCTCCGAAGTGCCCTCGCCGATCTGCAGGAGGCGCTGATCCCGGTAGAAGCGCTCGACGTCGAACTCCTTCATGAGTCCATAGCCGCCGTGTATCTGCACCGCCTCGTTGGCCACGCGCTGGGCCACCTCAGAGCAGTACAGCTTGGCCATGGCCCCTTCCTTCGAGAAGGGCTGGCCCGTGTCGCGCAGCCAGCAGGCCCGATAGAGGAAGGTGCGGGCATGCTCGATCTCAGTGGCCATGTCGGCCAGCTTGAAGGAGACGGCCTGGAATTTCGATATGGGCTGCCCGAACTGTTCGCGCTGCTGGGCGTACTTCAGGGCCGCCTCGTAGGCGCCCTGGGCGCAGCCCAGGCCCATGGCCGCGATGCTGAGCCGGCCGGAGTCCAGGGTCTTGAGCATCTGCTTGGAGCCGTCGCCCACCTTGCCGAGCACGCAGGACTCGGGGACCCGGCAATCGGAGAAATACAGCTCCGCGGTGTTGGACGCCCGCCACATGAGCTTCTTGTGCATGGTCTTGGCCGTGAAGCCCGCCGTGCCGGCCTCCACGATGAAGCAGGTGTACTCGGGCTTGCCGTCCTTCACCCCGCTGACCGCCTGCGCGATGACGCCGCTGGTCATGGAGGTGGAGGCGTTGGTGATGAAGATCTTGGACCCGTCGATGACCCAGAAGGTCCCGTCCTGGCGGGCCTTGGTCTTGGTGCCCCGGGAGTCGGAACCCGCGCTGGGCTCGGTGAGGCCGAAGGCGAAGAGGGCTTCGCCCGCGGCCAGCGCCGGCAGGAACTTCTTCTTCTGCTCCGCGCTGCCGAAGTAGAGCAGCGGCGCGATGCCCAGCGAGACCCCGGCCGCCACGGTGGCCGCCTGCGAGCCGTCCACGCGGGCCAGCTCCTCCACGGCGATGACGTAGGAGAGGTAGTCCAGGCCCTGTCCGCCGTACTCCTCCGGCACGATGATGCCGAAGACGCCCAGCTCGCCGAGCCCGCGGGTCAGCTCGGGTGAGAACTCCTCGCGCTCATCGAGTTCGTGCGCCGCGGGGGCGATCTTGGCCTCGGCGAACTTGCGCACGGTATCCCGGATCATCTGCTGCTCTTCGCTCAATGAAAAGTCCATAGGCTCTCCTCAGGGACCCCTATTCTTGCAAATTATCCCTCTTGAAATCCCGAGGTTCCGGGGGTATATATCTAAGGTGAGACCCCCTCTCTCCCGGCTCAGGTCCATCGCCCTGGCGGTTTCGGTGTCCCTCCCGGCCGCGGGGCTTTTCGCATATGCGCAGGAGCCGGACCCGGTCTCCCAGCTCGAAGCCGCGGTGTCGGAGCGCTTCCTCATCCCGCTCGTGCATTCCCCGCTGGACCTGCAGCCCCTGGAGGAGCGGTTCTCCAAGCTGAAGGAAACCGAACGCCTGGCCCTGGCCCCGCGCTGGGCGGCGGCGCGGGAGAACGCGGGCCGGGTCGATTCCCTGCGCGGCGCGCTCACGGCCGCGAGCGCGGAGGCCCTGACCGCCAAGGTCCGCGCCGCGGCCGCGGGCCTGAAGCTCTCCCCGGCGCAATCGGACGCGGCGGTGGGCAGGTACCTCAAGCTCCGCGAGTCCTTCCTCAAGGGCGGCGTGGCCTACGATCCGGCGAACTCCGGCTTCAAGTCCCAGGACGGCAAGGCCCTGAGCGCGGAGCAGTACATGACGCATCTGCCCGGCGCCGTCTCCGCGCAGCAGCGCGCCGCGATGCAGAAGCTGATGGCGGACCCCTTCGCGAGCCGCGGCGACGCCGGCGGACTGGCGGGCGGCACGAGCTCCTTCGGCTCCGGCGACAAGACGGCCGCGATCGAGCAGTACCGGAAGACCCCGGCCCAGACGTACGTGAAGATAGCGAAGGCGCCGCCCCCGCCGCCCAAGAAGAAGGAACCGGCCGTCACGGAGCCGGAGAAGAAGAAGCCCGTGCCCACGACGCCGAAGACCCGGGCCGTGGACACGGCCGTGGACCAGCTCGCGGGGACCCTCAGCGGCAACATCGACGGCCGCATGTCGGAGCGGGGCCGGAAGGAGCTCATGACCGCCTGGCGGCAGTCTTTGGACCAGCACACCTCGGCGGAAGGGACGATCGACTACCCCAAGACCGTCAACACCTTCCAGAACATACTCCTCAACGGACGGGAGGCGGGCAAGATCTCCCGCGACGCGGAGCACTGGGGCGAGATCACGGCCGGCACCTACAACCTGGGGACCTGGGCCGGCCCGCCGGCCGCCATCGGGGCTTCCTTGGCCTGGAACACCTTCAGCGTGACCAAGTGCCAGCTCATGCGCTCCTACCGCTACCTGCGCGGGGAAGGGCCCATGCCGCCCGCGGGGAACTACTGGGGCAAGACCATCGGCGATTCCCTGGCCATGGAGTCCGCCGCCGCCGGCTGGGCCTCGACCTTGCCCAACTCCAAGAAGGTGAACGCGAGCGGGATCGTCACCACCCTCAAGCTCGACGAGTTCGTCGATATCGTGAAGAGCGAGGGCGTCCTCACCACGATCAAGGGCTTCGGCGAGCGTTACTTCGGCAAGTAGAATTTGGTTTAGTATCCCCATGCCGGGCGAGAAAGTCCTGGTCGTGGAAGACGACAAGTCCATCGTCAAGGTCCTGCGCTACAACCTCGAGAAGGAAGGCTACTCCGTGACCCATGCCGGGGACGGGGAATCCGCCCTGGACATCGCCCGCAGGGACGCGCCCCAACTGGTCATCCTCGACGTCCTGCTCCCCAAGATGGACGGCTTCGAGGTCTGCCGGCGCCTGCGCGGGGAAAGCCGCATCCCCGTCCTCATGCTGACTGCGAAGGCCGACGAGGTGGACCGCATCCTGGGCCTCGAGCTGGGCGCCGACGACTACCTGACCAAGCCCTTCAGCGTGCGCGAGCTCCTCGCCCGCGTCAAGGCGCTGCTGCGCCGCGCGGCCCCGGCCCCCGGCTCCGGGGCGCCCTTGCGCTTCGGGAGCCTCGAGGTCCACCCGGAGCGCTTCGAGGCGCGGCTGGCCGGCGCGCCGGTAGCCCTGAGCCCCATCGAATACAAGCTCCTCAAGACCCTGCTCGACGCCCGGGGCGCCGCCCTGACTCGCGAGGACCTCCTCCGGCGCGCCTGGGGCATCGCGGCCGCCTCCGAACTCGATACCCGCACCGTGGACCAACATGTCCTGCGCCTGCGCAAGAAATTGGGGAAAGAGGCGGACCGGCTGGTCACCGTGAAGGCCGTGGGCTACCGTTTTGCGACCGATTGAACTGGCCGTCGTCCTCTCCTTGCTCGCGGCCGCCGCCGGCGTGTGGGCGCTCGCCCGGCGCCGCCGGCTCCAGGACGCGCGGGTCCTGCGCGATTTCGCCCTGCGCGTGGCCGAAGGCCGCTTCGAACCCAGGCTCCCGGCCGGCTCCGGCGGCGAACTGGGCGCTCTCGAAGCCGCCCTCGCCAAACTGGCCGAGAAAGCGGAAGGGGACCAGGTCCGCACGAAAGCCCTGGAGCAGCTCCGCCGGGATTTCGTGGCCAACGTCTCCCACGAGCTGCGCACCCCGCTCACCGCCATCCAGGGCTTCGCGGAGACCCTGCTCGACGGCGCGCTCGAGGATCCCGAGCACCGGCGGGAGTTCGTGGAGGACATAGCCCGCAACGCCGAGATGCTCAAGAAGCTCATCGACGACCTGCTTACCCTTTCCGCCATCGAATCCAAGGAAGCCAAGCTCGACTTCCGACCCCTGCGCCTGTCCGAGGTCTGGAAGCGGGTGCTGCCGACGCTCTCGCACCAGGCCATCACCTTCCAGGTGAGCCTCGCGGCCGAGCTCCCGGATTCCCTCCCCCCCGTGGTAGCGGACCCGGACAAGCTGGGCCAGGTCTTCCTGAACCTCGTGGCCAACGCGGTCAAATACAACCAGCCGGGGGGCTCGGTCACGGTGCGCGCCTCCGAGGATCACGGCCATGTCCGGGTCTCGGTCTCGGACACGGGCATCGGCATCCCCGAAGAGGACCTGCCGCGTCTCTTCGAGCGCTTCTACCGCGTGGACAAGGGCCGCTCACGCGACCTGGGCGGCACCGGTCTCGGCCTCTCCATCGTCAAGCACATCGTCGAGGCGCACCAGGGCTCGGTCTCCGTGGAGAGCGTCCAAGACCAGGGCTCGGTCTTCAGCTTCACCCTTCCCAAGGTGCAGTCCCCCCGCTAGCCCCGGGTGTGGTAACATAACGGGGTGAAGTCCTATGTGGCGGCCGTGGACTGCGGGACCAGCGCCGTGAAAGCCGCCGTATTCGACCTTGCGGGCAAGGTGCTGGGCGCCGGCCGGCGCGAGTGCCCCTGCCGCTTCCTGCGCGACGGCCGCATCGAGCAGAGCCCGGAGTCGATCGCCGCACGGACCTTCTCAGGCCTGAAAGACGCCGTCGCGCGCTCCGGGGTGCGGCCCGGACGGATCGCCGCCCTGGCCATCTCCAATCAGCGGGCGACCGTCCTCCGCACCGACTCTCGCGGCCAAGCGCTGGGCAACGCGGTCTCCTGGCAGGACATGCGGGGGCGGCGCGAACTCGAGGCCCTGGGCCGGCGCATCGGGGCCCCGCGCTATCACGCCATCACCGGCCTGCCCGTCAATCCCGTCTTCTCACTGGCCAAGATCCTCGCCCTGCAGCGCGGCCAGCCGCGCCGGAAGGCGGCGCGCTTCTCCCTGGTCCAGGATCATCTCCTGAAGCGTTTCGGTGCGGCGGATTTCTTCCTGGACCGGTCGAACGCCTCCCTCACCGGGATGTTCGACGTCGAAAAACTCCGCTGGAGCGCCGAGATCCTGGAACTGGCCGGCGTCGCGGAGAGCCGGCTCCCCGTCCTCGTGGACAGCGGCGCGCAGGTCGGCGCGGTCTCGGCGGCGGCGGCGCGCCGCTGCGGGCTCCTCGCCGGGACCCCCTTGGTGTCGGGCGGCGGCGACCAGCAGTGCGCGGGCATCGGCGCCGGCGCGGTGCGCGCGGGCGTCGCGGAGCTCACCCTCGGCTCGGCGGGGGTCCTGCTCGCCTGCGTCGACCGGCCGCGCCAGGACCCCGGCATGCGCCTGGCCTGCTGCGCCCACGCCGTTCCGGGCAAGTGGGTCGTCGAAGGGTTGCAGAATTCGGCGGGCTCCTGCCTGGACTGGCTGAGCCGGCTCGTCTCGGGAAAGAGATTCACCGGGAGCTTCCTGCGCGCGGCGTTCGCCCCGGCGCCCGGTCTGCGCGACCCGATGTTCTTCCCCTTCCTGGCCGGCGCCGGGGCGCCCATCTGGGATCCCGAGGCCCGGGCCATGCTGCTCGGCCTGACCCACGCCCACGACCGGGCCGCCGTGGCGCGGGCCATCCTGGAAGGCGTGTCCCTGGAGACCAAGTCCATCATCGACGCCTTCCGCGCGATCCGGGTCCCGGTCCGGGAGCTCCGCTTGACCGGCGGAGGCTCGGCGATCGCAGGCTGGACCCGGATGCAGGCGGACCTCTTCGGGATCCCCGTGGCGACGCTCGCCGATCCCGAGGCCTCGGTGCTGGGGGCGGGCATCCTGGCGGCCTGGGGCGCCGGGGCCTTCCCCTCCCTGCCGGAGGCGGCCGACGCCATGGCGCGGGTCGGGCGAACCTTCAGACCGGTCCCGGAACATACTAGAATCTACGCGCGGCGGTATGCGATGTATCTCGATATCCTAGAGCGATCGGCCAGCGGCGGCATGCTCCGCATGACGGCGCGGGGACGGCAGCCATGAGTCCCCGCGGCGCCCCCCGGCGCAAAGCCCGCCCCGCCCCGTCCGCCCAGACCTCCCCCCGGAAGAAGACCCCGCCCGGCGCGGGGGCCGCGGAACTGTTCGCCCGCCTGATGGATTTCACCCAGGACGCGGTGTACCGGTACACCTTCGCGGAGGGCAGGATACTGTTCGCCAGCAGCGGCTTGGTCCGCATCCTGGACCTGGACTGCTCCCCCGAAGAGCTGGTGGGCAGGAAACTCCAGGACCTGCTCATCTACACCCAGGAACCGGGCACCGTCCGCAAGCAGGCCGATCCGAAGGGCCAGGTCCACGATTTCGAATACGGCTTCAAGACGCTCAAGGGCGAGGAACGCTGGGTGCTTCACGACTCCTTCGTCACCAAGGACCCCGCCACCGGAGAGAAGGTGGTGTCGGCCTTCGTCCGGGACATCACCAAGCGCAAGCAGGCCCAGGAGGCGCTGACCGCCCAGCGCCGCCAGCTCTCGGTCACCCTGCGCTGCATCGGCGACGGGGTCATCGCCGCCGACCGCCAGGGCCGCGCCATCCTGCTCAACAAGGCGGCCGAAGAGCTCACGGGCTGGAGCGAGGCCGAGGCCCTGGGCAAGCCCCTGACGGAGATCTTCCGCATCATCGACGAGCGGACCCGGCGGCCCGGCGCGGACCCCGTGCGCCGGGTGCTCGCCGAAGGGCGCATCCAGGGACTCGCCAACCATACCGCGCTCATCTCCAGGGATGGGACCGAGCGCAGCATCGCCGACAGCGCGGCCCCCATCCTGGACGAGGCCGGCTCTGTCATCGGGGCGGTGCTGACCTTCCAGGACGTGACCGAGCGCCGCAGGGCGGAGGAGGCCGTCCGGCAGAGCGCGGAGCGCTACCGGTCCCTGTTCGACAGCATGCTCAACGGCTTCGCCTACTGCCGCATGCTGTTCGAGGGGGACGACCCCCGGGACTTCGTCTACCTCGAGGTCAACCCGGCCTTCGGGAAGCTGACGGGCCTCAAGCAAGTGGTGGGCCGGAAGGTCTCCGAGGTCATCCCGGGCATCCGGGAGGCCGACCCGGGACTCTTCGAGGTCTACGGCCGGGTGGCGCGCACCGGGATGCCCGAGAAGTTCGAGACCTACGTGGCGGCCCTGCGGCAGTGGTTCACGATCTCGGTCTACAGCCCGAGCCGGGACCACTTCGTGGCCGTGTTCGACGTGATCACCGAACGCAAGAAGGCGGAGCAGGAACTGCAGCTGGCCGCCGAGTTCCTGAGCCTGGTCAACGAATGCCGCGGCAAGCGGGATCTCCTGGCGGGGGCCACGCGGTTCTGGCAAGAGCGCTCCGGCTGCGCGGCCGTCGGCATACGCCTGCGCGAGGGCGATGACTACCCTTATTTCGAGACGCGCGGCTTCCCGCCGGAGTTCGTGCGGCTGGAGAACACCCTCTGCGCCCGCGACGCGGCCGGCCGTCCCGAGCGCGACACGGCCGGCTTTCCGGTCCTGCGCTGCATGTGCGGCGACGTCATCCGCGGCAGCTTCGACCGGGCCCAGCCCTTCTTCACGGTCCAAGGCAGCTTCTGGACCAACAGCACCTCGAAGCTGCGCGCCGGTGCGGGCGAAGCGGGCCGCCAGGCCCGGACCCTCGACCGGTGCAACGAGGCCGGCTACGAATCCGTGGCCCTGCTCCCCCTGCGCTTCGGAGACGAGCGCCTGGGGGTCATCCAGTTCAACGATCCGCGCCCGGATCGCTTCACCCTCGACTCCATCCATCTCTGGGAAAGGCTGGCGAAGTGTCTGGCCGCGGCGCTGGCCAAGGCCCTGGCCGACGAGGAGCGGGCGTCGCTCCTCCAGCGCGCCCAGGAGGCCCGGGCCCAGGCCGAGGCCGCCAACCGGTCCAAGGACGAGTTCCTCGCCCGCGTGTCCCATGAACTGCGCACCCCCATCACCGCCATCCTGGGCTGGCACTGGCTGCTGCGCTCGGGGGACCTCAGCGCCGAGGAGCGCGAGAAGGCCATGGAGGTCATCGCGCGCAAGATGGAGGCCGAGAAGCAGATCATCGACGACCTGCTCGACATCTCCGGCCTGGTGTCCGGCCGGCTGGACATCAAGAAGCGGACCGTGGACCTCGGGCCTCTGGTGGCCGAGACCGCGGGCGGCTTCCGCTCCGAGTTCCAAGCCAAGTCCCTGCGCCTGGTCTGCGCGCCGGCCGCCGGGCTGTTCGTCTCGGGCGATCCCCGGCGCCTGCGCCAGGTGATATGGAACCTGGTCTCCAACGCGGTCAAGTTCACTCCCGCGGGGGGCACCGTCACGGTACTCGCGCGCCGCGAAGGAGGGAAAGCCCTGGTCTCGGTGGAGGACACCGGACCCGGGATCAGCCACGAATTCTACGGGAAGCTCTTCGAACTCTTCGGCCAGGAGGAGAGCACGCTGACGCGCACGCACGGGGGCCTGGGCCTGGGGCTGGCCATCGTCCAGCACCTGGTCCGGCAGCACGGCGGCGAGGTCGCGGTCGCCCCTCCGGTCCCCGGGCAGGGCGCCCGGGTCACCGTCTCCCTGCCTCTCGCCGCGGCGGCGCCGACCGGGTCCCCCCCCGAGCCCTTCGCCCTCGCGATCGAGGCGCCGCCCGATTTTCCCGGGCTCCTGCGCGGCGTCCGCATCCTCGTCGTGGAAGACGATGACGACACGCGCGAGATGCTGCTCTCGGTGCTGGGGCACTGCGGGGCGCGGGTCCAGGGCGCTGTGTCGACGGCCGAGGGACTGGCGGCCTTCGCCAGCGCCCGCCCCGACGTGCTCCTCTGCGATATCGGCCTGCCCGGGGAGGACGGCTACTCCCTCATCCGCCGCATCCGGGCCCTGGGGAAGGGGGCGGGAGGCCTGGTGCCGGCCGTCGCGGTGACCGCCTACTCCACCGCCGAGGACCGCGCCCAGGCCCTGCGCGCCGGCTTCCAGACCCACCTGCCCAAACCCGTGGATCCGGCCGAACTGGTCGCCATGGTCCGCGCCCTGGCCAAGCTCCCCGGCTCCGCCGCCCGCTGAACCGCCCCCGTCATCCAGTTGTTGCACGGCCGTTGCCCGCCCGCCATGGCCTCCCTCCCGCGGATCCTCGTACAATCAGGCTTGCAGACGCAGGACGCCTCCGGAGGAACAAAGACATGGGCTTCAGCCTCATCCCGAAGGAAGAGAAGTTCTTCGACCTGTTCGAACAACAGGCCGGGCACGTATGCGACGCGGCCAAGGCTTTCAAGGAACTCACCGGGGCCTGGAGCCTGGAATCCCCGGTCTTCGAGCGGATCCGCGACATCGAGCACGAGGCCGACATCACGACCCACGAGATCATCGACCGGCTCAACCGGACCTTCGTCACCCCCTTCGACCGCGAGGACATCCACGAGCTGGCCAGCAAGATGGACGACGTGGTGGACATCATCCACGCCATCACCAACCGCATGCGCATGTACCGCATCGCGGCCTGCCGCGAGGAGCTGGCCGCGCTGGCGGACATACTGGTCCAGTCGGGGGAGGCGATCCGCAAGGCGGTCCCCTGCCTGCGGAACATGGAGCACACGCGGCGCCTGCTGGATTACTGCATAGAGATCAACCGGCTCGAGAACGCGGGGGACGCCCTCCTCTCCGCCGCCATCACGCGCCTGTTCGACAAGCCGGGCGACCCCATCGAAGTCCTCAAGTGGGAGCGGGTCTTCGAGGTGACCGAGGCCGCGGTGGACAAGTGCGAGAACGTCGCCAACACCATCGAGGGCATCCTGGTCAAGCAGGGGTGAATCCATGGACCTGACACTCATCCTGCTCATCTTCCTGGCCCTGGCCTTCGACTTCATCAACGGGTTCCACGACTCGGCGAACTCCATCGCCACGGTCGTTTCCACCCGCGTCCTCTCCCCGAAACAGGCGGTGATCTGGGCCGCCTTCTTCAACTTCATCGCCTTCCTCCTGTTCAACCTGCACGTGGCCAACACGATCGGGAAGGGCATCATCGACCCCTCCATCGTGGACTATCGCATCATCGGGGCCACGCTCATCGGGGCCGCGGGCTGGGACCTGCTGACCTGGTACTGGGGTCTGCCCACGAGCTCGTCCCATGCCCTCATCGGCGGCTTCATCGGAGCGGCTCTGGTGAAGGTCGGGGTCTCGGCCCTCATCTGGAAAGGCATCATCAAGACCGTGGTCTTCATGATCATAGCCCCGGTACTCGGGCTCATCATGGGGCTCGCATTCGGCGTGGCGGTGTCCTGGATCTTCCGCCGCTCCGCTCCGAGCCAGGTGGACCACTGGTTCCGCAAGGGCCAGCTCCTGTCCGCGGCCGCCTACAGCCTGGGGCACGGCGGCAACGACGCCCAGAAGACCATGGGCATCATCGCGGTGCTGCTCTTCTCGGCCGGCAAGCTGGGCACCGAATTCCACGTCCCCCTCTGGGTGGTGCTCTCCTGCCACGCGGCCATGGGCCTGGGGACCCTGTTCGGGGGGTGGAGGATCGTGAAGACCATGGGCCAGCGCGTGGCCAAGCTCCGCCCCGTGGACGGCTTCTGCGCGGAGACCGGCGGGGCCATGACCCTGTTTTTGGCCTCGACCTTGGGGGTCCCGGTCAGCACCACGCACACCATCACCGGCGCCATCATGGGCGTGGGCTCGCTCAAGCGCCTGACCGCCGTGCGCTGGGGCGTGGGCGGGAGCATCGCCTGGGCCTGGCTCCTCACCATCCCGGCCGCGGCCGCCATCTCCAGCGCGTCCTACTGGCTGATGGCGGCCCTGCGCTGAGGACCGCGGCCATGGAGACCATCCTGGTCGTGGAAGACGACAAGTCCATCGCCAAGATCCTCTCCTACAACCTCGGGAAGGACGGCTACCGGGTCGTCCTCGCCGCCGACGGGGACGCCGCCCTCTCGGCGTTCCGCGCGCACCAGGTCGACTTTGTGATCCTCGACGTGATGCTGCCCAAGGTCGACGGCTTCGACCTGTGCCGGAAGTTCCGGGCGCAGTCCCAGGTGCCCATCCTCATGCTGACGGCCAAGAGGGAAGAGGTCGACCGCATCCTGGGCCTGGAGCTGGGAGCCGACGACTACGTGACCAAGCCTTTCAGCGTGCGCGAACTGGCGGCCCGGATCAAGGCCATCCGGCGCCGGCGCGCCCAGCCCACCCCGGAGCCCGCGGCGGCGCAATCGTTCCGCGCCGGCAAACTGGAGGTGGATTTCGAGCGCTACGAGACCCGGGTCCGCGGCGAGAGCGTGGCGCTCACTCCGAAGGAATTCGAGTTCCTCAAGTGTCTGGCCCTGGCCGACGGCAAGGCCCTCTCGCGCAATCAGCTGCTGGAGAAAGTCTGGGGCTATGACGAGTCCATGGAGATCGACACCAACACCGTGGACCAGCACATCGCGCGCCTGCGCGGCAAGCTCGGCCCCGAGTCGGGCCGCCTCATCACCGTCAAGAACGTCGGCTACCGCCTGAAACCCGACTAGCTCCGGTCATCCCGCCGTCAGACCGCCGAAACCGCCCCGACAGCCGGAGTTTAGCCCGCCACTATGGGCTCCCCCTTCGGGCCTTCGCTACCATCTCACCGCATCGACGCCTTCCTTGAATAGGCATCGACAGGAGATGGACAATGGGGAAAAGGAGATGGTTGTTCGCGGCGGTCCTCGCCTTCGCGGCGGCCCGGGAGGGCAGGTCCCAGCCGCTCAATCCGGCACAGGGGATGAACCCCTGGGAGAAGCTCAAGCTGGGAGAGTACGTCCAATCCGTCAAGTTCGGCGGGGACATGCGCCTGCGCGAGGACTACTACGCGCGCCGCAGCCCGGGCAAGGACGACCGCGGCCGGCAGCGCTTCCGACTGCGGCTCGGCGCGGACGTGACCCTGCCCCACTACGTCCGGCTGGGCCTGCGCTTCGCCTCGGGAACCGGCGAGCAGGTCTCCACCAACCAGAGCATGGATAACCTCTCCAGCCAGAAGGGGCTCTGGATCGACCAGGCCTATCTGCGCTGGGCGCCCTTCCTTTCCGACGACGGGACGGTCCACCTGACCGGCGGCCGGGGCCCGAACCCGCTCTGGCGCACATACTCGTCGGACATCGTCTGGGACGACGACCTCAACCCGGAGGGCCTCTCTGAGGGGGTCGAGTGGCTGCTGCCCGGCGCCGGGCTAACGGTGTTCGCCAACGCCCTGCAGATGGTCGTGGACGAGGACGCCAACACCCCGCGCAACCAATGGCTGTTCTCCCAGCAGGCCGGGGCGGAAGTCGCGGTCCGTCCCCTCAACACCCGGCTCCGGCTCAGCGCCGCCTACCACAAATGGTCCGACGTCAACCGCGGCACGCTCAGCCAGGCGGCGACCCAGGAAGGGAACCGCCGCTCGGGGAGCGTGCTCTCCAACCGCTTCGGAGTCGCGGAACTCACCGGAGAGCTTTCCACCTGGATTGGCGCGATGCCGCTCTCCCTGCAGGGCACGCTCATCCGGAACTATTCCGCCCTGAAGAACGTGACGCCGCGGGCCCGGGACGGCTACCAATGCGGCTTCATCCTGGGCCGCGCCAAGGCCTGGCGCAGCTGGGAAGCGGCCTGGTTCAAGAAATACTCCCAGAGCGACTCGACCGTGGCGGACGTGGCCGATTCGGATTTCGGCGACGGCGGCACGAACCGGCAGGGGCACATCTTCTGGGTGGCCTACAATCCCCAGCAGTGGCTGCAGGTCAAGGCCAAGTACTTCACCACCAAGGTGATCGACAACAGCCTGGCCTCGGCCCAGAACGACATGAACCGGTTCCAGGCCGACATCTCCGTGAAATTCTAGTGACACAGGAGTAGCCCGTTCGTCAGACGGCCGTCAGATGCGGATGATATCCTTTCAAGGAGAGGCAACGATGGGAAACAAGATACTCGGTCTGGCCCTGATGTGCGCGATGACCCTGCAGGCCCCCGCCGCGGTACGGGCGGGCGACGTGCTGACGCTGAACGGGGCGGGAGCCACCTTCCCGTATCCCATCTACTCCAAGTGGTTCGACGAGTTCCGTACCGTTCGGCCGGACGTCCAGATCAATTACCAGTCGATCGGGTCGGGGGGCGGCATCCGCCAGATCACGGAGCGCACCGTGGACTTCGGCGCCACGGACGGGCCCATGACCGACAAGCTGCTCTTCAAGGTAGACGGGAAGCTCCACCACATCCCGACCGTGCTGGGAGCGGTGGTGCCGGTCTACAACATCGCCGGCACTCCGGACCTCCAGCTCACCGGCGGGCTGCTGGCCGACATCTACCTCGGCAAGGTCAAGCGCTGGGACGATCCCGCGGTCCGCAAGGTCAACCCGGAGGCCAAGCTGCCGGAAGTCCCCATCACCGTCATCCGCCGCTCCGACGGCTCCGGGACCACGTTCTGCTTCGTGGACTACCTGTCCAAGGTCAGCCCGGAGTTCGAAAAGACCGTGGGGCGCGGCACCGCGGTCAACTGGCCCGTCGGCCTCGGAGGCAAGGGCAACGAAGGCGTGGCGGGGCTGGTCAAGCAGACGCCCAACGCCCTCGGCTACGTCGAGCTCATCTACGCCGAGCAGAACGGGCTGTCCCATGCCGCGGTGCAGAACGCGGAGGGGAAGTTCGTGAAGGGCAGCGTCGCGGGAGTCACCGCGGCCGCGGCCGGGTCGGCCAAGAACATGCCCAAGGACTACCGGGTCTCGATCACCAACGCCCCGGGCGCGGAGTCCTATCCCATCTCGACCTTCACCTGGCTGCTGGTTTACGAGAAGAACTCCGGCACGAAGGGGAAGGTCCTCAACGAGTTCCTGCGCTGGATGCTCGATTCCGGGCAGAAGCTGGCGCCGGGTCTGGGGTATGCGCCCCTGCCCCCGGCGGTCGCGGCTTCCGTCCAAAAAACGGTGACAACCATACGATGAGCAAGGGCGGGGCGGTCGCCGGCCTTACCGAGCGGGCCGGCGACCGTCTCTTCCGTTACGGCGTACTCTGCGCGGGCTTGGCCGTGGTCGGACTGGCCGCGGCTCTCGCCCTGGAACTGGCCTCGGGGTCCCGCCTGGCCTGGTCCGAATTCGGCCCCGCCTTCCTCTGGAGCAGTTCCTGGAATCCGGTCTCGGAGCGGTTCGGCGCCCTGCCCTTCCTTTACGGGACGCTCGTCTCCTCAGCCCTGGCCCTCGCCATCGCCGGCCCCCTGGGCGTAGGCTCGGCGATCTTCCTGGCCGAGTTGGCCCCGCGCCGCATATCCGACGCCTGCTGCTTCTTCATCGAGATACTGGCCGCGGTCCCCAGCGTGGTCCTCGGGCTCATGGGTATCTTCATCCTGGTCCCCGGCGTGCGCGCCGTCTCCCCCTTCCTCATCGAGCACCTGGGCTTCCTACCCTTCTTCAGAGGCACTCCCTACGGGGTGGGCATGCTCACCGCCGGCCTCATACTTTCCATCATGATACTGCCCTACATCACCAGCATCTCCCGGGAGGTCCTGCTCTCGGTGCCCCGGCCCCTGAAGGAAGCGGCCCTGGCGCTCGGGGCCACCCGCTGGGAAACGGTCAGGCTCGTCAGCCTGCCCTACGCCCGCTCCGGCATCCTGGGCGCCGTGTTCCTCGCCCTGGGCCGGGCCCTGGGCGAGACCATGGCCGTCACCATGGTGATCGGCAACAGCCCGAGGATCTCCGCGTCCCTGTTCGATCCCGCTTACACCATGGCCGCGGTCCTCGCCAACGAACTGGCCGAGGCGACCTCGGACCTGCACTTGCACGCGCTCATGGCCATCGCCGGGACGCTCTTCATGCTCACCTTGGGGATGAACGCCCTGGCCCGCTGGATGATCCTGGGGACCCCGACGGCGCGGAGGCGGCCGTGACCGACGCCCGGCTGCGCCGGCGGAAGATCGTCAACGGCCTCATGTTCTCGTTGACGGCCGCCTGCACCATCGCGTGCCTGGCTGTGCTGTTCGTCATCCTGGGCTACATCGTCTATCACGGGGCCGCCGCGCTCGATTGGAGCTTCCTGACCCGCCTGCCCAAGCCGGTCGGGGAACCCGGCGGCGGAATCGCCAACGCCATGGTGGGCTCGGCCAAGATCGTGGCCCTGGCCGCCGTGCTCGGGGTCCCCGTCGGGGTCCTGGGCGCGGTGTACCTGCACGAATTCGGCCACAACCGCATCGGCTTCGTCATCCGCTACGCCGCGGACCTCCTCAACGGCATGCCCTCGATCGTCATCGGGGTCTTCGCCTACGGGCTGATCGTCCTGCCCATGAAGCGCTTCAGCGCCCTGGCGGGCAGCGCGGCCCTGGCCGTCATCATGATCCCCATCGTGCTCCGGAGCACGGAGGAATTCCTGCGGCTGGTGCCGGCCAGCCTGCGCGAGGCAGGTCTCGCCCTGGGGGTACCGCGCTGGAAGGTCATCCTGCTCGTCGTGATCCCCTCGGCCTGGGGCGGCATCCTCACGGGGATACTCCTGGCGGTCTCCCGCATCGCAGGGGAATCCGCCCCCCTCATCTTCACGGCGTTCGGGAACCGGTTCTGGGACAACGGCTGGCTCAACCCCATGTCCGCTTTGCCGCTGACCATCTACACCTACGCCATCTCCCCTTACGAGGACTGGCACCGGCAGGCCTGGGCCGCGGCCATGGTCCTGGTCCTGGTGGTGCTGGCGGGCAACGTCCTCGCGCGCCTCCTCATGCGCGGGGGACGGGGAGCATCGAACGCATGAGCGACGAAAGAACCTATTCCATCCTGGAAGCGCGGGGGCTGTCGGCGGGCTACGGGTCCGGCGACGCCATCCGTAACGTGAACATGCACTTCTACGACAAGCGCATCACCGCCATCATCGGGCCCTCCGGCTGCGGCAAATCCACCCTCATCCGCTGCCTCAACCGCATGCACGAGGAGATCCCGGGGACCCAGGTCCGCGGGGTGGTGGCCCTGAGCGAGCGGAACATCTTCCACATGGACCCGGTGCGCCTGCGGCGCCAGGTCGGCATGGTGTTCCAGCGGCCCAATCCCTTCCCGACCATGTCCATCTTCCGCAACGTCGCGGCGGGGCTGATCCTCAACGGGCTGCGGGGGGAGCGGAGCCTCGCCGAGGTCGTGGAGACCAGCCTGCGGCAGGCGGCCCTGTTCGACGAGGTCAAAGACAAGCTCGATCAGCCCGCGCTCAACCTCTCCGGCGGCCAGCAGCAGCGGCTGTGCATCGCCCGGGCTCTGGCCGTGGAGCCGAAAGTCCTCCTGCTGGACGAGCCCTGCTCCGCGCTCGACCCCATCGCCACGGCCAAGATCGAGGAGCTGCTCCTGCAGCTCAAGGACCAGCTGACCATCGTCATGGTCACCCACAACATGCAGCAGGCGGCCCGGGTCTCGGATTGGACGGGCTTCATGCTCATGGGCGAGCTGGTCGAGTTCGGGCGGACGGACGAGATCTTCACGACGCCGCGGGACCCGCGGACGCAGGACTACATCACCGGCCGTTTCGGCTAGGGGGCGATATGATGGAACGGCATTTCGAGAAAGTCGAAGCGGAACTCCGGGAGCGCATCCTCCACATGGGCGGCGTCGCGGAGGAGATGATCCGCCAGTCGGAGGAAGCCCTCCTGGAGCGGCGCGAGGCTCCCATCGTCCGCATCGCCGAACTAGAGGAGGAGATGAACCGGCTCCACATCGAGCTGGACGACCGCTGCCTCAAGCTCCTGGCCCTGCATCAGCCCATCGCGGCGGACCTGCGCTTCATCATGGCCTGCATCAAAATCAACTCGGACCTCGAGCGCATCGGCGACCAGGCGGTCAACATCTCGCAGAGCACCGCCTATCTCCTGCGCCTGCCCCCCATCGACCCGCCGCCGTTCGACATCCGACGCATGGTCGCTCTGGCCCGGCAGATGCTCCGCGACAGCCTGGAGGCGATGGCGCGCAAGGAGGTGGCGCTCGCGGAGTCGGTGGCGCATTGCGACGCGGAGGAGGACGGACTCAAGAAGGCCGCCTTCATCGCCTCCATGCGCCTCATGCAGTCCGACCCCTCGACCATCGAACGCGCCCTCACCCTCATCCTCATCACGCGCAACCTGGAGCGTATCGCGGACCACGCCACCAACATCGCCGAGGACGTCATCTTCTGGGCGAAGGGCGAGGATATCCGGCACAATAGGAATCGCAAGGAGACGAACCCATGACCCATCGAAAGCCGCTCTGCGCCGTCGCGCTGCTCATCCTGGGACTCGCCCCGCTCCGGGCCCAGGACCTGGTGCACCATGACGCCAACCGGGAGATCGTCCTCAATGGAGGCGGGGCCACCTTCTCCTACCCGGTCCTCTCAAAATGGTTCGCCGAGTATCAGCAGCGCTCCCCCTCGGTCAAGATCAACTACCAGCCCATCGGCTCGGGCGGCGCGATCCGCCAGATCCTGGAGCATACCCTCGATTTCGCGGCCTCCGAGAGCTGGCTCTCCGACGAGCAGCTCGGGAAGCTGGGCGAACCGCTCCTGCACATCCCCGCCGTCCTGGGCGCGGTGGTCCCGGCCTTCAACCTCCCGGGCATCCCGGAGCTCAAGTTCACGGGCCCGCTCCTCGCCGACATCTACCTTGGCAGGGTGGCGCGGTGGAACGACCCGGCCATCGGCAAGCTCAACCCCGGCGTCCGGCTGCCCGACGCGCCCATCGCGCTCGTGCACCGGGCCGACGGCTCGGGCACCACGTTCTGCCTCACCGACTACCTGAGCAAGACCAGCAAGGATTGGGAAACGAAGGTGGGCCGCGGGGTCGCGCTGTCCTGGCCCTCAGGCATCGGCGCCAAGGGCAACCAAGGCGTGACCGCCTACGTCCAGCAGACGCAGTATTCCCTGGGCTACCTGGAACTCACCTATGCCCTGCAGAGCGGCCTCACCTACGGCTCCGTCCAGAACCGGGCCGGCCGGTTCGTAAAGGCGAGCGCGCAGTCCGCCTCGGACGCGGCCGCCGCGACGACGAAGACCATGCCCAGGGACTACCGGATATCGATCACGGACGCTCCCGGGGTCAAATCCTACCCCATCGTCAGCTTCAGCTGGCTGCTCCTCTACGGCAAGAACCCTCCCGACAAGAGCCTCGCCCTGCGGGATTTCCTGCATTGGATGATCGCCGACGGTCAGAAGTCCGCCCGGGCGCTGAACTACGCTCCCCTGCCGCTCAATATCGTCGCGATGGTGCGCGTCTCTATCGAAGAGATCCGTTGAAGAGCCGGCTCGTCACCGCCGCGGTCGCGGCCAGCGGGAAGAGGAAGGCGAAGGCGACGAAGCCGAAGATGAGCGCGCTGTCCAAGGCCATGAAGAACCGGTCCAGGGAGACGACCTGGTCCAAGGCGAAGAGGGCGGCATAACCCGCCAGGACCGCCCCGCAGAGCCGGAGATATTTGCTCCACAGGAAGCCCGCGGCCGGCGGCACCTCCTCTTCGAGCACGGAGCGCTCCGCGGCGGACCGGTCGCGGTGATAGAGGACGAAGAGCGACCAGTAGGCCAGGACCACCGCGCCATACGTGATGAAGGCTCGCGGATCAGGCAGAACCCGCAGACGGGAGACCGCCGCAGCGGCGGCGCCCGCCCAGAGCAGCCAGCGCGCCGCGCGGGGAAGGCCCTCGGCCGGGAGGCGCGCCCCGGGAACCAGGGCGCCCCAAGCCGTCGCACCGAGCAGGGCCATGGAGAATCCCAGCCAAAATGCCTGCAGCCCGAACGGGATGCCTCCCGGGAACCAGCCCAGGACGATGCGGCTGCGGCTCCAGGCGAAGAGCCAGAGCGCCAGGGCCAGGCAGGACAGGACCTCCCGGCGGCTCAGGCGGCCGTCCGACAGGCCGAGTCTGCCGGCCAGAGCCCAGCGCAGCGCCGTGAAGCCGACGCAGACGTCGATCAGCGCGTGCCAGGACAATGCGATGAAGGCCGTGTTCAGGGGGTGCAGGCCGAGTATCCGCGGGCCGAGCCCCTGGACGAACACCTTGTCCGCCAACACCCCCTCGTTGAATAAGCCGTAGACCGAGCCCAGCAGCACCAGCCCGATGAAATCGCGGACTTTATAGCGGATGGCCAGATCGGCGAGGACCGCGAAGACCGCGGTGTAGCCGAAGTAGACGGCGAGCACCGCCGCCGCGGCCGCCGCGGGCCGCGAAACCAGGCCGGCCAGCGGCTTGACGTTCCAACTGCATGCCTCGGAGAGGAGCATCCCCAGCGCCCCCAGAAGCAGCAGGGGCGCCCAACGGCCGCGCCAGGTTTCCGCGGGGACGGGCTCCATTCCGCCTAAGAATACCCCGTCGGAGTGTGCTAGGATATAGGTCCAAAGGCCCAGGGGGCGGGCCATCGAAGGACCCTCACCCCGGACCTCCGAAGGGACTATACTTTAGCGAGCCCAATGACGGTCGATAAAGGACGCATCCGAATACTCGTTGTCGACGACGAATCCGGCGACTGCGAGCTGAACAAGGCCATCCTGGAGGCCGCGGGCTACGCCGTGGACACGGCCGAGACCCTCGCCCAGGCGCGGCGCCTGCTGGGCCAGCGCTCCTACGCCATCCTGCTATTGGATCTGCGCCTGCCGGACGGCAACGGCCTCGACCTCCTCTCCGACGCCGAGACCCTGGATTCCCACGCCGCCGCCATCATCATGACCGCATTCAGCTCCGTGGAAGCCGCCGTGGCCGCGGTCAAGGCCGGCGCCTACGATTTCCTGACCAAGCCCTGCCCTGAGGAGAAGCTGGTCGCGGCCGTGCACCGCGCCGCCGAGCGCTACTCGCTGAGCCGCGCCCTGGAAGCCCGCTCCCGGGAACTGGCCAGCGTCAACGAGAGCCTGGACCGCCGGGTCAAGGAAGCCACCGAGGAGATCTTCGCCCTCAACGAGCGCCTCAAGCGCACCATCCAGGAACTCATCCAGACCAACACGCATCAGACGCGCTTCCTCGAGGACATGGCGCACGAGCTCAAGAACCCTCTCTCCGTGATCCTGGGCTACGCGAGCTTCCTCCTGAAGCGGCCCATGTCGGAGTGGAGCGAGGAGGACCTGAAGCGCAGCCTGGGCTGCGTCCTGCGCAACTCCGAGCACCTGCACGCCCTCATCGAGGAGCTGCTGGACTCGACCCGCCTGGAAGGCGACAAGATCTGCCTCACGCGCCAAAAAGTCTGCGCCAACGCCCTCCTGCAGGACGTGCTCCAGGGCCTGCGCATCCAGGCCCAGGACAAGGGCATCACCTTGGGGCTGGATGTCCCCAAGGAGACCATCGAGGCCTACGCCGACCCCGTGCGCCTGCGCCAGATCCTCATCAACCTGGGCACCAACGCCATCAAGTTCACCCCCGAGGGCGGCGCCGTCACCCTGCGCGCCCGCCGCGAGGGCAAGCGCGTCGAATTCTCGGTCACCGACACCGGCAAGGGCCTCAAGGAAGCGGACTGCAAGCGCATCTTCGACCGCTTCTACCAGGTCAAGGACGGCCATAGCGAGCACAAGGGCCTGGGCCTGGGCCTGCACATCGTGCACGGCCTGGTGAAGCTGCACGGCGGGCACATCTGGGTGGAGAGCGAGGAAGGCCACGGCGCCCAGTTCCACTTCAGCATCCCCGACTGCGGCGCCACCCCCGACGATCCCGAAGAAGCCTCCGGCGCGACCGACCTCTTCACCTCCCAGAACTGAGCCATCCCCGCCCGAATATTCAAGGGAACCATTTCGGTCCCTCATTCGTACTTGTACGGGAGGCATACACCATGGCTACCGCGGGGAAGCGCTGCACCTGGATCAAGGTCCGGCCGGGCGACGCCGGCCGGCTCATCGTACACCTGCCCTATTCTCCCGAGCGGGTCGAGAAGATCAAGACCGTCGACGGCCGCCGCTGGCATCCTCTGGAGAAGTATTGGTCGGTCCCGGACACCGCCGAGATGGTGGAACGCCTGCGCAACCTGTTCGCGGAGGAGGTCGAATTCGAACAGTCTCTGCGGCCGGCAGGGCCGACGGGCGCCCCGCTCCCTGGAAGCGCCGCATCCGTCCCGCTGCTCGTCAAAGTCAAAAATGCGGTAGAGGCCCTGCATTACAGCCCGCGGACCGCCGAAACCTACATTGGGTGGGTCAGCCGCTTCATCGCGCATCATGGCGGCCGCCCACCCGAAGAGCTGGGAGAATCGGAGATCGAGAGCTTCCTTTCGAGCCTGGCCTCAGCAGAGCACGTCAGCGCCTCGACGCAGAACCAGGCGCTCAACGCCATCTTGTTCCTCTACAACCAGGTACTGCGGCGGAAGATCGGAAACCTGACGGACATGATCCGGGCCAAGCGCCCCGGCCGACTGCCGGTCGTTCTCACCCGCGATGAGGTGCAGAAGATAATCGGCTCGATGAGCGGCGCCCCCCGCCTGATGGCGATCCTCCTATATGGGGCGGGCCTGCGGCTCATGGAATGCTGCACCCTGCGCGTCAAGGACCTGGATTTCGAGAAGGGACAGATCGTGGTCCGATCCGGGAAAGGCGACAAGGACCGCTATACCATGCTCCCCAGCGGGGTCAAGGAACCGCTTCGGCGCCACCTGGAGGAGGTCAAGCGCCAGCATCAGCAGGATATCGCCGCCGGCCTAGGACGGGTCGCTCTACCCGGCGCTCTCGCCCGGAAATACCCGAATGCGGCCCGGGAATGGGCCTGGCAGTGGGTCTTCCCGGCCACGACCCACTATACCGACAGCGACACCGGGGAACGCCGCAGGCATCATCTTCACGAAACCGTGCTCCAGAAGGCCTTCAAGGAAGCAAGATTGAAGTCCGGCGTCGCGAAGTACGCCGGCTGCCATACGCTGCGCCACAGCTTCGCCACCCATCTCCTGGAAAGCGGCTACGACATCCGGACTATCCAAGAGCTTCTCGGCCATAAGGATGTGAGCACGACCATGATCTACACGCACATCCTGAACCGAGGCGGACAGGGGGTGCAGAGTCCCGCCGACATCCTGGTTCTTTGAGATTGCGCCCGAGAGCGGCAAAAACAAATGCCGACCGGCCGGTCCGCACTTGTCGACTTTCACACAGATGTATTTCTCTAGGATTAATGAGGATTGAATTGACTTTTCCCATGCTATGATTAGCTTTAGTATCCGTAAATTGCAGGTCAGTCCACTCT
>Ga0154315_1021_pt1 | contig 40852 bp, 37 predicted proteins | sample RifGroA2_FD_105609 | JGI IMG/M metagenome (GOLD analysis project Ga0154315, IMG submission 105609) | Elusimicrobia bacterium GWA2_69_24
TGGTCCACACGCCCAGGGGCGGAGCGCCTCGTGGCTGCGGTCTATGTCTTCATCCACCGCGTGGCGGACGCGGACGACCCGACGGTGCCGCGGCTTATGGCCACGAGCTTGCTGGAGGACGGCCGTTTCGCGAGCATGGTGCTCAAGCGGTTGATGGACCGCTGGCTCGGCCTGTTGAGCGGCGCGCTCAAGGCGGCGCAGAGCGCCGGGGACGTGGACGCCGCGGCGGGGGATCCGTCGGCGAGCGTCTGGCTGTGCCAGCACCTGGCCATGGCGCTCCTCATGATGCGCCTGCCCGGCAAGCCGGCGGTGGACTACCCCGCTTCCCGGGAGAGCATGGTCTCGGCTTCCGTGCTGTTCTGCCTGCGGGGCATCGGCCTGAAGGAAGAGGCTATCCGCAGGCACTACGCCCCGGAGAAGCTCGGTGTCCTCATCGGGGCCGCGCAGCCCGACGGGAATGCCGTCTGAGCCTGGGACGACCGCTCCGCCCTACAGACTGCGGCGGTACTGGCCCCCGGCCTCGTAGAGCGCGCCGGTGATCTGGCCCAAAGAGCAGCAGCGGGCGGCGTCCATGAGTACGGCGAAGACGTTCTCGTCGCCCTGCGCGGCCTGACGCAGGCGGGCCAGCAGGGCGGGAGTCCGGTCCGCCTGGGTCCGGTGCAGCAGTTGGAGCATTTCGACCTGGTGGCGCTTCTCCGCTTCGGAGGCCCGGGTGACCTCCTTGGGCGGGATGGTGGGGGAGCCGCTGGAGGAGAGGAAGGTGTTGACGCCCATGATGGGCAGCCGGCCGCTGTGCTTCAGGGATTCGTAGCGCAGGGATTCCTCTTGTATCTTGCCGCGCTGGTAAGCGGTCTCCATGGCGCCCATGACCCCGCCGCGCTCGGAGAGGCGCTCGAACTCGCGGAGCACCGCTTCCTCGACCAGGTCGGCCAGCTCCTCGATGATGAAGGACCCCTGCAGCAGGTTCTGGTTCTTGGTGAGCCCGAACTCGCGGTTGATGATGAGCTGGATCGCCAGGGCGCGGCGCACCGACTCCTCGGTCGGGGTGGTTATGGCCTCGTCGTAGGCGTTGGTGTGGAGGGAGTTGCAGTTGTCGTAGACGGCGCTGAGCGCCTGCAGCGTGGTGCGGATGTCGTTGAACTCGGTCTCCTGGCTGTGCAGGGAGCGGCCCGAGGTCTGGCAGTGGAACTTGAGCCTCTGGGATTGGGCGTTGGCCCCGTAGCGGAGCTTCATGGCCTTGGCCCAGATGATGCGCGCCACCCGGCCGATCACCGAGTACTCCGGGTCCATGCCGCCGGAGACGAAGAAGGACAGGTTGGGCGCGAACTGGTCGACAGCCATGCCTCGCGACAGGTAGTGCTCGACGTAGGTGAAGCCGTTGGCCAGCGTGAAGGCCAGCTGGGTGATGGGGTTGGCTCCGGCCTCGGCGATGTGGTAGCCGGAGATGGATACGGAATAGAAGTTGCGCACCCGGCGGCTCATGAAATACTCCTGCACGTCGCCCATGAGCTTGAGCGCGAAATCGATGGCGTAGATGCAGGTGTTCTGGGCCTGGTCTTCCTTCAGGATGTCCGCCTGGACCGTGCCGCGGACCTTGCTCAGGGTGTCGGCCTTGATGCGCTCATAAGTCTCGACGGGCAGGACCTGGTCGCCGGTGATTCCTAGGAGCAGCAGGCCCAGGCCGTCGTGCCCTTCGGGCAGAGGGCCCTGGTAGGCGGGCGGCCGGGCGTCCCGGGCGCGGTAGAGCGCCGCGATCTTCTCCCGCACCTCGCGTTCCAGGCCCTGCTGACGGAGGTGGAGCTCGCATTGCTGGTCGATGGCGGCGTTCATGAAATAGGCGGTCATGACCGGCGCCGGGCCGTTGATGGTCATGGAGACGGAGGTGTGCGGGTCCGCCAGATCGAATCCCGAGTAGAGCTTCTTGGCGTCGTCCAGGCAGGCTACGGACACTCCGGAGTTCCCGATCTTGCCGTAGACGTCGGGCCGCGTGTCCGGGTCCGCGCCGTAGAGGGTCACGGCGTCGAAGGCCGTGGAGAGGCGCTTGGCGGGCATGCCCCGGGAGAGGTAATGGAAGCGCCGGTTGGTCCGCTCCGGCCCGCCCTCGCCGGCGAACATGCGCATGGGCGCCTCCCCCTCGCGCCAGAAGGGGAACACTCCGGCGGCGTAGGGGAATTCGCCGGGCAGGTTCTCCTTCAGCGCCCAGCGCAGGAGGTCCCCCCAGGCCCGGTAGCGCGGCAGCGCGACCTTGGGTATGGCCAGCCCGGAGAGGGATTCCGTGCTGGTCCTCACCCGCACCGGGGTCCCCCGCACCTCGTAGCTGAATTCTTCCGCCCGGTAGTCCGCCGCCTTCTTCTCCCAGCCCTCCAGGATATCCCGGTTGGCGGCATCCAGCCGTTCCCGCAGCTTCAGGGCGGCCGCTTCCAGCTGCCGGGAGCCTTCGCCCTTATCCTGGCCGGACTCGCGCAGGGCCAGGAGGGCCTGCTGGAGGCCGTAGAGCCGCTGGGCCGTCTCGGACTGCTCCGCCGCCCAGCGGTTGTAGCCCCGGACGGTCTGGCCGATCTCGGCCAGATAGCCGGAGCGGGCGGCGGGGATGATCGAGGCGCGTTCCCGGGCGGCCGAGCCGGAAGCCGGCGCGGTCTTCAGTGCCCCGCCGGCCAGCGGAGCCAGCTTCTCCAGCAGGGCCCCGTACAATCGGTCCACTCCCGGGTCGCCGATCTGCGAGGCCCGGGTCCCGAACACCGGCAGCTCCCGGTCGGGGTCGAAGGCCAGCCGGCGGCTGCAGGCGTATTGCTTCTTGACGTCGCGCAGGGCGTCGGCCGCCCCGCGCTTGTCGAACTTGTTGATGGCCAGGAGGTCGGCGTAATCGAGCATGCCGATCTTCTCCAGCTGCGTGGGGGCGCCGAACTCCGGCGTCATCACGTAGAGAGAGAGGTCGCTGTGGTCCACGATGACCGTGTCGGATTGCCCGATGCCCGGAGTCTCCAGCACGATGAGGTCGAAGCCCGCCGATTGCAGGACTTCGAGGACCTGGTCGATGCAGCCGGGCAGGCCGGAGTGCGCGTCGCGCGTAGCCATGGACCGCATATACACCATGGGGGTGTCTATCGCGTTCATGCGGATGCGGTCTCCCAGCAGGGCCCCGCCGGTCTTGCGTTTGGACGGGTCCACCGACACGATGGCGACCGTCCGTTCCGGGAAATCGCGCAGGAAGCGCCGCAGGAGCTCGTCGATCAGGGAGGATTTTCCGGAGCCGCCGGTGCCCGTGACCCCGAGCACGGGGGTGTGGCGCGTCCCCCGCTGTCCGGCGAGGCGTTCACGCAGGCTTCGGGCCTGGGCCGGACGGTTCTCGACCGCCGAGAGGAGCCGCGCGATGGCGATGGGATCGCGCCGGACGATCTGCTCCGGCAGGACTCCCTCCAGGCCGCGGGGGGGGACGTCGCAGGTCCCCAGCAGGTCGTTGATCATGCCCTGCAGGCCCAGGGACCGGCCGTCGTCGGGCGAGTAGATGCGGGCGACGCCGTAGTCCTGCAGCTCCCGGATCTCCTGGGGCAGGATCACGCCGCCGCCGCCGCCGAAGACCCGGATGTGGCCGCAGCCCTTCTCCCGGAGCAGGTCGAGCATGTACTTGAAGAATTCCACGTGCCCGCCCTGGTAGGAGGTGACCGCGATGGCCTGACAGTCCTCCTGGACGGCGCAGTCCACGATCTCCCGGGCGCAGCGGTTGTGCCCCAGGTGGATGACCTCCGCTCCCGTGGACTGGAGGATGCGCCGCATGACATTGATGGCGGCGTCGTGCCCGTCGAAGAGGCTGGTCGCGGTCACGACCCGCAGGCGCCGCCGGGTCCGGTAGGGATCGGCCTCGGGCTTCATGCCGGCCCGCCCGCCGCTTCGAGGAGTTCGGCCAAGTCTTTGACGGCGAGTCCTTCCTGGCCGAGGTCCTTGACGCCGGTCTCCAGCATGGTCAGGCAGTAAGGGCAGGAAGTGGCGATGGTCCCCGACTGCGTCCCTAGTGCGGCGGCCAACTGACGCACGCGCTCGTGGTTGATGCGGGGGCCCTTCTCCTCCAGCCAGAACATGCCTCCGCCGGCGCCGCAGCAGAAGCCCCGCTCCCGGGAGCGGTCAGGGGGGGCGGCGTCCGCGCCGCCGACGGCCGACAGCAGGTCGCGCGCCGGCTGGTAGATCCCGTTGACCCGGCCCAGGTAGCAGGAATCGTGGAGGGTGACCGGCCCGAGAGTCCCTCCCGCCGGCTTCAGCCGGCCCTGGAGGACCAGCTCTTGAAGCAGTTCGGTGTGATGCACGACCTGGAAATGCCCTCCGAAATCGGGATACTCGTTGCGCAGCGTATTGTAGCAATGCGGGCAAGGCGTCAGGATCTTCTTTACCTTGAGCTCGTTGAACAGGGCGGCGTTCGTCTCGGCCAGGCTCTGCCCCAGAGCCTCTTCGCCCAGCCGGCGGGCGGTCTCGCCGCAGCAATGCTCCTCCGCGCCCAGCACGGCGAAGGACACGCCGCAACGCCGCAGCAGGCCGACCAGGCTGCGGCTCACCTTGCGCGCGCGGTCGTCGAAGTTCGCGGCGCAGCCGAGGTAGAGCAGGTATTCGGCGCTCGGGGTCTTGCGCCAGAACGGCAGGTCCAGGTCCTTGGCCCACTCCATGCGGGTGGAGGCGCCCAGGCCCCAGGGGTTGGAGTTGTTCTCCAGGCCCTTGAACACGCGCTTGAGCTCCGCCGGGAAGCTCCCCCGCATGAGCACCTCGCTGCGCCGCAGGGAGTTGATGCGGGCCGCGTGGGAGATGTTCACCGGGCAGGCCTGCTCGCAGGCCTGGCAGGAGGTGCAGGCCCAGATCTCCTCGGGGGTGACCAGCCCCGGCGCCAGCTCCTCGGGCTTCCCTCCGCTCCCGTCGAGCAGGCGGCCGGACTCCCGCGCCAGGCAGTCCTTCTGCGCGGAAACGATTTCTCGCGGAGCCAGCTTCTTGCCCACGGTCGCCGCGGGGCAGGCTTCGTTGCAGCGGCCGCATTCCGTGCAGGTGTAGAGGTCCAGGCCGTCCTTCCAGGTCAGGTGCTCGATGTTCGGCGTCCCGAACACCTCCAGCTTCTCGTCGGCCAGGTCCGGCCTGGTCAGCCTGCCGCTGCGCCGCAGGGGCCGCAGGTACACGTTGAAGACCGAGGAGAGGACGTGCATGTGCTTGCCCGTGGGCAGGTAGGCCAAAAACACCAGGATGCCCGTGCAGTGGAAGAGGAGGGCGCCATGCCCCAGCCAGGACCCGGCTCCGCCGGGCAGCGCGGCGAGCTTTCCGTCCAGGGCCGCGTCGAAGAGCATGTCGCTGAGCATCAGGCCCAGGATCATGAGCAGCACGAAGAGCGCATCGGCGGTGTTGCGCAGCCGGGGCACGCGCTGCACGTAGCGGCGCCACAGCGCCACGAGCACCATGAAGCTCACCCCGGCGTTGGCCGCGTCCTTCAGGAGCCCGTAGGCCCGCCCGGCCCAGGTTTCCGGGCCCAGCCCGGGGAGGTGGAAGTCGAACCCGGCGAAGGCCATGCCGAAGAGGGTCAGGGCCCGCAGGAGCAGGATGCAGAAGCCCCAGAAGATGAGCGCGTGCATGATGCCCGGGACGGGGTCCTGGAAGAGCTTGCGCTGCCCGAGGAACACGGTACTCAGTTCTCCCAGGCGGCGGGGATGGTCCTCCACCGGGTCCGGCACGGGAGCGAGAGCCCGCAGCAGCCGCAGTTTTCGCAGGGCCGTCCGGCCGAAGAGGAACACCGCGACGGGCAAGACGATGCCGACCGCCACGGCGTCCGCCGGGTGCCAGTGCATCGCCTGCGTCAGCCCTTGCGGAAGACGATGGCCACCACCGTCTTGTCGTCGCCGCCCATGTTGATGGAGAGCCCATAGGGGCGCTCGGGCGTCATCGGGATCTGGCAGCCGCCCGCCTGGCCCGTGAGCTGCTCCCAGAGGGTCACGGCCTGGTGCACGCCGGTCGCGCCCGTGGGGTGGCCCCAGCCGATGAGTCCGCCGGTGGTGTTGAACGGCACCCGGCCGCTGCGGGAGGTCTCGCCGGCCAGGATGAAGTCCGGCCCCTCGCCGGGCTTGGCCAAGCCCACGGCTTCGGTCGCGAGCACCCCGGCGATGGTGAAGCAGTCGTGCGATTCCACCGTCCCCAGGTCGCCGGCTTTGATGCCGGCGGACTCCAAGGCCTGGGCCACGGCGCGCCGGGTGGTCTCCAGGCGGGTCAGGTCTTCCGGGGCCTTGGTGAGGTCGGCTTCGGTCTGTCCCCAGCCGACGACCTCGACCGCCTCGTTTTTCGGGATGCCCGCGCGCTGGAGCCCTTCCTCGGACAGGATGGCGATGGCGGAGGCGCCGTCGGAGACCTTGGAGCAGTCGTAGAAGTTCAAGTGGTCCACGAAGCTCCTGGGGGTCGGCTCGGAGAGCGCCAGGGCCTCGAGGTCCTTGGCGGAGTTCTGATGCTCCTGGGCCGTGGGGCACAGGCGCGCGTTCTCGATGGCGTTGCAAAACCACCGGGCCATGGCCTTGCGGCTGCGCTCCCGGCCGTGTTTGGCGAAGTACGCTCCGGCGCGGTCGCTGAACTTGCCCGGGAAGAAGTAGGCGTGCCCGGCTTTGCGCTCCCGGCTCCAGCCGGCCGTGGCCAGGATGTCGGCGCCGTACACGGCCTTGACGGTGTTCTGCACCTCCACGCCGAGGCACAGGACCGACTCGGCGGTTTCGGCCAGCACGGACTTGATCCCGGACATGAGCGCCAGGGCCCCCGAGCAGCAGGCGCCCTCCACCCGGGTGCAGGGCTTCCAGAGCAGGGTCTCGTCGATCGTGGGGATGAGGGCGGCGAGATTGCCCTGGTTGTTGAAGCGCGCGGCCATGAAGTTGCCGATCACGGCCTCATCCACATTCTTCCCGCCTCCGAGCTGCTTCAGGGTCCCGCCTCCCGCCTCCCGGATGTAGTCCTCCAGGCCGGGACGGGGTTTCTTGGGGTGGAACTCCTTGCGGCCGGAGCCCATGGAGATGGTGTTGCAGCCGGCCGTCATGTAGACCTTGCGCCGAAGCTTGTTCATGGTTTCCCTCCCGGGACAATGGTTGTGCTGAAATCCTCGTTCACGTGGATACCCCGAAGTGCACCATCGACTCGCGGAGATCGTTGACAAACTGCTCGATCAAAGGATCCAGTTGCGATTCGCGACAACCCGCGGTTTTGAATCCGCTATCGGACAGGATATTCTGGGCAAAGGTGTTGTGTCTGAGACTGCCAACGTTGTTGCCCACACTGAGCCACATGACCTTTCTTCTTATCTCATCTCGCCAGGCCTGCAAGAAATCCTGCTGAGCCTGTGGGTCAGTTGTGCCGCAGTTCGCCTTGATGAAGTCCTCATGCTTTTGCAGAACTTGTTGCTGCAAATCAGTCTTCCCTGCGGATCGGAAATAGAAGATCATTATTGCCACGGCATATTCGCCTATCTGGGCTGCGAGTTGGTAATGCACCTCCTTCGATAGGGGGAGTTCGTCCTCAGCCCGCTGGGAGAAGTTTTGAGCGTGTAGTACCGCATTCTCAAAAAGTGCATGAACCAATAAATCATACGGAAGATTCTTTGGATCCAGTGACATATTTTACTCCTTCAGGAAGTCAACGCCACGCTCCTGCCGAGCGCGATATTGGCCATCCGACAGACGCGCGACGGCAGAAGCGAATAGGCTGCCACTTTCCTATCAACATCAACATAAACACTGAGGGCCTCGGTAGCCCCGGCTTTAGCGAAAGAATGCGGACACTCGACTGCTTGGTTCCCATTCATTCGGATTGAATCGCTTAATGTCCGAGAACTGACTCCTAAATCCGATTGGAACCGCGAAGAGATCCGTCTCCAGTGTCACCTTCGCGTTAGCCCCCATATTTTCTAAGAGATAGGGTATCCCCCAATCCCCCGTGTTTATCCATTTTTGCCGAAGCAAGTGTGGACGGAGAGCCTTGCATGAGGAGATGGCCAACAGCACAGCACACAGAGTGTCGCGCGCGGACTGGAATGTCGCATTCGTTATGTTGCTTAAGAGGTCGTGTTTCAAGTCATTGTGAACCTGCCACCACGACAGTGGCACATACGTCGGGCTGGCCCATGCGCCATAGGGGTTCAACATCTCGGGTGGAGAAACCAGGAAAATCCCTTTCGTTTCTGACAGCTTCCATTCCGGCTCGAAAATGCGGTAGTAATCTGTAATTGTCAAATCTTCAGCGTTCTTGCTAATTCCGTATTTTGCCAATAAAGATGCCGACAGGTCGCGGAAAATGGAATCCAAAAGCCCGCATCCGCTCAAAATGACAGAAGCCATTGTAGGCGACCACGCTTGGAGGTTCGGCCCATGAGGGGGCACATGGCATAAATATTTCGCCACCTGGCTCTCCAAGGCACAGTACCAACTGAAAATTACTTCCTTTGACTCTTCATTCACGGTGCACCTTTGCCTGTCAGCCTAACGCGACGGCCTGCGGCGCGCGCTAACAGTTACCTCTTGGCGCGCATTCGCAGAATCGGATGTTAGCGCATTTCTCAACCGGCTTTCGGTGCGATCGCGCTAAGAATTCTCCAAAATCCCGCACGAAGCGCATTCCGCTTAGTTTTGTCACTTTTAAGAGGCCCAAGTTTCGCCTCTGCTGATATTAGAAGTTGGCTATCTAATGCATTGGGTATCTGTGGCTTTTTGGCAAGGAGGCGGTTGATTTCGTCATGGGTTGCCCCCGTTGACCATGACTTGGCAAAGGCGGACCCGAACTCGGTTGCCTCTTTGAGGCCGTGCGGTTTGGGTGTCGTCGAGGCGGCGTGAGCTGCGGATGCTGGCCTCGCCGCAGTAGCGGCAGAAGGTTTAGTCGAAGGAGGATGGCCCACTGTTTTCGGCGGGGGCATAGGGCCAGATTTAAAAAACGGGTCCCAAAACGGCTTGGGGAAGATCATGTTCTCATCAGATTCACGGATGAGCGTCTCGGCCTGATTCTTGCCCATAACAGGAATACCCAAAATGACCACACGCACTCCTAGACTTTGGGCCTCTGCAACACCTTCGCGAAGGTCTTCATCCCCAGCCAGCAAATAAGCAGTTGCCATGCCACGCTCACGAGCAAGCCGGATGAGATCGATGACAATCAGAGAATCTACGCCCTTTTGGTGTCCATTCGAAAGTCGCCCCAATCGGAGCTTCACATTCGGTAGGCCGGCAACATCGAGTTGGTCTTTTGTGGGTATTCCATCCTTTGCGCCATCATACCAGTACGTTCGAAGAAGCGGCAAAGCGCAATGTTTTGTGAGAAGATGGGCCATCGCATCTATAAGGCCCCCGGAATCCAACTGAATGCGCGCACGTGATTTGGTCCCGACGCAAAGGCTTCCGCCCTCAGCGATTAAATAACCTGCATCAATGAATAGCGCGCATCGATCCATGAAACCTCCAGGGATTGACGAGATTGGGATTGCCTGCTATAATAACTTATCATCGATTTGTGGGCCCCTATCCGGGGCCCTTTTTTTGCCCTCACTCACCCGGACTCTTGTGTCCCACCAATCCGTGTGATTCGCCGTTCCTGAAGCGGATTTTGCGGGAAATTGGCCGTCGAATTCCCCGCGAAATCCAAGATCGACAAGCCCTTACTTCTCCACCTTCGCTTTAAAGTAGTCGTTGATCGGACCGTAGGCGTGGAAGAAGCCCGTGAGCAGCACGGTGTTGACGTCCTCGGCGGCGGCGGCGACTCCGTCGGAGACCAGGCCGAGGCCGATCTCCCGGGAGCGGGCGCCGTACCGGCACGCCAGGTCCGCGCCCAGGGTCTTCAGGCCTTCCAGCTTGCCGAAGAATCCGGCGAGCGCATCGTCCTTGGCGGGGTGGCGCACCGCGGCCTTCCAGGGCAGGGCCGGTTCGGGCAGCGGCCCGAGCGCGGCGTCGCACGCGGCCTGGATGGAGTCGAGGGGCGTGTAGCTCTTCCGGTCCGGGTCGTAGACGCCGGCGGGCCGTCCTCCTTTGTAGCTCAGGAAGCCGTCCTTCTGGGAGCCGTCGTGGTTCTGCCCGCCTTTCACCCCGAGGGCCAGCAGGCGGTCGATGAGCGGGCTCTGCAGGCCCTGGCCGGGCAGGCGGGGGTCCATCACGCGCAGGATGCACTGGCATACGTCGAGCCCCACGTAGTCGATGAGCTGGAATATGCCCATGGGCCGCACCAGGAAGTCCTGGGAGACGCGGTTGACCATGTAGACCGCCTCCACGAAGGTCCGCTCGCGGCCCAGGCGCGCGGTCTCGGAGATGGCGTAGAGGCTGTCGCGCATGAAATGGCCGTTGCCGATGAAGCCGGCCACATCCCGGGAGGACACCACGGTCTTGCGCAGTTTTTTGGCCAGGGTCTCGGCGAATTCCGCCACCTCGCTCCGGGTGGTCTGGCCGCGGATGAGTTCCACCAGCTTCTGCACCGCCGGCGGGTTGTAGAAATGGAAGCCCATGAGGCGGCCGCCCAGCTTCGCCTTGGCGTCCACCTCCTGGATGGGGATGGAGGAGGTGTTGGTGAAGACCCAGGGCTCCCGGGGATTGTCGGCGCCCGCCACGGTCAGCAGCTTCAGCTTGAGGTCCAGGCTCTCGGGCGCGGCCTCGAAGATCACGCTGGCCTCGGCGGCCGCTTCCAGGGTGGTCGTCGGGCGCACCACGTCGAGGACGTCATTGATGTAAGCCTCGATGATCTCGCCGTTGGAGACGAGTTCGGACCGGTCCGCGTAGGTCTTGCGCAGCGCCACGATGCGCTTCTCCGCGGACTTGCGCGCCTGCTCCCGGAGATACCGCATGAGCCCGGAGAGCGCCCGCTGGGAGACGTCCACCGCGTGCAGCACGTATTTCCGGGAGCGGTTCTCCGGCCGGAGGGCCAGGTCGGCCATCTCGGCGGCCACCAGCAGCACGATGCCGCTGCCCATCTTGCCCGCGGCGCCGAGCACCGCGACGTTCTCGAGTCTCTCTTCGTAGTTCATGGGTTCACCATTTGGCGGGGCGTTTTTCCAGGAAGGCCCGCATGCCCTCGGCGCCTTCGTTGCCGAAAAGGGAGCCGAACTCCTCCGACTCCATCGCGCAGCCGGCCGCGAAGCCGCCCTGCAGGCCCCGCCGGACCAGGCGCTTGACCTTGCGCACCGCCTGCGGCCCCTTGGACGCGATCTTCCGGGCCAGGCCCAGGGCCTCGGGCATGAGCTGTTCCGGGGCCGTCACCTTCTGCACCAGCCCCAGGCGCAGGGCCTCCTCGGCTCCGATGAGCTCGCCGGAGAGCAGCAGGTAGAGTGCGTCGCAGGTCCCGATGAGGCGGGGCAGCCGCTGCGTGCCCGCATAGCCCGGGGTCAGTCCCAGGTTGACCTCGGGCTGGCCGAATTTGGCCGCGGCGCTGGCGATGCGGATGTCGCAGGACATGGCCAACTCGAGACCGCCGCCCAGGGCGAAGCCGTTGATGGCGGCGATGACGGGCAGCGGGGACTCCTCGAGGCTCAGGAACGTGCGCTGCCCGACCCGGGAGAATTCCGCTCCGGCCGCGGAGTCCTTGTCCGCCATCTCGGCGATGTCCGCGCCGGCCACGAAGGCCTTCCCCGCGCCGGTCAGGACCAGGGCCCGCAGGTCGGTCCGGGCCGCGGTAGCCGCCAGCAAGTCGTCCATTTCCTGGAAGAAGCGCGTGTTGAGCGCGTTCATGGCCTGCGGCCGGCTCACCGTGACCGTCATGACGGCGTCAACCTCTTCGGTCTTCAGTATCTCGTAGTTCATTTTCCCAGCACCTTGGCCAGTTCTTCCTTCAGGATGGGCAGGACCTGGAAGAGGTCCCCCACGATGCAGAAGTCGGCCTTCTCCATGATCGGAGCGTCCTTGTCCTTGTTGATGGCGATGATGAATTTGGAGGAGCCCATGCCCGCGAAATGCTGGATGGCTCCCGAGATGCCGCAGGCGATGTAGAGCACCGGCGACACCACCTTGCCCGTCTGCCCCACCTGGTGCGCGTAGGGGATCCAGCCCGCGTCCACGGCCGCGCGCGAAGCGCCGACCGCGCCGCGCAGGGTCCGGGCGAGCTCTGCGACCGCTGCAAACCCCTCCGGACCGCCGACCCCGCGGCCTCCGGAGACGATGACTTCCGCCTCGCTCACGTCCAGCGCTCCCTGCGCCGTCTGGATCGCCTTCTGCACCTGGGCGCGGATCCGGAGGTCTTCGGGGGAGATCGGTACGACCTCGACGGCCGGGGCCGGGTCCCGCTCGGCCGGGGCGGGGAAGACGTTGGGCCGCAGCGAGAGTACCCGGCGCGGAGCCGTCAGCTCGGTCACGGCCATGAGCTTGCCGGAGTACACGGGGCGGATCACGGTCAGCGGCGCGGCGTCCCACCGTATGCCGGTCACGTCCGTGGCCAGCGCCGCGTCGAGCCGCGCGGCCAGGCGGGCCGACAGGTCCCGGCCCAGGGCGGTGGCGCCCGTGAGGTAGAGGTCGGCCGGCATCCGGAGGCCCGCCTCCGCGACCGCGGCGGAGTAGGCCTCGCTGGAGTAGCGCGCGAAGGCCTCTCCGGTAGCGGCGAAGACCTTGGAGAGCCCGAGCCGGCCCAGCGCGGGGGCCAAAGCGGCATCGCCGCCGCAGAGGACGGCGGCCAGAGGGACGCCGAGCTTCTCGGCCAGCTTCAGGCCGACCCCCGCGGCTTCCCGCGACGCCTTGCGGATGCCGCCGTCAGTCGTCTCGACCCAGACCAATATTCCGGACATGTTATATCACCTTCGCCACGTCGGCGAGCCACTCCCGGCTCCGGGCCGCGACCTGGGCCGGCTCTCCCTCCACCCGGACTCCCTTCGGACGCGGGGGCGGGGACCGCAGTTCCGTGACGCGGCTCTTTGCGGGCCCCGCCGGGATCCCGAGCTCGGCCAGGGAGATCTTCTTGAGCTCCTTGTGCTTGGCCCGCTTCATGGCGATGAGCGTCGGGTAGCGGGGTTCGTTCAAGCCCTTGCAGCAGGAGATGGCCGCGGGCAGCCGGGTCTCGATCTCGAGCGCGGCGCCCTCCACCTCGCGGTGGACCACGGCTTTGTCCCCGGAGATCGTGATCTTGGCGGCGTTGAGCACATGGGGCAGGTCGAGGGACTGCGCCACCACCGCGGCGAGGGCGTCCTCCGCCGTGTCGATCATCTCGCGGCCGCAGAGTATGAGGGACGGATTGAAGCTCTTTATGGCCGCGGCCAGGATGCGGCCCTGAGTCACCACGTCCGCCTCCACCGCCGCCGCCTCGGTGATCCAGACGGCCCGCTCCAGACCCATGGCCAGGGCGCTGAGCAGTGCGGTCTCGGAGCGCTCAGGCCCGATGCAGAAGCCCACGGCCGCGCCGCCCGACGCTTCCGTGATGCGCAAGGCCTCCTCCACCGCGTATTCGTCGTAGGGGTTGAGGATGAACTTGACGTCCGTCTCCAGGATGGAGCCGGGTCGGGCCGGATCCGCCTTGAGCACGGCCTCGGTGTCGGGGACCTGCCTGAGGATGACCGCGATGTCCATGGCCTTACGCTCCCAACAGGGTCCGGGCGATGACGTAGCGCTGGATCTCCGAGGTGCCTTCGTAGATCTCGGTGATGCGCTGGTCCCGGTAGAGGCGCTCGACCTTGTATTCCTTCATATAGCCGTAGCCGCCGTGGACCTGCACCGCCTTGTGGCAGACCCGGTGGGACATCTCCGAGGCGAAGAGCTTGAGCATGGCCGCTTCCTTGGTGAAGCGCTTGTGCCCCGACTCCTTCATCCAGGCCACCCGGAAGAGCATGGTCTTGGCCAGCTCCACTTCGGTCGCCATGTCCGCGAGCATGAACTGGACGCCTTCCAGCTCCGCGATGGGCTTGCCGAACTGGATGCGCTCCTTGGCGTAGCGCACGCTCTCGTCCAGCGCCGCCTCGGCGATGCCCACGGCCTGGGCGGCGATGCCGATGCGGCCTCCATCCAGGGTGGTCAGGGCGATCTTGAGGCCCTTGCCCTCCTCGCCCAGCAGGGCCGAGGCCGGCACCCGGCAGTCCTGGAACACCAGTTCGGTGGTGCTGGAGGAGCGGATGCCCATCTTGTGCTCGTGCTTGCCCACCGAGAATCCCGGCGTCTCCTTCTTGACCAGGAAGGTCGAGTTGTTCCTGCCGTCTGGCCCGCCGCGGGTGAAGACGATGATGACGTCCGCGATGCCGCCGTTGGTGGTGAAGTTCTTGGTCCCGTTCAGGACGAACGACTGCCCGTCGCGGGCCGCGGTCGTCCTCATGGAGGCCGGGTCGCTGCCCGCCCCGGCCTCGGTCAGGGAGAAGCAGCCGATCCACTCGCCGCTGGAGAGCTTGGGCAGGAACTCGGTCTTCTGCGCCTCGGTGCCGAAGTGCAGGATGGCGTCGTTGACCAGGGAGTTCTGCACCGACATGCCCACGGCGACCCCGGCGTCGGCCTTGCTGACCTCGACCATGGAACCGGCGTAGGCGACCGCGCCCATGGCCGACCCGCCGTAATCCTCGGGCACGGTCATGCCCAGATAGCCCAGACGCCCGAGTTCCTTCAGCCCTTTGAGATTGACTTCGGCCTTCTCGTCGAACTCCGCCGCCGCCGGGGCCAGCTTCTCCTGGGAGAAGCGGCGCGCCCCCTCGATGGCCATGCGCTGCTCTTCATTGAACTGGAAATCCATGGTCGAACCCCCGTTGGGGGATTGTAAGGAATTCCGCGCCGCCGCGCAATTGCTCCTGCTCCCCGCGGCGGGGTGGGAACTTTTCCGCCCCTCGATCGTACATGAGGGCAGGGGCTCACAGCCGGAGAAGCGTTCCGCGCGCGCGGCCCCGCATCGGAGGAGAACCATGGCGAACATCGGCTTCGCGGTCAACAACCGCCGCAAGAACCAGGAGACCGGCGCATGGGAGGAGGTTCCGGTCTGGGTGGAGCTCAAAGCCTTCACCCGCGGATCGGGGCGCAAGCTCGCGGACCTGGCCGAGCAGCATCTCCGCAAGGGCCAGCTGATCTACGTCGAGGGGCGCCTCGTCCTCGACCAGTGGACCGGCAAGGAGGACGGCAAGAAGCATTCCCGGACGCTGGTGCACGTCGAGGACATCCAGTTCCTGGAGGGGCGCCGCGCGAAGGCGGACCCGCGCGGACGCCCGGAAGACCCGCCCGTTAGCTAGACTATACGGGTGAGTCAGGGCCTTCCCATCCACCCGTTCCGGGAGCGGATCGTCTCCGAGACGGCCCGCGCGGGTTGCCTCATCCTGACCGCGCCCACGGGCAGCGGGAAGTCCACGCAGGTACCCCAGTTCCTCCTGGGGCAGTCCCCGGGCAAGGTCCTGGTGCTCCAGCCGCGCCGCATCGCGGCCCGGAGTCTCGCCGCCCGCGTCGCCGCGGAGACGAAGACCGGGCTGGGCGAGATGATCGGCTACCAGGTGCGCTTCGACAACCGCTGCGGCCCGCGGACGCAGGTCGTGTTCCAAACCTACGGCGTCTTCATCCAGCAGATGCTGAAAGACCCCCTCCTGCCGGGTGTGGGCGCGGTGCTGCTTGACGAGTTCCATGAGCGGACCCTGGAGTGCGATCTGGCGCTGGCCTGGCTGAAGGCCCTGCGCCGGGGGCGCCGTTCCGACCTCCGGGTCTTGGTCATGTCCGCCACGCTCGACGATGCGGCGCTGGCGGGCTACCTGCCCGACGCGGCCCGGGTGGACGTGCCCGGGAGACTGTTTCCGGTGGACGTCCGCCATCGGCCCGGCGATGCGGGCGGCCGGCCGGAGGAGGGCGCGCTCTCGGCCCTGCGGGACCTGGCGCGCGAGGGGCTCGACGGCTCCGTGCTGGTCTTCATGCCTGGGCTGCGGGAGATCCGGCGCGCGCTGACCGTCCTGGGTCCTTGCTGCCGCGAGCAGGGGCTGGAACTGCACTCCCTCCATGGGAGCATGGGCCTCGCCGAACAGCAGGCGGTGCTGGAGCCCTCGCCGCGGCGCCGGGTCATCGTGGCCACCAACGTCGCGGAGACCGGGCTGACCATTCCCCAGGTCACCATGGTCATCGACAGCGGCCTGCATCGCGTGGCGGCCTTCGACGCGGCGCGCGGCATCAACACGCTCTATCTGGCGCGCATCAGCCTGGGCAACGCGGCCCAACGCGCGGGCCGCGCCGGGCGCACGGCCCCGGGGCGCTGCGTGCGCCTGTGGTCGCAGGCCGAGGAGGCGGGTCTGGCGGCGGGCCTCGCCCCCGAGGTCCTCCGGCTCGAGTTGAGCGCGCTCCGCCTGCAGGCCGCGTCCCTGCCCGAGGCCGTGGATTGGCTCACCCCTCCGCAGGAGGCGGCCTGGGACGCCGCGGAGCGCTCCTTGGCGGCCCTGAAGGCGTTGGACGCGGCGGGGCGCGTCACCCCTGCGGGACGGGCCTTGCTGCGTTATCCCGCCCCGCCGCGGGTGGCGGCCGTGCTGGAGTCGGCGCTCGCCATGGGACCCGAGGCGTACGAGCGCGCCGCCGCCATGGCGGCCGTGTTCGAGACCGCGGGCGACCGCCGCCCCGGGGGGGAGGCCGATCTCGCGGCGCTCGCCGAGGATCTGGAGGCCGGCAACCGCGAGGACGTCCCCCGAGAGGCGGCGGAGGTCTTCCGCCAGCTGCGGCGCCTGCGCGGCCGGGGCGGGGGCGGCGGCGCCCCGGACGCTGGCGCGGACGCGCTGGCGCGGGCCTGGCTCGCGGCCTTCGCGGACCGTCTCGCCGCCCGGGAGGGGGAGGGCGCCTTCTATCGCTTGAGCGACGGGAGGGGGGTCTCGCTGACCGGCGTCAAGGATGCTCCCGCGCTCATCCTCGCCCTGGACGTCCGGGAGCGGGCCGGGGGCGGTCAGGCCCGGCAGACCGGCGTGAATCTGTTCTTGGCCCTCGCGCCGGAGTCGGTCGCGCGCGCCTTCCCGGGCGATTGCTCCTGGACCCCGGTCGCCGAGTTCGACGAGCGCAGCCGTCGCGTGGTCAAGGAAGAGCGGCTGCTGTTCCGGGGGCTGGCGCTGGCGCGGCGTGCGGCGGCCGCGCGCAAGGAGGACCGCAAGACCTCGGCCGACCTATGGGCGGAGAAGTTCGCTTCGGGCGAGCTGCGGCATCCGGGTCTCGACGAGCGCGTCCTTCAGTTCGTGGCGCGCATCCGGCTGGCGCGGCGCTTCTACCCCGATATGGGCTGCCCCGCGATGGACGCCGACGATTGGCGGCTCATCTATGGGGAGGTTTGCGCGGGGCGCAACTCGCTCAAGGACATCGAACGCGTGAGCCTGCTCCCCGGCATCGAGGGCTACCTGGGGCGGACGCTGACGGACTTCATCGGGCGCGTCCTGCCCGCCACCCGGCGCCTGCCCTCAGGACGAATGGGGCGCTTCACCTACCACGAGTCCCAGCCGGCGGAACTGGCCGCGCGCCTGGGGGACTTCATCAAGATGACGGGCACGCTCAGCCTATGCGAGGGCCGCCTGCCCGTCACCTTCGACATCCGCGCGCCCAACCACCGGACCGTGCAGAAGACCCGGGACTTGAGTTCCTTCTGGGCCAACGCCTATCCGGAGATCAAGAAGGAGATGAAGCGGCGCTACCCCAGGCACCCCTGGCCTTGAGGGCGGATACCGCACCCCTGGGGGGAGCGGAGAGGCCGCGCTGGTGCCAGATTCTTGGTGGACTGTGCCCGGGCACAGTCCGGGGCCCGGGGGCTTCGTCTGCGCCATAGACCGGTGGGTCGCCGTCGTCAAGATGCCGCGGGCCTCGCGCCCGCGGAGCATCACTTCTTCTTGGCCGGGTCCGCTTTCTTGACCTCGGTGACCCCGGTCTTTTCCGCCTTTTCCAACCTGGGGGCCATCTTGGTCTCAGACTTCGCTTCCGGGTTCGGTTCCGCGCCGAACGCCGCGTTCGTCCCGGCCGTCAGGCCGAGGGCGATGCAGCAGGCGAGCATCCTTGCGATCATGGGTGATCCTCCGGGTGCCCCGACTTTTTCTCCGGAGAAGATGCATCATAGCGGATAAGCACGCCGCGTCCGTCGACGATGACGGCCAGCTCTTTCGCCGTCTTGCGCATGTTGACCGCATGTTCGTCGAGTTCGTCGCAGATGATGCGCATGGAGACCAGGTCCTGAGTCTCATCCTGGGTGAAGGCCGTGAGTTTTTGGACGCTGCCATCCAGCAGGTCGGCTCCCGGAGTGAGCAGGCGGGAGAGTTTGTCCAGGGGATGGATCAGGCTGGTCGCGATCCGATACGCGAGGATGCACGCGAGCAGGAGAGTCAGACCGGAGAGCAGCAGGGCGGTGACCTTGCGCCTCACATAGTACGCGATGCGGGCTTGGATCAGGATCCCCAGTTCCGCGGTGGACGCTTCCCACAAGCGGAAGCTCGCTTCGCGGGCCCTGACGCCGGCCGCGATGTAGTCATCGATCCCCGGCAGAGGGACCGCCCCATCGGCCAGACGCCGGGTCCGGGCGATGAAGGCGTCGGCGGCCTCCGCGTATCCCGCATAGGCGATGGGGACGTCTTTCTGGAATGAGTCAAGGACTCCGTGGAACTGGTTCTTGTTCTCACTCAGGGCAGTGTCCAGGTGGGACTTGATCTGGTCACGGTCCGCCTGTTCCAGGAAGGTCGCCTGCGTGGCCAGGGCCATGCGCTGGGCCGGGGGAATGGACCGGCGCGCCAAGGCGTCCCGGCCGGCGGCGATGACTTGGGCGAGCCGGTCCTGCGTCCTCGGGAGGAGCACCGACGCGGCGGTGATGAGGTGATAGGTGTCCAATTCCGGGTCCAGGATCAGGTTCGAGGAGTCGTTGACATGAGTAAGCATGGTCTGGATGCTGTCGGCCAGCCGGTCGTATCGTGGATCCCGCTCCGGCGCCGTCGCCTTGCCGCCGGCCTGGGCGGACGCGAGCTGCTCCCAGCCGTGCCGGAGGTTCTCGACGGTGGCCAATTGCCGGCCCCGCTTGGCCAATCCCTCCCCGGTGAACTGGAGCATGACTCCGTAGCGCAGATCGACGGACCGGAGCGCGGCCAAAGTCCCGGTGATGGAATCCCGCAGACCGGAGATCCGTTCGGAGCAGTCCTCGCCTTCAGGGCAGCGCCGCTCGAGCCGCTGATGTTCCTGGAGGTCTCGAAGCAGGATGCACAAGGGGCGCTGGTAGGCGAGTCCCGCCAGTTCGAGCTGAGCGAAGGCTATGTGCTCATCGATGTTGCGTACCACCAGATAGCCCAGTACGATGATGGGCAAAGCGAAGCTGGCGGCGACGCAGAACACCTTCCGGGCGATGCTCATCGCAGGGAGATGATGCCTTCTCGGATCGCGTATCGGGTGAGGCCCGCGACGTTGTGGATGTCGAGTTTCGCCATGATATGCATGCGATGCGTCTCGATCGTCTTGATGCTCACGCCGATCCTCAGGGCGATCTCCTTGGTGGACGATCCTTCCGCCAGCAGCTGCAGGACTTCCTGCTCGCGTCGGGTGAGCGGCGAGGCCGCCGCGTCCGCGGGTGAGACCCGGCCGACGCAGCCGTCCACGACGATCTGGGCGATCGCTGGGCTCAGGTAGGTCTTCCCGTCGTTCACCGCGCAGATCGCGGCGAAGAGCTCGTCGAAAGCGGAGTCCTTGACCAGATAGCCCGAGGCGCCGGCCTTGAGGGCTTCGGTGACGAAGCGGCGGTCGGAATGCATGGAAAGGACGATGACCTTGATGCCGCGGCGCAGATTGAGGATGCGGCGGGTCGTCTCGATCCCGTTGAGTTTGGGCAGGGAGATGTCCATGACGACGATGTCGGGCGCGAGGTCCCTGGCGCGCTCGACCGCCGCAGGCCCGTCCTGCGCCTCGGCGACCACGTGCAGCCCCGATTTCCCCTCGATCAGGGTCTTCAGGCCTTCGCGGAAGATGCGATGGTCATCGCATAGGAGCAGGCGCAGGCTCATGTCGGCGCCTCTGGAGTCCCGGTCCGCAGAGGCGCCGTCAACACGGCGCGGGTGCCGCGGCCGGGAGCGGACTCGACCAAGAAGCGGCCGCAGCAATGGCGCATCCCTTCGCGGATGCTGAAGAGCCCGAATCCGCCCGACTTCCCGGGGGCCGCGGCGGCAGGCTCGGGATCGAAGCCGGCCCCGTCGTCCTCCACTCGGACTTCCAGGACGTCCCCCGACGCGCTCAGATCGACTCGGATCCGGCCGGCGCGGGAGTGCTTGATCGCGTTCATAAGCAGCTCCCGCACCGCCTTGAAAAGGACGACCTTGATCTCATCGCTCAAGGGATGCGGCCGGTCGGATGCGACCGCGATCGGAATGCCGTGTTTCTGCTGGAGCTGTTCGGCCAGGGCTTCCAAGGCCGATCCCAGACCGAGCTCATAGAGGATCGGAGAGCTGAGCTCGAAAGTCAGGGAGCGGGTGTACTGGATGGATTCCTCGATGAGGTTCCGGAGTCCGGCCAGCTCTCGGCGCGAGGGTTCCGCGGCCGGAATCCGCTCCAGTCCGGCCACCTTCATCTTCGCTAGGGCAAGTGTCTGCCCGATGTGATCGTGCAGGTTGCCGGCGATGGCTCGCCTCTCCCGCTCCTCGGTCCAGGATAGCCGGGCGGCCAGCGAGCGCAGCTGTTCCTGGTAGGAGCGGATCTCGGCTTCGGTGCGCTTGCGCTCCGCGATCTCCGTCTGGAGGGCGGCGTTGAGTCCCTCCAGTTCGGCGGTCCTTTCCTTGACTCGCAGTTCCAGCTGGTCGTGCGAGGCCACCAGGGCCTGTCGGGCCATCTTGCGTCCGATGGAGCGGTGGAACATCTCCGCCAAGAAGTCGAGGAGGCTGCGCTCCTCGGCCAAGAAGGGGCCCTCGGCCGCGTCGGGGAATTTCCGGAGATAGCCGACTTCGATGAGGCCCTGTAAGCCGTCATCGGTGACGAAATGCGCGGTCTGCCGCCAGGGAGTGGACTGGAAATTCGCGGTGCGGAACTCCCGTTCGCCGAACAGGATCCGGGCGGAGGCGTCCTCGGGATACTGCCAGGCCGAGGGCAGTATGGCGACGACTTCATTCATGAGCACGGCGATGTCTTTGGAGTCGTCTTGAAGCAGCTTGGCGACGAGTTCCTTGACCCGCTCCTGGAACAGGTGGAGGATCCGGATCCTGCGCCGCCGCCGTCCTTGCGCATCCATCGGGATACGCTCCGCGACCATCGTCGTCATGTCCATAGCCGGTCCTTCCGGATTGTAACAAATGCGCGCCATAAGGGATTTGGAGGCCGGCCCTCAGGGATATCCTGATGCCGGGCATCCCGGGATTAGGATAGATTCCCCACAAGACCCAGTCCTTGATCCTGAGGAGGATAAGACCATGTTCGATACCGGCAACACCGGGTTCATGCTCGTAGCCACCAGTCTAGTCATGCTCATGACCCCAGGCTTGGCGTTCTTCTACGGAGGCCTTGTGGGCAGGAAGAACGTCCTGGCGATCATGATCCAGAGTTTCGTCTCCATGGGAGTCACGACCGTGCTCTGGTACATCTGCGGCTATTCCCTGTGCTTCAGCGGCGGGGAAGGGGCCGTCATCGGCGATCTCAACAACGCGTTCATGCGCAATATGGACATCACCGCCGCCTACTCGGGTTCGAGCAGCATCCCGCTGCTGGTCTTCTTCGCCTATCAGATGATGTTCGCCCAGATCACGCCGGCCCTGTGCACGGGCGCCTTCACCAACCGGGTGACCTTCAAGGCGTATCTGATATTTTTGGTGGGCTGGCTGCTTTTCGTGTACTTCCCGCTGGCGCACATGGTGTGGGGCGGCGGTTTGTTGGCCAAGCACGGGGTCCTGGACTTCGCCGGGGGCATCGTCGTCCATGCCACGGCGGGCTTCGCCGCGCTGGCTTCGGTGTTCTTCGTCGGCAAGCGCAAAGTCGCCGATCCGGCCGCGCACAGCATCCCCCTGGTCGCCTTGGGCACGGGTCTGCTCTGGTTCGGCTGGTACGGCTTCAACGCGGGCAGCGAGCTCAAGGTCGACGCGGTGACCGCGCTGGCCTTCGTCAACACCGATGTGGCCGCCTCCTTCGCGGCGATCACCTGGCTCATCCTGGCCTGGATCATCGAGAAGAAGCCCAAGTTCGTCGGCCTCTTGACGGGCTCCATCGCGGGACTGGCGACGATAACTCCGGCGGCCGGCTACGTGACCACCAAGAGCGCGGTCTTGATCGGCATCACCGCCAGCGTGGTCTGCTACATCGCGGTCAATATCAAGAACAAGCTGCAGTGGGACGACGCCCTCGACGTATGGGGCGTCCATGGCGTGGGGGGAGTGCTCGGCGTCATCTGCCTCGGGCTGCTGGGCAACAAGTTCGTGAACGCCGGCGGAGCGGACGGCCTGGTCCATGGCGGGGTGAACTTCTTTCTGAAGCAGACGGTGGCGGTGCTCGGCACCGCGGTCTACGCCTTCGTGTTCACCTACGTCATGCTGTTCCTCATCAACATCATCACCCCCGTGCGGACCTCTCCCGAAGAGGAGCAGGCGGGTCTCGATGAGAGCATGCACGGCGAGACGGCGTATCTGCAGAGCTAGCGGGGAGAAAAGGAAAAAGACCATGACCCTCAGAACGATGACGATGGCGTTGTCGGCGGCTGTTTGCCTCGGGATGGCGCCGGAAGCCGGCGCCACCCCCTCGACGCAGATATGGATACCGTCTTCGGACGTGCAGGCCTTCAAGGTCACTCACCTCAACATCGACACCTACCTGCGAGCCCGGAACGAGGGCGACGGGACCCGGAAAGCTGCGCTCTCCATGGTGGGTCCCACCATCGGCGTCCTGCCCTGGAGGGAGCTTCAGGCCGAGGTCGGGTTCGACCTGATGTATCAGGGCGTCAAGGTCCTGGACGACAATCCGCTGTACTTCCATGCCAAGCTGGGGACGCCTGAGGATTCCCTGGGCAAGTGGTCCCCGGCTCTGGCCGTAGGCGGGTACAACCTGGGGACCAAGGACCGCTATACCAACCAGAACATCTGCTATGGGGTGGCGGCGCGCACCTTGCCCGTGTTGGGACGCATTTCCGCGGGATACTATGCGGGGAACGGAGATGTCCTGGTCGATGAGCGGGGGGAGCGCGACAAAGACGGCGTCCTCCTGTCCTGGGACCGCACCATGAAGGAGGTCTCCGACAAGCTCTGGCTCGCGGCGGACTACCAGGGCGGGCAGTCCTCCCTGGGGGCCGCCAATTTCGGCTTCGCGTGGGCCTTCACGGAAAAGACCAGCGTGATCTTCGGCTACGATATCTACAACAACCGGAACGTGGCCGGGAAGAACACCTTCACCATCCAGGTCGACATCAATCTCTGAGCGGCCCGGCCGCCCATCACGCTGCTGGTCGTCGAGCCCGGACCTCAGGGCGAGCGCCTGGCCCGGCTCAACCCCCTGTTGGAGGGGATGCGGCCGGTCGCCGGTCGCCGGTCGTCCGACGGCCTATCTCTGCGCGGACTACGTCTGCGGGACCCCGATATCCGCCCCGGGGACGCTCGGGAGCCGCCTCGACGCGATGCGCGCCTAGACCAGGTAGTTCAGGAAATAGGGCATCTGCCGGCGCCACGAGCCCCAGCCGTGGTCCACGTCATGCCCCCAAAAGTCCACCCACGCCGGGATGCCCTTGGCCTCGAGGACTCCCTTCATGGCCGCGGTCTCGCCGATGCAGTCGTACTCGCCGCAGCGCTCCCAGGCGCCCTGGCCCACGCAGAGGACGATCTTGGCCCTGCGGAGGAGGTCGAGGACGTGTTCGTCGCCCAGGCCGGGCAGGTAGGTCAGCGGGAAGTGGAAGTAAAGGGAGTCCTCCCAATAGTCCCCGAAGAGGAACTTGGGGCTGTAGAGGCCGCTCAGGGCGATGGCAGCGTCGAAGACGTCGGGACGGCGGAATAGGAAGTTCGCCGCGTGGTAGGCTCCGCCGCTGACGCCCGTGGTCAAGATCCCCTGCCCCGAGCGGTTCCAGTCCCATATGAAGGGCAGGGCCTCGTCGGTGATGTAGCGCACGTACTGCTCGTGGCGCCGGACCCGGTCGCCGACGGAGATGGAGGCGTTCATCCAGGACTGCTGGTCCACTCCATCCACCGCGAAGAGCTGGATGCGTCCCGCGTCCAGGAAAGGACCGCAGGCGCCGATCATGCCGAAATCCTCATAATCGTAGAACCGCCCGCCCCCGGACGGGAAGACCAGGACGGGCTTGCCCCCGTGTCCGTAGACCTTGAGCTCCATGTCCTGCCCCAGGGCCGGGCTCCGCCACTTGCGGTATTCCATTCGGTTCAGGCCTCCAATTGGTGGATGAAATCCGCGACGGGCTGCAGTTCCGCCAGGCTCCGGGCCCGGGCCAGGTAGGCGTAGTCGCCGATGGCCTTCCGGAACACGGAATCGATGGGGGTATGCGAGACGATGAGGTCTCCGTGCGCGCGGAGGATATCCTCATGGGAGTGGCGGTAAGGTTTCCCGTTCTTGCGCCCGACGTAGGAGACGTGGTAGGGCCGCTTCCACTCGGCCCGGAAGCCGCCGTGTACCACGAGCTCGGCGTAGCCGCGGTACACGTCGATGTCGTTGGCGTAGTTGAACATGTCCGTCGTGAGCCCGCCCGGGGGCCGGGCGTTGATCTCCATGGCGGTCAGCTTCCCCCTGGGGCCGCGGATGAACTCGAGGTGGAAGAAGCGCTCCTTGAGGCCGAAGGCCGCGATGGAGCGGCGGCCCTGGGCCTCCAGGTCGGCCGGGAGGTCCCGGAAGGACCAATAGTGGAGGTTCTGGTCCTGGTTGACCGCAGTCATGATGTCGATGCTGAACTGGTGGCCGGTGCAGAAGACGATTCCCCCGTCCCGGTCGGTCAGGCCGTCGAAGGACTGGATGACGCCCGCCAGGAACTCCTCGAGCAGAAAAGGGATCCGCGGGTCCTTGACCGCGAAAAAATCCGTGAGTTCCGCGTCATCGGACAGCTTGTAGGTCGCGTGGGCGCCCACGCCCTTGTCCGGCTTGGCGATGATGGGGTAGCCCACGCGCCGGGCGAAGCGCTGCCCCGCCGCCGCGTCCGTGGCGAGTTCCCACGCGGCGGTCGGCACCTGGGCGCGCGCGAAGCCCTCCTTCATGCGGGACTTGTGCCGCAGCCCGACGATGTCCGCGGGCTTGAGTCCGGGCACGTTGAAATCGAGCCGCAGGGCGGCTTCCAGGTCCACGAAGTGCTCCTCCTGGGCCACGACTCGGTCGAAGCGCCCGATGCGGGAGAGCAGCCAGGCCGCGGCGCGGAGCACGTGGTCGTAATCGCCCATGTTCTCCACCCGGCAGTACTCGGCCAGGGCGCCGCGGAGCTCCGGGGGCAGGCGTTCTGGGGCCTCCCAGCCGATTCCGGCGACTACGGCGCCCTCGTCGCGCAGGCGCAGGGGGAAAGCCGTGTAGTTGGGAGGGAAGTTCGGGGACAGATAGAGTATGTTCACGGTTCCTTGGGCCTCACGCACAGGACCCCCCGCCGGTTCCGGCGGGGGGTCCCTTGCGACTCGCGTCACGTCAGCGGCGACGGACGACAGTCCGGTCACGCACGCACGGCGACGAACGCAACGGACGGCAGTCGACGTCAGCGGCAACGCACGCAGTCCAAGTCAACGGCACCGACGACGGCGGACGAACGGCCCGGAAACGAATGCCTGTCGAAGTCCACGTCTCGGCGAACGGACGACCCGGCACCGTCTTGCGGCCCGACTCTAGTATCTAACCGGATAGCTCCGTCCTGTCAAGGCCCAGATCCCTCGGCTCAGAATTCCCAGCGGATGGAGAAGCTCTCGTAGAGCGCCGCGGGCAGCTTGAGGGCGGCCTGGAGGAGGTTCTCGTAGCCCGACGGGTCGAGCCGCACTTCCTCCATCGGCTTGGCTTCGGCGCCGGCCGCTTCCTGGAACCAAGCGCAGGTGGTCCCGGCCTTGGGCTTGCCGGCGCAGCAGGTGCAGAGGGCCGAGCCCGAGCCGCCCGGATACCGCATCGAGGCGGCCAGCCTGCAGAAGCGCGCATCGGGCGCCGAGCCGGGCAGGGGCTTGAAGACCCAGGTGATGAGCTCGGTGCGGACGTCCTTGGGATGGGCCGCGAGGATCTTCGCCGGATGTCCCGGAGACCGGGCCTCGATGTCCTGGCGGGCGAGGCGGCCCGTGCGCAGGATCATGGTCACGGCCTTCCGGACGGCCGTCTCCCCGTGCAGGGTCCAGACGCTGCCCCAGGACTTCTCGATGCGGGGTTCCAGGTGGAAAAGGGCGGTCAGCCAGATGTCCTGTTTCGGGTAGCGGGGCTCGGCCATGGGGCCGGGGCCGATGGGGATGGTGAGATAGGCGTTCTCCTGCGCGGGGTCGGAGACCAGCTCGAACTCGTATTCCGTCGGCGAGGAAGAGCTGCCCAGGCGGGCCAGGAAGGTCCGCCGTTCCAGCGTCCCCGGCACGGCGGGCATGGGCGCGAGAGGCGCTTTCATCGGGGAGCCTTCTTGATGCGGAGGTCCCCCGAGACGGACTTGAAGCGGACCGGCGCCCCCGCGGGATCGGCGGGGAATTCGTTGGAGACCGAACCCAGGGTCTTAGACTCGACTGCGGCGAGCGCGGTCATGGCGGTGAAGGCGAGTTCCGCGTCGCCGCTGACGGTCTGGACCCGGACCCCCTCCTTGCCGGGCGGAGCGGTCCAGGCGGCGTTGATGCCGCCGCTGACGGTCTCGGCGTCCAGGGGCCCGGCCAGCCGCGACAGGGCGGCGTTCCCGCTGACCGTCTTGAGGCGCAGGGAACGGGAGACGCCCGCGGCTTTCACGTTCCCGGAAACGCTCTCCAGGGTCACGTCTCCGGAGAATCCGGCCGCGGCGACCTTGCCGCTGACGGAGATCGCGGTCAATTTCGCCGCGGTGGGCGCGCGGACCCGGAAGGCGGCCCGGCAGGAAGAGTCTCCCCAGGACAGCTTCTTCAGGTTCTTGGCCTCGGCCAGCAGGCGGCCGCCCTTGAGTTCGACCGTGACCGCGCACTTCTGCGGGTCGTTCTCGGAGACCTCCACCGAAGCCTTGGGGGCCGGGGAGGTTTCAAGGGATATGTCCCCCGCCACGGTGCGGACCTCGACGCTCTTGACGGCGGCGGCGTCGAACTCCTCGCGGGATCCCGTCTGGGCCGCGGCGCAGGCGGGCAGGATGGCGAGGATGAGTGCGGCGGCGGAGTTCTTCATGGCCGGATGATACCTTTTTCGCCGCCGCGTACAAGGTCCCCAGAAACATATAATGGGCTGATGAGCGATGACATCCTGTCCCGTTTCCTTAGATACGTCCGCATCGACACGCAGTCCCAGGACGGCGTGGAGGACCGGTATCCGAGCACGCCGGGCCAGCTCGACCTGCTGCGACTCCTGGCCAAGGAGCTCAAGGCCATGGGCGCGAGCGGCGTGCGCATGGACCAGCACGGTTATGTCACGGCCGCCATCCCCTCCAACCTGCCCAAGGGGCATCCCGCACGCGGCAAGGTGCCGCCAGTCGGTTTCATCGCCCATGTGGACACCTCCGACGCGGAGAGCGGCAAGGGCATCAAGCCCCGGGTCTTCAAGTACCGGGGCGGGGACATCCGTTTCCCCAAGGACCGCACCGTGCGCATCAAGGCCGCGGGGGACGCCGCCCTGCGCAAGGAAGTCGGGCATACCCTGATCACGAGCGACGGGACCACGCTGCTCGGCGCGGACGACAAGGCCGGGGTGTCGGTCATCATGGACCTGGTCCGGCGCCTCCGGAAGGACTCGTCGCTGCTTCACGGCGAGGTGAAGGTCGCCTTCACCCCGGACGAGGAGGTGGGCAACGGGACCAAGTTCTTCGACGCCAAGGCCTTCGGGGCCAAGGCCGCCTATACCTTCGACGGCTACGAGCCCGGGCAGCTTAATAAGGAGACGTTCAGTGCGGACTCGGCGGTCATCACCGTGACCGGCGTGGAGACGCATCCCGGGGAGGCCAAGGACGTCATGGTGAACTCCATCCGGGCCATGGCCGACATCATCGCGCGCCTGCCTAGGAAGATGGCTCCCGAGACCACGTCGGGCTATGAGCCTTACATCCATCCCCACGACATCCACGGCTCGACCGGGAAGACCGTCCTCAAGTTCCTCCTGCGCGACTTCAAGACCGCGGGGCTTGCCAAGCAGAAGCGCATCCTGGAGCGCATCATCACCGAGGTCCGGCGCCGGCACCCCAAGGCGAAGTTCGAACTAAAGGTGACCGAGTCCTACCGGAACATGCGCGCGGGACTGGAAAAGGATTCCCGGGTGCTCGCCACGCTGTGGGAAGCGGTCCGGCGCGCCGGGGCCGTGCCGCGCTGGGAGCCCATCCGCGGCGGCACCGACGGCTCGCGCCTGACCGCGCAGGGCCTGCCCACCCCGAACATCTTCATGGGGGGCGGCAACTTCCACAGCCGGGCGGAGTGGGCGTCGCTGGAGGGGATGCGGACCGCCTCCGACACCGCCGTCCACCTCCTGCGCGTCTGGGTCGAGCAGTGCTCCCAGCCCTAGCCCTCGCTCTGGCCGCGGCCCTGGCCCCGTCGGCGCGGGCCGTGGAGTGGAAGACCGTGGATATCCCGGGCTGCAGCATCCGGGAGACCGTGGACGCGGGCGACCTGCGCTACGAGCTGCCGCCCGTGGACTGGGCGAAGACCGGGTTCCGGTTCTCCGCGCAGATCACCTACCCCGAGCTGTCGTTCATCATAAAGGCGCCGGGGGACGTGCGGCGCTGCGCCGCCGTGGACGCCTGGGCCGCATCCCTCTCCACGGGGACGCGGGCGCAGTTCTGGAACCGCGCCGGGGCCACGATGGACCTGCTGGAGGCCGTGGCCGCGGCCGAGCCCGCGGAGTTTGGAGCCAGTTTCCGGGCCTACGCCCTGAACCGGCTCTTCGGTCCGCTGGCCGGGCTCGGCCGCGACGCCGTCTTCGCGGCGCCTTGGGAGACGGATTGGGTCGAGCCTTGGCGGAGGCTGGACCGGCTCCGCCTGCGCCTGGCCGGGGACCCGGACCGGAAGGTCGCCACCTTCATCGAGCGCTACACCAACCCCCCGCCGGGAGGGCGGACCTGGGAGCAGGCCCAAGCCGAGTACGCCGCGGTGCGCGAGCGCATGGCCGCCGATGAGCCCCGCTATGCGGATTTCCTGGAGAGCCTGTGGCTGCGGGTCGGCGAGGTCCGGCAGAGGGAGGCGGCTTCGGCCGCCGCGCGTTCGGCCCGGCTGATGCGGGAGTGCTCCGGCAAGCTGGGGACCGAGTCCTGCCGCCTCGTGGAGCGGGAGATCCGCCGTTTCCACGCCAATCTCGAGCGGGAGGCGTACGACTGCTTCATTCCCCGGGTGCTGTACGAGGAGGGCTCGCTCGCGAAGAGCCCCAAGGAGTACGGCTTGTTCCTGAGCCCGTTCCGGATGATATGGCCGGATTTTAGCTTCCTGTACGGCCCCGCCGCGCCGGCCGCACCGGCGCCGGCGGCAGGCCGCGCGCCCCGGCTGCCCGGGGCGCTGCGCTATCTGCCCTTCGCGGGGCTGGCCCTCCTGCTCTTGGGTCTGTACCGTTACCTGCGTCCGGGACGGAAGGAGGGGCGCGCGGCGCCGGCGGAGGAGCCGCCCGGCCCCGAGCCCGAGCCCGAGCCCGGACCCAGTACCGCGCCCGCGGTGCCCGAACCCGACGAGCTGGCCCGCGCTTATGCGGTTCTCGGGCTGCAGCCCGGCGCCACGCGCGAGCAGATCCGGAAGGCCTATCATGGACTCATGACAGGGTATCATCCCGACAAGGTCGCCCATCTGGGCGTCGAGCTGCGCCGACTGGCCGAGCAGAAGGCCCGGGAACTCAACGAAGCGTACCAGAGGCTGGAGAGGCTATGAAGATCGCGATATCAGGGGCGTCGGGCTTCATCGGGAGCGCTCTCGCCAACGCCCTCATCGCTGACGGCGACCAGGTGCGGCGGATCGCGCGCCCCTACGGCCAGGACGACGTGGATTCGGCGGTGTCGGGCGCGGACGCCGTGGTGAACCTGGCGGGCGAGAGCATCTCCGGACGGTGGACCGCGGAGAAGAAGGCGGAGATCCGGGCCAGCCGCCTGCGCTGCACCGAGGCCGTCGTGCGGAGCCTCGCGCGCGTCAAAGCCCGGCCGCGCGTCCTGGTCAGCGCCTCGGCCGTGGGTTTCTACGGCGACCGCGCCGAAGCGGTCGACGAGAAGAGCCCCACGGGGACGGGGTTCCTGGCCGAGGTCTGCCGGGATTGGGAAACCGCGGCCTTGGCCGCGGAACCCCTGGGCGTGCGCGTCGTGCTCCCGCGCCTGGGCGTCGTGCTGGGCCGGGAGGGCGGGGCTTTGGCCAAGATGCTCCCGGCCTTCCGCCTGGGTGTGGGCGGTCCCATCGGGAGCGGCCGGCAGATGATGAGCTGGATCTCCCTGGAGGACCTCGTCCGGGTCATCCGCTTCTCCATCTCGACCCCCGGGCTCCAGGGGCCGGTCAACGCCGCGGCCCCGGCCCCCGTGTCCAACCGCGAGTTCACCCTTCTGCTCGGCCAGGCGGTGCGGCGCCCCGCGGTCATGCCCCTGCCCGCGCTGGTGGTGAAGACCCTGTTCGGCGAGATGGGGGAGGAGCTCCTGCTCTCCGGCGTGAGCGCCCTGCCCAAGAAGCTCCAGATCCAAGGCTTCTCCTTCCATCATCCCGGACTCGCCCAGGCTTTCGCCGCCCTGCTCGGATGAAGGTCTTCTGCGGGCCCTTCCAGCCCTCGCTCGAGGACGCCTTCGCCGAGCGCGTCAAGGACCTCGCCGCGGCGGGCAGACGCGTCGCGGTGGTCACCCCTTCCCGGCGCCTGGCCGAGAGGCTGCAAAGTCTCCTGTGCCTGGAAAAGGGCCTGTCCTTGCTGGGCGCGCGCTTCCACACCTTCTACAGCCTGGCTCTCGAGATCCTGGACGCGGCGGGGCTGGGTGAGGATTATCTGGTGGCGGACGGGCTCTTCCACGACAAGATCGTGGACCGCCTCCTGGCCGGCGAGCCGCGGCGGACCCGGGGCCTGGCCGGGGCGTTCCGCTCGAGCATCCGCGACCTGGTGGACGCGGGGGTGGACCCCGGTCATTTCCAGGAGCATTTCGCGGACCTGCTGGCGGAGGGGCCGGAGCGGGACCGCCTCTTCCGTCTGCTCGGCATCCAGGAAGAGTACCTCAAGGCGCTCCGGGAGATGTCGGTCCTGGCTCCCTCGGGCATGGCTCGGCTCGCCGCGGAAGCGGTGCTGGGCGGCAAGGGGGACGCCCTGGTCAAATACGACGAAGTGCTCTACTACGGCTTCTACGACCTGACCGGCGCGCAGGGCGAGTTCTTCGAGGCCGTGGCGAAGAACCACCCCTCGTCGGTGTTCTTCCCGTACCGGAAAGGGCATCCGGCGTTCCGGTTCGCGGACCGGTTCTTCGAGGAGAAGCTCCATGCCGGGGGCGCTCCTGAGCAGCTGGAGCCGCGAGTGGAGACGCGCGCCCTGGGCCTTGCCCTGGACCGTCTCTTTGTCCCGGCCGAGCGCGCGCCGCTGCCGGACCCCTCCGTCCTGCGCGTCATCAATGTCTCCGGGGCGAAAGACGAGCTATGGGCCGCGGCCAAGGAGATCAACCGCCTGCACGAAGGCCCGGAGGCGGTGCCGTTCTCGGCTATCGGCATCGTGGCCCGGACCCTCGAGCCGTACCGTTCCATCGCTCCCGAGGTCCTGAAGGAGCACGCCATCCCCCATCACATGGAGGCGGGGGACCCGCTGCTCCGGCATCCCGTGGCCCAGCTCGCGCTCGCGCTGCTCACGCTCCGGCGGCGGGGCTTCCCCGCGGCCGCGGTGCTCGATATCGTCGGCTCCGAGTGCTTCCGGTACGCGGATAAGAAGGGCCTGGTCGGCAATTGGACGCGGCTCATCACCCGCAACCAGGTCCATGGGGGCTGGCCGCAGTGGGAAGGCCGCATCCAGCCCTGGACCCATAAGGAGTTCGAGCTGTATCCCGAGCTCGCAGCCGAGGGCGAGCGCGGCGAGAGCATCCCCAAGGCGGACGCGGCCCTCCTTTGGTCCTGGCTGCGCCTGCTGCGCGAGCAGCTCCAGGGTCCCGCGGCCGCCGGTTGGGCCGCCATGGCCGCGCACGCGCGGGCCGTGCTGGAAGATAATTTCGCGGTGCGGGAGGGGGATGCGTCCTACCCGGCCTGGCAGGCGGCCCTGGCCGCGGTGGACGCCCTGCGGCTCTTCGACCTGGCGGCGCTTAAGGGGGCGCCGGAGGCGACCTGGGAGGAGTTCCTCGAGGCCCTGGCGGAATCCTGGCGCCGCGAGTCATTGAGCGCGGGGCCGCAGAAGGGCGGGGTGCGGGTGCTAGACGCCATGGGCGCCCGGGGCGAATCCTTCCGCGTGCTCTTCCTCATCGGCCTGCAGGACGGCCTCTTTCCCCGGCAGGTCAGCCCGGACCCCCTGCTCCCGGACGGGGTGCGCAACAAGCTGAGGGCCGGGGGCTACGGCATCATGCCGAAGCTGGAGGGCGAGGAGGAGGAGCGCCTGCTCTTCTATCTCCTGGCCGCGTCCGCCTCGGAGCGGCTCTACTGCGTGTACCAGCGCTCCGACGACGAGGGCAAGGCCGTGGTGCCCTCCCTCTTCCTCCAGCAGGACCTGTGCCGCGCCTGCGGGCGGGACCTGGAAGACCCGCGCTTCAATGAACGCATCCCCAGGCAGCCTTTCGCCAAGATGGAGGCCGTGGACTTTCGGGCCCTGACCCGCAAGGAAGCCTCCGTATTCCTGTCGCGTTCCGGGCATTCGTCCGAACCCGCCCTCCAGGAGAGCCTGGAGGCTGTGCGGGTGCTCAACCGCCTCAAGCCCGGGCCCGGGGCCATGGACGGCATCATCGGACGCGACGAGGCGTTCCTCAAGCGGCTCAAGGCGCGGGGCTTGTCGCCCAGCGCGCTCCAGAGCTTCTGCCAGTGCCCCTTCAAGTTCTTCGCCAGCCGGCTCCTGCGCCTGGAGGAGGACGAGGGCTCCTCGGACATGGGGGACATCTCCACCCAGTTCCGCGGGAAGCTGTATCACGCGGTCTTGGAGCGCTTCCACCGGCTCCGGAAAGAGTCCTCCGGCGGGGATGCGGAGAAGTTGCTTGCGGAGAGCCTCGAGGCGGAGCTCCCTGAGGGCGCCTGGCGCCGGCTGGGCCTCTATCCCGTGCTGTGGGAGGCCACGCGGCGCCGGCTGGCCTCCAACCTGCGGCGCGTGGTCGCGCGGGACCTGGACGAACTCGCGGCGACCGGCTTCGCGCCGTCCTATTTTGAGACCGAGCTGTCCGCCGAGGTGGAGGGGCTCCGGCTCCACGGCCGGGTGGACCGCATCGACCTGGACGAGAAGGGGGGCAGGCTCCGCGTCATCGACTATAAGTCCACCTGGCGCAAGGGGGGTCTGGTCAAGTTCGTGGAGGGGATGAAGGCGCTCCAGCCGCCCCTCTATCTGGAGCTCGCCGGGGCCTGGGAGCGCGCTGCAGGATATGAGATCGTCGGCGCGCGCTACTACGCCCTGGAAGACGGCGAAGAGACCACGGGCCATAAGGCGGTGCAGGAATTCCCGGCCGAGGATTGGCAGCGCCTGCGCAGGAAGTTCCTGGCCAATCTCGGGGTATTCGTCAAGCTCATGGGGCGGGGCTCCTTCCTGATCACCCCGGACGAGGAGCGGGGCGGCGCCTGCGAATACTGCGATTTCCCGTCCGTCTGCCGGAAGGCCCATGTGATGACCCGGCGCCGGGCGGAAGGCTCGGCCATCCGGCGCCAGCTCGACCGCGGCCGCAGCGCGGCCGAGCCGGCGGCCAAGCCTAAGAAGGTCAAGGCATGAGCGCCGACCAAGAGCACCGGCTCAAGGCGCGCACCGAGCTCGGCAAGAACATCGTCGTGGAGGCCGGCGCGGGCACGGGCAAGACCACCTTGCTCATCGACCGCATCCTGTTCTCCCTGTTGGCGGGCGGCAAGGACGGCAAAGGCGTCCCGCTGCCCCGGCTGGTGGCGCTGACCTTCACCGAGAAGGCCGCGGCCGAGATCCGGGTCCGCCTGTCGGCCATGCTCCTCGACCTCCTGGCCGTGGATGCGGTCGCGGACCCCAAGCGGAAAGAGGCGGTCCTGGCCCGTCAGGCCGAGGCGCAGGCGGCGTTCGGGGTCGGTCCCGAGGCCTTGAAGGAGCGCTGCGAGGCCGCCCTGCGGGACATGGGCCGGTCCGCCATCGGGACCATCCACCATTTCTGCGCCCAGATCCTGCGTCAATATCCCCTGGAGGCTGGGGTGGACCCGTCTTTCGAGGTGGACGCGGGCGACCCGGGGCCGGGCTTCGCGAGCCTGTTCGACGCCGAGTGGCCGTTGTGGCTGGACGCGGAACTGGGCGAAGCGGCGCCTCACCGCAAGCAGTGGCTGGAGCTGCTGGGCCTCGTCCCCATCGAGGACGTGGAAGCCCTGGCCCGGGCCCTGTGCCGCAGGCCGGAGCTCGCGCCGGCCGGTCCGCAGGCGTGGACCGCGGCCGAGCTCGCCCGCCTCATGGCGGCGCTCCGGGCCATACTCAAGAAACCGGTGGCCCCCAAGACCGACAAGATCCGGGAGCGGGCCGAAGCCGCGCTGGACCGGCTCGAAGGCCTGGCCGCGAGCCTGGTGAAACCCCTGGCCCTGCCCGACAGTCCGGCCGTGCTCGATAGGCTCGGCGACCTCAAGTGGCCGGAGGCCTGGGAAGAGGACGTCGCCGCCCAGGCCGCCTACCTGGAAGCCCTGGACCTCGTGAACGCGGCCTCGGCTTTGTCCGAGAGCCAGACCCGCAAGGCGTCGGACCGCCTCCGTCCCTTCGTCGAACGCTTCCTCCGGCAATACGACCGGCTGGGCCTCATCAGCTTCGACGGCCTGCTCTACAAGACGCTCCGTCTGGTGCGCGGGGACAAGGAGGTCCGGCGCCGCCTGCAGGGCGCCTTCGACGCCATCCTGGTGGACGAGTTCCAGGACACCGACCCCATGCAGGGCGAGCTCCTCCTGTACCTCGCCGAAAAGCCGGGCGCTGCCGGGGCGGACGATTGGCGGCGGACGCGCCTGGAGCCGGGCAAGCTCTTCATCGTGGGCGACCCCAAGCAGTCCATCTACCGTTTCCGCGGCGCGGACATGCGGGCCTACTCGGGCTTCACCGAGCACGTCCTGCGCGAGCACGCCGAGCTCTGCGTCCTTTCCACGAGCTTCCGCAGCCCCAAGGAGCTGGTGGACGCGGTGAACTCGGTGTTCGGGACCGTCATGACCGAGGTTCCCGGCCTCCAGTCCCGCTACCGCGACATTCACCCTCCCGGCGAAAAGACCGGCGGGTCGCTGGAGCTGGTGCTGACCGGCGACGCCCAGGACCCCGCCCTGGCCTACAAGGCCGAGGCCAGCCGGGACTTCGAGGCGGTCTGGATCGCGGATTGGATCGCCCGGCACTGCCGGAAGGGGAAGTTCAAGGACGTGGCCCTGCTTTTGCGCACCACGACCTCGTTAGCGGGCTACATCGCGGCGCTCAAGGACGCGGGCATCCCCTACGTCGTAGAGTCGGATAGGTATTTCTACGGGACCCAGGAAGTGCTCGACCTGGTGAACCTCCTGCGCGTCTTGGACGACCCGGGCGACGGCCGGGCCCTCACGGGACTCCTGCGTTCGCCGTTGGCGGGGCTGGCGGACCGGGAGATCCTGGCCCTGCGCGCACGCGGCGAGGTGAGCTATCTGGCCGAGCTCCCGGCCGTCCCCGGGGTGTCCGCCCATTCGCGGTCGCGGCTGGCCCGCTTCTTCAAGACCCTGCGTGGTCTGCGCGAGCGGGCGGGACGGGAGCCTCTGGGGGATTTCGTGGCCCGGGTGCTCAATGAGACCTTCCTCCTGGAGGTCTGCGCCGCGGCCTATCATCACGAGCAGACGGTCGCGAACCTCCTGAAGTTCGCGCGGTTGGCGGCGGAGGCCGGGGAGGAGCGCGCGGCCACCCTCAAGGAGTTCATCGGCGAGATCCAGCGCGCGGTGGGCGAGGGAGCCCAGGAAGGCGAGAGCCCGCTCGCGGACGAGGGCCTGGACGCGGTCCGCATCCTCACCATCCACAAGGCCAAGGGCCTCGAGTTCCCCATCGTCATCCTGCCCTACCTGGACACGGCGCCGCGGGGCGGGGGCGGGGACGGCGCAGCCGCGCAATCCGATTGGGGCACCGGCGCGGTAGGCCTGCGCCTGCCCAAGGCCTGGAGCGCGGCCGCCGCCCTCCTGGAGAGCGAGGCCCGCCGGCGCGACGGCTACGAGGCGGTGCGCCTGCTGTACGTGGCCATGACCCGCGCCAAGGAGAAGCTCATCCTGCTCGGAAGGGCGGACCCGGGCAGCGCCCACTCCTTCAGCGCCATCCTGCGCGGCTCGGACGAGGCGCGACATCATTTCTGGCCCGGGAAAGGGGAGCGCCCGGCCGCGCTGGACCTGGGCCACGGCCTCATCGTGCCCATCCGCTACGTGAACGCCCGCAGCCTGCGGGGAACGACCCTCGCGAAGGTCGAGAAAGAGGCGAAGGCCCATGCCCCGAAGATGAGCCCGGACGCTTTCGGGGCCTTGTGGAAGGAGCGCGCGGCGGCCTGCGCCGAGACCGGGAAGCAGACCCTGTTCACCACTCCGACGGCCCTCTCCAGGGAGCCCGAGGATCGCGTCGAAGACGACGGGCTCGACCCGGAGCGGGCGGCGAGCCTGGGATCCAGGGCTGAGGCCATCCTCATCGGGGAGCTGTGCCATCGCGTCCTGGAGGGTTGGGACTTCAAGGCCGGCAAGGGGAGCGGCCTGGAAAAGGCCTTGGCCTCGGCGCACACGGCCTTGGCCCGTTCCCATCCCGGGGCGCAATGGGAGCTGGTGCTCCGGGAGTCGGCGAAGATATTGGGGCCTTTCCTCAAGTCACCCTTGGCCAAGGAGCTCGCCGAGGCCGACATCATCGGCCGGGAACTGCCGTTCCTCTGCCCGGCGGGGAACCAGGTCCTGCGCGGGACCATGGACCTCCTATGCCGTCAAGAGGGCCGGCTCATCATCGCCGACTACAAGACCGGCGCTCCGGGATCGGCCAAGGACAAGAGCAGCCTGGCGCGCTACAAGACTCAGGGCCGCGCCTACGTCCAGGCCGTGAAGAAGGCGACGGGCGAGACCGCCGAGTTCCGCCTCGTCTTCCTGCGCGACGCTTCCGTCCTCGTACTGGACTGAAGGACCGCCTTATCGGTCCAGGACGTAGATCAGGCCGCGGTCCTTGGCGAATATGCTCAGGCTTCCGCCATGGTTGTGGCGCATGGAGGTGACGTCGACCGCGACGGCGGACTCCAGGGCGTCCACATCCCACCAGGAGGGGACGGATTCACCGCGGTACCATAGGTCCTTCCCCGGTCCCTCGACGACCCGCACGTCCCAGCCTGAAGGGGCGCCGCCGGGACCCGGAGCCGCTGCCGCGGACAGCTTCTCCATCCGGGCCGCGAACCCCTCCGGATCGGCCTTGATGAGGAAATACCTCTGCGAGTCGAGCCAGCGGACGCCCGTATAGGCGTGCAGGACCTCATCTCCCGGCTCGAGCTGCATGAAGTCCCGGGCCGTCTCCACCGGGAGCTCCTTGGCGCGTATGCTCATGTAGAACATGCCGCAGGCCAGCGCGAACAGGAGGACGACGATTCCTCCGATGGCGAGCAGTGCTTTGATGAGAATGCCGGCAGTCTTGTTCATAGGCCTATCCTCGTGTCCAGCTGCGCTCCTGCGGAGAAGCCGACCGCGCGCGCGGCCGGCGCCCTATCGCCTTCAGTAGCTCGCCCAGCAGGTCGCTCCTATGTCCAGAGGAATTGCCTGATGTCGATCAGCCGGTGCAGGTTCCGCTGGTCTTCATTCAGCCATTTCTGTTCCAACCGCCAATGCTTCTTGAGCGCGGAATCATAGGCTGCATATTTATGTTTGTCGTAAGCCAGAAGTCGCTGGGAAGCGGAGCCGGGCGTCTTCGTCCAGCGCATCGGCGGCTTCTTCAGCCCGCTTGCGTCAAGCGGGCTCCTGCGTGCAGGTCGCTGCAGGCTCCACCATCCGTGCAGTGCGCATATCTCCTTCCACGCTCGTCGGCTCGCGGGGTCGGACTTCCAGTCGATGATCGTATCCGGCTTCTCCTGTTCGATGAAATCGACGAGGAGCTGGAACGCGGCATGAAGCAGGACGTGGTCCTTGTCGCACCATCCATTCCGCAGAGTGCAGATCCGCAAGATCTTCATTTAATCGGCATAACGCCTGAATCGGGCGCGCAGCCGTGTGGGCGCCGACGGCACGCGGTCCGGGTCGAGTCGTTCCTGTTCGAGGCCCGCGCCCGCCGTAGCCGATGGCAATCTCATCGGATATGTCGTGCGATGCGTCCGAGTTCTCGATATCGAGCCAAGACATAGAGCATGTACTGGTTCAGCGAGACACCCTCGGTGGAGGCCAAGCTCAAGTACTCCTGATGGAGTTCCCGTGGAAGGCGAAGTAGGACCTTTCCAGCGGGTTCCCGGCTGGCAACTGGTTTTGGAGTGTTCCACTTCTTTGAGGCAGCGGTTTCAATCCAAAGGTCGATAGCCGTATCGAGTTCCTTTAGGGCTTGTCCATCGGTCTTGCCGAAAGCCGAGCAGCCGGGCAGTTCCGGTGCCACGGCGATCCAGCCGCCGTCTTCCTTGCTATAGAACACTTTGCGTTCATAAAGGTCCTTCATATTATTGGCCTCCCATGGCCAGGTGATGGCGATCAATGCAGTCAAGCAACTGCCTGACCTGATACGCTTTCGCTTTCCCATGGGCATTCTGGAAAATCATGATTTGCCTGATGTCGTCGTGTGTGTAGATCCTGTGGGAACCCTTCTGGCGCTGAAAGACAAAGCCGAATGCTTCTGCCAGTTTGCAGAGCTCGGAGAATCGGAGGCCAGAGGGGTTGCCTCGGGCTGATCGCAGGAATGTCTCGGGCCTCATAGTGATATTATGGGTGATATCAGATAAGAATTCAAGGCCCAGGACTTGCCATTGGCTAGATATGCCTAACGGAACGGTCTGCGGCGCGCACGCATGTGGGCGCCGACGACAGAGTGTCCTGGCATATCCGTTCTCAGGTGAGGTCTGCGCCCGCAGTGCCGAATGTTCGACGGCCGTTCAGTGGGACGACTTGGAGACGGGACATTTGTGGTGGATGCCAATCAGCCCATCGATGGAGAGGTTTTCGTCTATATCGGGCCAGTGGATTCCGTAGCCCGATGGCGAAAGGACGAGGTGAGTCCTCTGCTGTTCCGATGCTGAGGCAAGCTTGGCTGAAAGTCGGGAAATGTCTATGTCGTAATGCCGTCCGTCGACAATTAGGCGCATCGTCGTGCCCGCGAATGAAATGTTGCCAACCTCGTGAACCCTATTCATTTGCTCTTCTCCTGCCATTTCTGCCATTCGCCAGCGATGTAGTCGAAATGCTCGAAGATGATCTTTCTGACGGTCCTCTTGTCGGCGGGGCCCATGTTGTAGCTATGTGCTTCTGTCGCTTCGAATGCGCCTGGGTCAAGCCAGAACTTGGCTTCGGCGTCTCCCTTCTGGCAGTGGATGTGGATCGGCTCATTCCCTTCGTTTGAGTAGAAGACCCAGCTCGGCATTGACGTTTTGAGATTCCCAGGGTACACTACAGATGAAGGTTCGGGACGCAATCAAGCTCATTAAAGACGGCGGCTGGTATTTGGCCCGCACCAAGGGTAGCCATCGCCAATTCAAGCACAATTCTAATCCTGGTTTGGTGACCATTGCGGGCCAGCCGAGCCATGATTTGCCGCCCGGAACCTTGAACAGCATCCTGAAACAAGCTGGACTAAAATGAGCAAATACCTTGTCGTTATCGAGAAAGCGGAGCGAAACTTCGCGGCATATTGCCCGGATCTTCCGGGCTGCGTTGCCACGGGAAAAACGAAACGCGAAGTCGAGAAGAATATTCGTGAAGCGATCTCGTTTCATCTTGAAGGGCTGAAAGAAGAGCGTCTTCCAATTCCTCCGCATACAGCGACGGCAGAATACGTCGCCATCCGGGCCGTCTAACGTTTCTCCCTTCCTCCTGCAAGTAGCGCTCGTTTCTCGTTCATCGGGTGCATAACGCTTGGATCGACGGCGCGTAGCCTTGTGGGCGCCGTCGGTACTCTGTCCAGACAGAGCTGTTCTTGTCCGAGGCCCGCGGCCGCCGCATCCGATGTTATGGCTCAAATCTCGTTTACTTGAATTTCTCGGGGTCCAGCAACCGGGCGCCATGATAAACCGTGAGCAACTGGATGCACTTCGCCTTGACTCGATATACGAGACGATAATTCCCCAAAATGAGTTCCCGCAGTGTTGGATTGCGGAACTCGGGGACTATTCTGCCTGATCGCGGGAACTCGGCTATGCGGTCTACTGCCTGGAAGATATCGACAGCGAAGAGACGGGCGTACTGGGGGGAGTCCTTGGCGATGAATTCAACGATAGCCTGCAGGTCGCGGCAGGCCTGGTGCGTCCACCTTATTTCAACCATCTCTTCATCTTCTGCTTGACCGTCTCATGCGAAACGGTCTGGCCGGCATCCGCCTGCTCAAGACCTTTTTCTACCTTTGCCAAAAAAAGCAGCCGCTCCATGACATCTTCGTATGAAGCATTCGCGGGCAGGCTCCGTACCGCGTTCATGACCTTCTGCTTTGTCGTCATAGTTGAAGGATAGCAGGACTCCGCATCGAATTCAATGGCACCTCTTGGTAGCCATAACGCCTGGATCGACGGCGCGCAGCCTTGTGTGCGCCGACGGTACTCGGTCCGGACCGAGTTGTTCCTGTTCGAGGCCCGCGACCGTCGAATCCGATGTTAGGTTGAGCCATGTATATCATTCCAGGGCTCCAGACATGGCGTTGGAATTCATGGAACAGAAACGGCCTCGTAGCGTAGCCGCAGCCGAGTCCCTGGG
>Ga0154315_1056_pt1 | contig 40622 bp, 32 predicted proteins | sample RifGroA2_FD_105609 | JGI IMG/M metagenome (GOLD analysis project Ga0154315, IMG submission 105609) | Elusimicrobia bacterium GWA2_69_24
GGGATGGGACTTTCGTGCGCGAAGCTGAGGACGAAGAACTTCCCCCCGAGAGGGATGACGCAGAATTCCTCGGAGGCGAGCGCGGGGGCGCCGGCCGGGGGGGCGGAGGGGTCCCCGAGATCCACGGGGTAGCCGTGGCGGTAGACCCAGACCTTGCGTCCGCCCGCCTTGACTTGCCGGACTCGTTCGGGGGCCTTGCCCATGGTGGTGGCTTCGAAGCCCTTGAGGAACGCGTCCGGCCCGGCGTAGCGGGAGCCCTTGCCACCGAGCAGGCGGACCTTGATGACGTCGAGGCCGCGCGAGAAGCGGACCCCGGGGTCGGCGGCGGTCCCGGACTTCTCGGATTCCCAGCCAGCGGGTCCGGAGAAGCGGGCGGCCCCGAGGGTCTCTTGGACAGGCTGCGGCACGGGAGCCTCCCCGGCCCCGGCGAGGGCCGATGCGATGACGGCGGCGAGCAGAGCGGTCTTAGTGGTCATTTCCAGTGTTCCGGGTGTTCCTTCTTGTCCTTGGCGTGCATGGCCTGCAGTTCCCCGAAGGTGACCTGCCCGGGGGAGGGGGGCGAGAAGCTCTCAGAGGCTTTGCCGCGGGTGACTTCCTCAAGCCGGGCGCGGCGGACCTGGAGGCGCGCCTCTTCCTCGGCGAAGAAGGGCTTTGAGAAGGCGGCTTTATGGCGCGCCAGCCGGGCCGCGCCCTCCGTCGTCTCGTAGTAGGCGATCGTCGTTTCGAGGTGCGCGATGATGCCCTTGAGCGTCGCCGTCCGCGACGGGGCGTATTTCTTCACGTTGTTGTCGATCAGCTCGAGCAGCGAGGCGAAATCGGCCTGCACCATCTTGTGGATGGAGACGAAATGCACGATGATGGGCCGCCAGCTCTCCCAGCTCGAGACGAAGCCCGGCATCCCGGCCAGCTCCTTGCGGACGCGCTCCAGGCGGGACTTGAGCGTGGCGACGCCGTCGCGGATCTCGTCCGCGTTGAAAGTCGTGGTGTAATAGGGCAGGTTGACGCGCAGACCCTGATGGTACTCCTCGGGATCCTTGAGGTAGCGCCACATGTGCCCGTTGTCCAGCTTGGCGCCGAGTTCCGCGGTCACGATCCAGCCTACCAGGCCCGCGTTGGCCTCGTTCTCCCGGTAGATGCCGTAGGCCGGGAACACTCCGGCCTTCTTGGCCCGAGCCGATTCGAGCCCGTGCCCCAGCAGTTCGTGCCCGAGGGTCGCGGTCATGTAATGGCGCCGGAACTGGGGGTCGGTCTGGAGGTAGTCGCGGTTGAGGGAGATCTGGATGACGTCGCCTGCGGAGTTCGCGTAGCCGCCCGAGGCGTTCATGACCTTCTTGCCGTTCTGCGTGAGCACCTGGGAGTTCGCGATCTCCACGAAGCCCACCCGGGCCTTGGCCCCGGTGGCCACGAACTCCGAGGCGAGCTGGCGTCCGGTGGGGGTCCCCAGGAGCAGCCCCACGGACTCGACCAGGGCCGCCTTCTGCTCGGCGTCCCCGGCGAGCTCCACGCGCTGGAGGAACTGCGCGATGAGGCCGTCGCCCGAAGCGGCCATCCCCCCGCCTGAGACCGACAGGGTCCCCGCCTTGGCGTCCTTGCCCTTGGCCGGAGCGGGGCCCAGCTGCAGGGGGTTGAGGGAACGCAGGAACTCCCGCTCGGGCTCGGAAAGGAGGGGTCCCCGGTGCCAGAACAGGAGCTGGGCCGCCTTGAGGTCTTCCGCGGTGAGCGTGCCGGCGGCCTTCTTGGCGCGCAGGACCTCCACGCGCTCGCGGGCCGGCGCCGTGAAGAAGGGCTGGGCCGCGGCCAGGGTGACGAGGTGGGCCTTCGGGGACGAGGGCCGGGTGTCGTCGATGTAGCTGCCCCGGAGCACGTAGCGGCCGGGGTCGGAAGCCTGGATGGACTCGAGTTCTCCGGGGAGCAGGCCGGGCGGGACTCTGAGGTCGAGCGGAGCATCGGCTTCCTGCGTCCCGGGAGGGACCGGCGAAGGGGCGTCGCAGAACCGGCAGGCCAGGGCGGACGCGGCGAAAGAGGCGGCGAGCAGGGCCGCAAAAAGGATGCGCCTGAGGATCGGGACAAGGGGGGTCATCCTCACCCTTCAGTATACCCCCGGGGAGCGTTTTTCGCCATAGTTGATATAATCGGGCTATGACCCAGGAAACCATCGCGGAACAGAAGCGCATCGCCGTCCTCATCGCTCTCCAGGCCCTGTGCGGCCTGATCACCGGGACGCTGGCCTCGGTGATCATGGCGTCCATCGCGTCGCCGAATTACGAGAACATCCTCATGACCCACCGGATGGCGGCGGATTTCCGGGACCTCGCGTTCATCTACCGGTGTCTGGAATTCTTCGGCTCCCTGAACTGGCCGCTGCTCACCGGCGCTTTCATCCTTTCCTGGGTCCTGACCGCGCGCTGGATCAACCCGGGCCTCCGGGAATTCCCCTTCTCGGTGCTGCCCCGGCCCCTGCTGGCCTGGACCGCGGTGATCGTCTCCGGAGGGGCGTTCTGGCTGGGGCTCACCGCCGTCGGGGGGCAGGATTTCCTGAGCGGAGGGGGCTTCAAACCTGCAGCCCTGCTCGGCGCCGCGGCCGGCGGCGCGGTGTGCTGGCTGGTCCTCTCCTCCTGGGGCTGGGCCGGGGGACTCGACTCCTGGCTGCCGCGCTCCGGGACCCGGTCCTGGTGCAAGGCCGCCCTGGCCGGCGCCTGCTTCGGGGCGTGCGCGAGCCTGCTCTTCCAGTCCGCGGAAAGGGTCTTCCAGTTCCTGTTCCAGTGGGTGCTGGAGGTGGGTTTTCCCTCCGCCGAGGTGAATCCCCGCCAGGGGCTCATCGTGTTCAGCCTGCCTCCCGCGATCGCCGCGTTCACCTTCGCGGCCGGGTTCGGGCTGGCCCCCGCCTGGTCTCCCGAAGACCTCTCCCTCGCCGCCCGCCTGCGCCGCGCCCTGCTCCCCGCGGCCGTCATGGCCCTCGGCGCGGTCTGGGTCCTGGGGCTCCATGGCCGCGCGGTGCGGGAGAACCAGTGGCGCGCCGGGACCCTCTTCCAGGCCGCCCAGCTTCCCGACGCCGAGGCCCCGGTCTGGACCCTCGTCGCCCTCGGGGCCGACGGCAGGCGCGGGCCCACGCTCCAGCCCTGGCGGCTGGAAACGCGTTCCGCCCAGACCATCCCCGCGACCGAAGCCAACATCCGGGCACTCGAGCGCTTCCTCGCGCAGGGAGAGAAGAACAGCCGTTTCCGCCGGGAAGCCGCCGAGGCGCTGCTCGCGTCCACGCGGGTCCTGTGGGACCGGGAAGCGGCCATGACTGCTTCGGCGGCCATCGGGGACCGGCTCCTCGAACCGAACCTCCAGCTGGCCTGGCTCGTGCGCTCGGCCCCCGTGACCCCGGCCAACCGCGCCCGCCTTGAGGTCTTCTCGGACCCGGGACATTATCAGGCGCGGGGCCGCTCGGCCTGGAACCTAGCCAAGGCCTGGCAGCGCTTCGGGGCGCCGGACCGGGCCAGGCCCTGGCTCGCCGCGGCCCGCCTCAGCTACACCCCGGCCCAGGATGAGGAGCTCGCGCTCCCGGCGGAGAGCCCGTTCTCCGGCGGCGTCGCGCAGGGGAGCCTCATCCTGGACGGGAAGCCCCTGGCCGGGGCGCGGGTCGGGGTATTCGCCCTGAAGGACAAGACCGGAGCGCTGTCCTTGCCCACCCCGGGGCTCCTTCCCGCCGACCTGGCGGACGTCCGGATACTGGGAGCCGATGGAGCGTTCCGCTTCTCGGGCTTGAGCGCGGGGCGCTATGGCCTCTGCGCGCTCGTGCCGCCGGGGCTGCTCGCCCCCACGGACACGCCGAAAGCCGCGGCCCTGCCGGGCGTCTTCTCGGTCTCCCAGGGCGCGAGCCGGGCCGACCTGGGCCGCATCGTCTTGAGCCGATAATTTATATCATCTGCCACCGCATGGATCCGATCGAGACTCCAGCCGCTCCGCGCTGCCCTTCCTGCGGGAGCGACCCCATGGAGAAGGCTTTCGACTCCCTGGAGACGGGTTTCTCGGTGCTGCGCTGTCCGGATTGCGGCCTGGGGCGCACCTGGCCGCCGGTCCCCGCGGTCGAGCTCGGGCGCTGGTACCCCGACTCCTATTATGGGAAGGAGAACGTCCGGTTCAATCCGGTCTTCGAATCCCTGACCCGGGTGTTCCGGCGGCGCCGTTCGGCGGTCCTTTACAACCGGGTGCCCCGGGGGCCGGTGCTGGACGTGGGCTGCGGGCGGGGCTTCATCCTGCGCTACCTCAAGGACCTCGGCTACGAGGCCCACGGCGTGGAGTTCTCCGAGACCGCGGCCTGGCATGCGCGCAGCGTGCTGGGGCTCGAGGTGGAGACCGGCGATTTCCTGTCCGGTCCCCACGAGCGGGACCGCTATCACGCGGTGATCTTCTGGCATTCCCTGGAGCATCTGCCCAACCCCTTCGAGGCCCTGGCTCGGGCGCGCGAACTGCTCAAGACCGGAGGGCTCCTGGCCGTGGCCGTGCCCAATTTCGACAGCGTGCAGGCGCGCTGGTTCGGCCGGTACTGGTTCCATCTCGACGTTCCGCGCCACTGCTGGCACTTCGGGACCCAGTCGCTGGAGGGGGCGCTGGTCCGCCACGGGTTCCGGATCGTCCAGACGGGGCATTTCTCCCTCGAGCAGAATCCCTACGGCTGGATCCAGAGCTGCTATGATGCGCTCGGGTTCGAGCACAACCTCCTGTACGACGTGCTCAAGAACCGCAACGCGCGTTCGCGGCGTCTCCGGGAGCGGCCGTTCCAGCTCCTGGGGGTCCTCCTGCTGCTGCCGCTGGCGCTGTCCGGGGCCCTGGCCTTGACGCTGTGGGAGACCGTCGTCCGGCGGGGCGGCACGGTCGAGGTCTTCGCGATCAAGGAATGAGCGTCCCGAGCCGACGCTGGTGCCTGATCCTCGTGTTCTGCGCCTCGGTGCTGATGCACCTGCGGGGGATCTCCTCGCCCGTGCTGGATTATCACCATCACCGGCAGTGCAATACCGCGTCCATCGCGCGCAACTTCCATGAGGGTGGGCTCCGCTTCCTCCACCCGCAGATCGATTGGGACGGCGGCCGCCCCGGCTTCGCGGCCACGGAGTTCCCGCTCTACATGTGGCTCATCGGCCTCCTCTGGCCCGTGTTCTTCGGCGAGCTCTGGGGACGCCTGCTGGCGGTGCTCTGCTCGGCCCTGACGGCGGTCTATCTCTTCAAGTTCCTCGAGGCGAAGCTCGGCCGGGAGGCGTCATTCTACGCGGCCCTGCTCTTCTCCTGCGTCCCGCTGGAGATCTATTTCGGCCGCACGGTGCAGCCCGAGGCCATGGCGCTGCTGGCCACGATCGCGGCCTTCCACCATTGGGACCTTTCCCTCGGCCCCGGGCGGCCCCTGAGGCAGTGGCTGGCGGCGGTCCTCTGGGCGTTCTTGGCCATCGCCCTCAAGATCCCCTACGGCTACATCCTCGCGCCCCTGGCCGCCCTCGCGTGGGTCAGGCTCGGCCGGGAGTCCTGGCGCGATGCGCGGGTCCTGCTGGCGCCGGTCCTGGCCCTGGCGGGGGTATTCGCCTGGTACCGGTACGCGAGCGGCGGTTCCTATGTGGTGCCGACCCATGCCGGGGAATTCCGGGGGCTTCTGGAGTATGGGCAGCTGCTCAAGTTCGTGCGCTTCCAGTTCGTTTCGCGTTTCCCGGAATTGGCCGCGACCTACGGCGGGCTCATCCTCATGTTCTTCGGGGCGCGGGAGATCGTGCTGCGCCGGAAGATGCGCTTTTTCGCCGCCTGGTTCCTGTCTATCTGCGCGTACATCGTGGCCGGAGGACGGTACACCTTCGCGCATGAGTACACCTCCCTCCCGTTCGTCCCGGTCAACGCGGCCTTCATGGGCGCGGGGCTGGTCATCCTGCGCGAGCGGGTCGCGGCCGTCCGCCCGGAGCTGCGGCGCTGGGCCCGGGCCGGGCTGGCGGCGCTGGTCCTCGCGATCCCCGTGCACGGGGTCCTGCGCATACGGCATTGGTACCGCCTCAGCCACGAGGCCTTCCTGGAAGGCGCGCGGGTCGCGGCCGCCGTGGGCCGGCCGGGCGACCTGTTCGTCACCAACGACCGTACCGCCTCGGCCGCGCTCTTTTACCTGCACCGCCGCGGCTGGGGCTGGGATTTCCGGGAACAGGGCGAGGAGCGGACCTGGGCGATGCTCGAAAAGGCCCGGAGCGAGGGCGCGCGCTGGCTCCTGACCGAGAAGGAAATGGGCTTCTCCGACCCGTCGGCGCCCTTCGCCAGGAAGTTCCACGAGCGCTTCCCGGTGGTCTACGACGGCGGCGCCCTGCTGGTCTTCGATCTGGCCGGCAAACCGGCCTGACGGGCGTCATCCGGCGCCTTTTCCGCTGTATAATGCACCATGGCCCTGCCGATAGCCCTTGCCGTCCTCGCCTGCGCCGCCGCGCTCGACCCTTCCGGGACGGCCCGCGCCCAGGAGGGCTATGCCTTCCAGCAGCTCCAGGCTCTGGCCCAGGACTCGGCGCGGCGTCCCCGGGCCGAGGCGCCTCCCGTGGGGGGAGGGCGGGCGCTTCCCGCCGCCCCCGGCAGCGAGGCCGTCGGGTCCTATGTTTCCGGCCGGCTCAACCGCGCGGCGCGCCTGCCCCCGGCGGGGGACGGCTTCGTCAAGATCGAGCGCCGGCGCGGCCGCGCCTGGGGGACCGACGAGCTGGCGGCCGCTCTTCAGGCGATCGGCGCCCGCTACCGGAAGGCCTTCCCGGACGGCGCGCGGGTCCAGATCGGGGACTTGAGCGGGAAGAACGGCGGTACGATCACCCTGCATAAGTCCCACACCAACGGACTCGACGCGGACATCGCCCTGGCGGCCGCCGGCGAGCGCGAGCAGGATCCGGAGCGCGAGGGCTTCGACCGGGATTTCGTGGAGAACGGCCGCCTGTCCGGTGATTTCGACGCGGCCGCGAACTGGGAGCTCGCCCGCGCGGCCGCCGCGCAGCCCCTGGTCGAACGCCTGTTCGTCGCGCCCGAGGTCAAGGCCCTCTTCTGCCGGCTCCACGGCGCGGAGCCGGAGAGCCGGGACGCCCTGCGCATACTCCGGCCCGCGGCGCATCACAGCGACCATTACCACCTGCGCCTGCGCTGTCCGGCCGGGGACAGACGCTGCGTCCCCCAGGCCCCGGTCGCGGAGGGGACGGGCTGCGACGGCATCGGAGCCCTGGGCGAAGAGTTGGACTCCCCGGATTGACGCCGCCGCGGCAGACTGCTATAATGCATTGTCGGATCAATTGATATGCAGACGCAAAAACCATCCGCCGCTTCCCGTTCCGAGCTCGTGATCTTCAAGGACGCCGGCGGTCCGGCCGCGGCGCCGGCGGGCTGGCGCGAGCAGATCCTGGACCGCTTCCGGACGCACCTCGATTCCCACGGGCTCAAGCTCACCCATCAGAGGTACGCCATCCTCTCCCATCTCCTGGACGCGAAGGTCCACCTCACCGTGGACGACATATTCCGGGAGCTCAAGAGCTCGGATCCCACCTTGGGCAAGGCCACGGTGTTCCGCACCCTGAACCTGCTGGAATCAGCCGGTATCGCGGACCGGGTGTCCAAGGCCGACGGGAAGGCGCATTTCGAGGTCAAACTGCTGCGGCCGCACCACGACCACGCCATCTGCATCGCCTGCGGCGCCATCGAGGAGATCCGGGACGAGAAGATCGAGCGCTACCAGAACGAGGCGGTGGCCGCGATCGGCTTCGTCCCGCTGTGGCATCGGCACGAGGTGTTCGGCCATTGCCGCCGCTGCAGCGGAGGTCGGTGATATTTTTTTAGCCTGACATTGAGATGGAGTATCAATTGCGGTGATATTGCAATCAAAGGAGAGCTGATGAACCTGATCCACCGTCGGACGATATGCCGCGCGATCGGACTGCTGACCTTGACCTGGGCCTTGAGTCCGACGCCGTCCGTTCAGGCCAACGAGCGCCGCTTCGCCTACGCCTATGAGAGCGGGGTGATGGCGCCTGGGACCCGGGAGCTGGAGTATTGGAGCACGTGGCGCGGCGGGAGGGCGGAGTTCTATTCGCGCTTCGACCACCGGTTGGAGCTGGAATTGGGCCTGACCGACCGTCTGCTGACCGCGCTCTATCTGAACTGGCGGAGCATCTCCAGAAACGACCCGGCCAACCCCGATACCACCGTGACCGAGCAGGAGTTCACCGGAATCTCCTCGGAGTGGAAATACAAGCTCGCCGACCCCGTGGCCGACCCCGTGGGCGCCGCGTTGTATCAGGAATACACCTTGGCTTCCGACGAGTTCGAATGGGAGAGCAAGCTCATCCTGGACAAGAAGCTCGGCGGCACCCTCCTGGCCTACAACCTCGTCGTCGAGCCGGAGTGGAAGTTCGGCCCCGCGAACTCGGAGTGGGAGCTGTGGGTCGAAAACGTGCTGGGAGCGACGCATTTCGTGACGCCGCGCTTCGCGGCCGGGCTGGAGCTGCGCAACCCCAATCTGAAGACCCGCGGCAGCGCGGGGCTGCGGCACAGCGCGCTCTTCCTGGGACCGACGCTCAGTTACGCCGCGAAGGATTGGTGGCTCGCAGCCGCGTTCCTCAAGCAGCTGCCGGCTCCCAAGCGTTCCCTGGCGAACCGCCAGGACTCCCTGGTGCTGGACGAACACGAGAAGACCAATATCCGCGTCCTCGCGGCATTCCGTTTCTAATGTAGTGAGTCATAAGTCCAATTACATTCGTCACCCCGGCGAAAGCCGGGGTCCAGTCGCCAGACGTCACCCCGGCGAAAGCCGGGGTCCAGCCCATCCGTCACCCCGGCGAAAGCCGGGGTCCAGGCGCCATTCCAGGATTTTGAATCCGTTCCTCACGCTGGATACCGGCTGGCGCCGGTATGACGGCTTTTCAAATGTAAAGAAGAGTTGGAATCACTGCACCAGCTGGGCCGCGCTGGCCGGGGTGCTGGCTATCGGCGGCCTCGCGGCCTGCGCGGGCAGCCTCCCCAGGCTGACGTCCGCTCAGAAGGAGCGAGCGGCCCGGCTTTGGCCCGGAACGACGGCTAGGGAATTGGGGCGCGGCCGGACGCTCTATGTCCGGAAATGCTCGGGCTGCCATACTCTGCATCTCCCGGCGGCTTATCCCGCCGAGCGCTGGTCCGCGATACTGGATGAGATGAAAGGGGAGGCCCGGCTGCCGGAGGGGGAGGCTTGGGACATCGAGCGCTACGTCCTGACCGCCGCTCAGTAGGCGGCCAAGTCGGCGAAGGCGCCGTGGTCCCCGGCCGCGGCGCGGCGGGCCTTCTGGGCGAGGAACTCCAGCTCGAACGCCTCATCCCCGCGTTCCGCCTTGCGCTCCGCCAAGGCGGCGCGCTCCAGCTCCGCCGCGGCCTCGTTCATGGCCTCCGCGAAGGCCGGCGAGTCCTCCTTCCCGGAATCCAGCCAGCGCCGGGCTTCCTCCCCGAGCCGCTTCTGCCACTTCTCAATGGGGGTGAGGGACTCGCCGTGGAAGCGGCTCAGCAGGGCCGACCACCACCCTCCCGACGCCGTGCCGTTCGCGGGCCCGGCACGGACGGCGCCGAGCTCAGGGACTTTCTTCACCGCGAGGGTCTTGGCGCCCGGCTCCTGAACGGAGGGCGGCGCGGCTTCCCGGCGCCCCTCCAGCCACGAAGCCGTCCCTCCGGCGCCTTCGTCCTTCCGCTCGGGACCGAAGATGTCCTTGGTCCTGCCCAGCACGCTTACGGTATGGTCCGCTTCCCCGAGTTCCGTCTTGGGCAGGTCCGCGGCGCGGGCGGCGATCCGCCGCGCCGGGCCTTTCCCGTCGCAGGCCTCGCCCGCCAGGTAGGAAGGCAGGCACTTCCCGACCCGGGGATCGTGCTCGGCGTCGCTGGCAGCGGCCTCTATCGCGCAGGCGGCGCCGGTGAAATTCTTGAAGCGGGCGCGGTTATGCGGGGTGTAGAACCCGGAGCAGGGAGCCCCCGCCCTGGCGACCTTGCCGGCCATCCCCGCCACGTCGCCGTAGAAGTTGTCGAGGAGCACCACCCGGTCCACCCGCTGGAGGCTGTCGAGGGACTTGGACAGGCCCACGTACCCGCCGCTGTGCGCGGCCACCGCGACGCTCCCCACGCGGCGGCCGAGCAGCCCTTCCAGCCGGGCGACGTCATCGCGCAGGACGGCGAGATGGCTCGAGCCGGTCACTAGGACCACGAGGCCCTGGGCCTGGGCGGCGGAGCGGAGCCCGTACTTTTCGAAGGCCTGCCGTGCCGAGGCCAGCACCGCGTCCTGGCCCGTGATCACGCCGGCGCCCCCGAGGTGACCGCGCAGGTAGATGAGCAGCGGCGCCTCGGCGGCCTTGATGCCCGGATCGTAGTAGCAGCCCTTATCCGGGAAGGGGACGCAGTCCGGGACCTTGAGGACCTGGGCCGCCCGCAGCGGCAACGCGGCCAGGAGGTACAGCAGGGCCAGGGGCGAGGGGTTTTTCACTCCCCTGAGTGTAGACCCGCAAGCCCGATATTTCAAGGGACCGCGAATGCCCGGCATTACCGCCATTTATATTCGTCACCCCGGCGAAAGCCGGGGTCGTGCGCCTGAAAGCGTGTCTGGACAGGGAGGTGCAAGTCCCCCCAGGTAGACGCTCTCCGGCCTGTAGCTGAAAGTAATTGCGTCGCCGAGAGGCGAGGTGAAGAGCAACTGAAAGCGAACGGTTCATCCGTAGGATAACGAACTCGATACGGCCCTACCGTGTGGCCAGCCTGCGACCCAAAGGTGAAGCCCAGACCCGCGAGAGCGGGAAGCTCGCTGAGCTGAGGGGTAGCGTGATAAAGCGACAGCGAGACCGGATGGGTGGGTGGAGACGGAGGGACCGGAAGGCCGGACACGTGAATCAGGGAGACCTGTCCGCCGCAAGAGACGGTGTTCAAGCCGCAAGGCCGAAGAGCCGGGCGGACAGGAGTCAGAGCGCCCATAGTAGCGAGGAAGGGCCGTAACGGGCCTGGAGCGAAGGGAGCGCAGGAAGGTGGAGACGTGACGAACGGACAAACGGAAAAGGAACCTGCGGGAGTGCCGGCGACGGCTAAACAAGCAGGAGACATCCGGGCTCGATGGGCCTGGGCGGAACCGGCGGTCTGGACGGAGCGGATGTTGACGGCCCTTGAAGAAGGGATCAAAGGGGGCAAGCTGGCCGAACGCTTTCTTTGTCGAGCATGGGCTGTATTCCCTTGTGACGGCCCAGAAGCTCGCATGTCAATCCTCATGAAGGTAAAACCACCGACTGGAGAGCCGGATGCGGGAAAACTGCCTGTCCGGCCTCCCTACCCCTATCAGGCAACAGAACAGGATCTTTGAATCCGTTCCACACGCCGGCTGCCGGCTGGCGCCGGCATGACGGCTTTTCAAATGTAATGAAGCGTTGGACTCACCACACTCGCCCGAATCTAGCCCGAACCTTCTGGGCGACTGTGCCCGGGCACAGTCCGGGGGGGCCCGCCGCTAGATAGAATGGACGAGCCAGCAACCCCCACTGTAGTGAGTCATTAGTCCAATCGCATTCGTCACCCCGGGCTTGACCGGGTCCAGTCTGACGGCTTAACGGCAACTCCTGGGTCCCGGCTTTCGCCGGGACGACGAAGCCGGCAATGTAAAGAAGCGTTGGGGACACTACACTAGAAGGGGAACAGGACGCCGCGCTCGCGCAGCTTCTCGAAGCGTTGGGCGGAGAATTCGTAGAGCCGGGCCGGCCGCGCCAGCCCTTCCCGCTTCTGCTCCCGCGTGGCCGCGAGCACGCCCAGGCCGAGCACCTTCCTGCGGAAGTTGCGCTTGTCCGCGGCCCGCCCGAGGACGGCCTCGAAGGCCTGCTGGAGCTCGGTCAGGGTGAAGCGCTTGGGCACGAGCCCGAACCCCACCGTGGTCCACTCCAGCTTCCAGCGCAGGCGCTGGAGCGCGTACTCGAATATGTCCCCGTGGTCGAAGGCCAGGTCCGGGAGCTTCCGGACGTCGAACCAGGCGGCTTGCGCGGCGTCTCCGCCGGGCGCGGGCACGGCCGTATTCCCGGCCGGGAGCAGGGCGAAGTAGCACACCGAGAGCACCCGGCCGCGCGGATCGCGTCCCGGGGCGCCGAAGGTGGCGAGTTGTTCCAGGAAGGAGGCGGTGAGCCCGGTCTCCTCGTTCAGCTCGCGGCGGGCGGCAGCCTCGAGCCCCTCGTCCTCGCGCAGGAAACCGCCCGGGATGGCCCAGCGGCCGCGGAAGGGCGGGACCCCGCGCTTGACCAGGAGCACGGACAGGCGCCGCTCCCGGACCGCGAAGATCACCACGTCCACCGCCGCGCGCAGGCTCGCCATGCGGCGATTATAGCTCATTGCATCCGTGCCTCGCGGCCTCCGCGGAGTCTCTCCCGGCGCGCGTGCAGGGGGGCGTCGAGTTCGACCGGGAACTGCCGCGGTCCCGCGAGCCGCCGGAACTGTTCGGGGAGTTCGCGGAGCTGGGCCAGGGCCCGCTCCCGTATCGCGGTCAGGTCTTCCTCCCGCCGTACGCGTTCGCTCCGGCGGAACACGGGTACGAGCAGGTCCTCTCCCGCTCCGCTGAGCGGCTCCCGGATGTCGTAGATCACGTCCCGGAGCGGCTTCCCGCCGGCCCGGAAGCGCCGGACTTGGAGCATGCCGGGATAGGAGGCTTTGGCGGCGTCATCGGCGGTCTTCATCTTGTCCTCCCAATCTCCGTCCGGGGGACGCAGGGCCGAGAGTTTGTAGACTCCGCCCAGAGCGGGTTGGTCGTGTCCGGTGACCAGGCGGGTGCCCACGCCCCAGACCGCGATGGGGGCTCCCTGGGCCCGGAGCCGGGCGATGGCATGCTCGTCGAGGTCGCTGGATGCCGTGATGAGGCAATCCGCCAGCCCGGCCGCGTCGAGCATCTCCCGCGCGGCCCGGCTCAGCGCCGCGAGGTCTCCGGAATCCAGGCGGATGCCGGCCAGCCGGCGTCCCCGGGCTTTGAGCCGCAGGCCGGCCGCGACGGCCCGGCGTACGCCCTCCAGCGTGTCGTAGGTGTCCACCAGCAGCACGCAGCCGCCCGTGGAGGTCCGGGCCCAGGTCTCGAAGGCCTCGTCCTCGCCGGAGAACGCCATGACCCAGGAGTGCGCGTGCGTGCCCCGCACCGGGATGCCGAGCAGCTTGCCCGCCAGGACGTTCGAGGTCCCGGCGCAGCCCCCCGCGTACGCGGCCCGGCTGGCGGATAGGCCCCCGTCGAAGCCCTGGGCCCGCCGCAGGCCGAACTCCAGCACCGGCGCGCCCCCGGCCGCGAGCACGATGCGCGAGGCCTTGGTCGCGATCAGGGTCTGGAAGTTGACGATGTTGAGCAGCGCCGTCTCGAACAGCTGGCACTCGAGCAGCGGCCCGCGCACGCGCAGGAGCGGCTCCGGAGCGAAGACGACGGTGCCCTCCGGGACCGCGTCCAAGTCCAGCTGGGGCCGGAATCCGCGCAGGACCTCCAGGAAGCCGGGGTCGAAGAGCGGCCCGCCCTCGGTCCCTGCCAGTCCGGCCAGATAGTCCAGGTCGTCCGGGGCGAACCGGAACCGCTCCAGGAACCCGGCCGCGGGGCCTAGGCCGCAGGCCAGGGCATAGCCCCCGCGGAAGGGGTCCGCGCGGAAGTAATGATGGAACACCGCCTCATGGCGGTCCCGCCCAGCCTTCCAGTAGCCTTGGGCCATGGTCAGCTGGTAAAGGTCCGTCAGGAGGGCCGGGGACGCTCCGTCGGTCATGGCATCCTCCGGGCGCCGTCACGGCGCCGCGAACCCGCCCAGCGCCGTCCCCGTGAACAGGCCCGAGCTCGAGCTGGCCCGCACCGCGGACTGGGAGAATACGGCGAACGCCCGCCGGATCTCGGTCGCCTTGGCTCCCGGGGTCAGGATCCACCGGTCCTCGATGCCCATTTCCCGGAAGACGGCCCGGAAGTCCGTGCTGCCGTCTTCGAGGCCCAGCGCCGCCACGATGTGGCGCTCGGCCCGGCGCAGGTCGCCGACGATCGCGGCCACGTCCCGCGCCCGGGACCGGGTCGACCCCTCGTCGGCCCCGTCCGTGATGAGGAGCGTCACGGTGCGCACCGGGACCCCGGCCTCGGCGAACTCCCGTGACTTGGCCAGCACCGTGCCCAGCAGGACCACGGACTGGTCGTAGAGCGGGGTCCCGCCGACGGGGTCGTAGTTGCCCGCGTCCATGCGCACGGCTCCCGCCAGGGCGCAGTACGGGAAGAGCACGGTCCCGTTCAGGTAGCGCGTATGGACCAGGACTCCGTCCTCCTGTTTGGAGGCGGCCAGCGCGTCGAGCACCAGGTTATGCCCGTCGCGCACGGCCTGGGAGTTGGCCGCGAAGCGGATGGAGCCCGAGTCGTCCGGCATCATCGTGACCAGCACCACCTCGCTCGCCGGCACGTCGTCGGGGCGGATGCCGAGGCCGGCCTGTATCTGGGCCCCGAGGTCCGGCACCGAGAGCGCGGCCATGGCCGCGTCCGACAGTTCGCCGTCCTCGTGCGACGCTTTCAGCAGTTCCTTGGGGTCGTTCATAACACCTCCTAGAGCTTGATCCCCGGCCAGGACTCGACGGGTTCCGTGGACTTCACCAGGCGCATGCCCGCGTCCGCGAAGCGCCGGAACGCGGCTTCGGCTTCGGAGGTGAAGTCGGCGGCGAAGCCGCCCTTGCCGTCCGGCACCGTGACCGAGGACATGCAGTCGGTCAGGATGTAGACCTTGCGCGCCAGTCCCGGGTCCTGGGCGACGATCTCGCCGAGGAGGTCGTCGATGGTGCTCTTCACGCAGTGGCTCGCCGCCTGGCCCGCGATGATCACCGCGTCCGACGCCAGCAGGGTCTTGAGGAACAGGGCGTTCCTCTGGGCGAGCGGCGCCCCGTCGTGGCGCGTGAGCACCTCGGGCCGCAGCACCGAGTAGTTCTCGGTCAGCGGGTTGCCCCCCTTCACCTCCACCCAGGACTGCGCTCCCCGCACGAAGGAGTGGAAGAGGCGGGCCTCGTACAGGACCCCGGCCAGGGCGTGCCCGTCGCTGCCGAGCAGGCAGTGCGGGGGCCAGAGGTAGAGCTTGTACTTGCCGGACTTCTCGAGCTCGCGGCAGTAGTGCAGGGTCTGCTTCACGAGCCAGCCGTAGTTGCCGCCGCAGAGCCACTTCGCCACCAAGGGGGACGGCTGTACCTCGCCGCGGGCCACCTGGTCGGCCGTGATCTCGCGGTAGGGGCCCAGCGGGGAACCGTCGCCCGCCACCCAGAAGGCCGGGAAGAATATCTGGTAGGCGAAGTGCGTGTCCATGGTGGTCGTCAGGCTCGTGATGCGTTCGAGGTTCCCGTAGATGAACTCGGCGATGCGCCGGCTGTCCTCGATGGCTCCTTTGCCGGAGCGCCCGGCCACGTAGAGCGCCCCGCCGGGGAAGCAGAAGTCCTTCTGCGCGTCGATGAGCAGCAGGTGCGCCGTGAAGCGGTCCGCCGCGGCGGGCGGGATCTTCCGCTCCTGGCGCCACTGCGCGGCCGCGGCGAAGAGCTTCCCCTGGTCCGGGGCGTACTCCCACCGGCCGGCGTTGGCCGGGTCGAAGAACGGCGGCAAGGCGGACTTCGTTCTGGTGGTCATGGCGTTGTCTCCTTTTTGAGGCTCAGTCTCACGATCTCGTGCCGGCCGGCGGCGAGGATGCCGTCGTCGCCGGCGGCGAGCAGCGAACCGGCGTCCACGAAGGGCTCGGTCTCCGGGAACCCGACCCACGCCGAAAGGGAATCCGCCACGCGCACCAGACCCCGGTCGGTGGGCGCGAACAGGAACGGTCCCGCGGCGCAGGCCCCGTGGAGGTTCTCCAGCCAGGACGGCGCGTCCGCGGCCGCCGCCACGGTCCCGTCGCGGCGGATGACGACGCAGCGCTTCCAGACTCGACCCGCCTCCTCCAGTTCCAGGAGCAGCCAGGCCCGGCCGGGCCCGAAGACGCAGTGCGCGTCCAGGACCCGTCCCCGGAGGGGGGGGACGGGGACGCCGTCGCATAGCCCCCGGCGGGTCCCCTCGAAGACGAAGGCGACGGTGACGCCCCCCGCGCGGTAGAAGCCGAAGCCGAACTCGGGCCCGACCCAGAAGCGCGTCCGCCCGGAGAGGACTTCGCCGACGCGCTCGTCGCCCAGGGCTCCCTCGCGCCAGAGCGCGCCGTCGCGCTCCCACCAGCAGCGCCCCCCCGCGACGGCGAAGGCTTCCTCGGGCCCCACCGCGACCGTGGAGCCCCCCTCCAGGAAATAGCGCGACCCCGGGCGCAGGGGCCCGCGCAGGGCCGCGCGACCGTCCTCGCGCCGGAACTCCCCGTTCTGGAAGACCAGCCAGGCGCGGGGCGCGAGGGCCACGACCTCGCCTTCGGTCTGGAGCAGGCGCGTCACCGTCAGGGCGCCCCTCGCGACGGTGACCGCGGCGGCGCGCCGGAGGGACCCGCCCGCCGCGGCCCCGGCGCAGACGGGGCAGGTGAGCCGGGCGTGGGCCGCCTTGCAGGAAGGGCAGACCGTCCAGCGCAGGGACTCCAGTAGGACCGGGGGGAAGGGGCTGCGGCGGTCCTCGACGAAGGTCTCATGGAACCTATGGAGGAGCTCGTCCGGCAGGACCCGCCAGTGGATCGCGGGCCGGGGGTAGCGCACGCGCGGATCCAGGACCGTGACCCGGCCGAGGATGCGCTCCGCGGGCCGCGCCGCGCCCGCGAGCACGCCGCCATAGGGGTGGACGAGGAGCAGGGCCTGGAAGAGCAGGGCTTCGAAGGCGTACCAGTCGGTGGCGGCCGAGTGGGGCCGCAGCGGGCGCAGGTCCCGCGGTCCGCAGGTCCTGGGGTCCAGGAAGCGTTCGGTGTAGGCCGGGCACCGGTGCGCCCCGAACTGGAAGCTGTCGGCGTCGATCAGGTAGGCAAGCCCCGCGGAGACCAGGACGTTGAGGTCGTTGAAGTCCCCGATCACGACCCCGGCCTCGTGGACGCGGGTCACCGTCCCGTACAGGTCCAAAAACAGCGGGGCGGTCAGGGCCGGAGGCACCGCGCGCCGGAAGCCCGGTTCGGACCAGCGCAGCAGCGACTCGGCGTTGGGGACGAGCTTCATGGTGAAGCCGACCACGCGGCCGGCCCGGTCCACGGCGGTCTCCAGCGGCGCCACGACCCGCGGCGGCAGCGACGGGAACTGCGCGAGCTTGGCCGGCCGGGTCCGGAGGCGCTCGCGGGCCGCGTCGGCCTCCCCAGGCAGTCCCCGGTAGTCGGGGTGGTCCGGCCCCTTGTAGACCTTGAGGGCCCGGCCTGACCCGATGTCGTAGACCTCGGCCTCGCCCCCGGACCCGAGCAGGCGCGCCGGATCGAGCCGGAGCCTGCGGCCGTTGAGGTATATCTCAGCCATGGCTCTCCTTTATGAGGGCCACGGCGGCGTCGTCGCGCGGGCGGCTCAGCGTCAGGCGGCGGCGCACGGTATCCGGGTTGACCCAGCAGCGGCCGTCGCTCCACAGGGAGGGGAGGTCCAGGTCCGCCGCGCCGTCGGTGCCGATGAGGACCAGGGTCGCGGGGCCGTCGTAAAGGAGCCCGAAGCGCGCGTCCCCGCCCTCCAGGCCGTAGGCGAGATAGGGCGGCGCGTCGCCGGGGAAGGGGCCGAGACGCCGTACGGCCCCGTCCACGGCCACGACCCCGTCTCCGCAGGAGAACACCACGGCCCGCCCGCCGGAAAGGACCGCGGCCACGATGGTGAACAGGAGGTGTTCCCGGAGTCCGAGCCCCGCCGTCCAGGCGACCGCGGCCAGGCCGGCCAGGAGTTCGGCGCGCAGTCCGTCCAGGTCCAGCCGCCCATCCCGGGACCTCCGCCGCAGGGCCGCCCGGGCCGTCATGAACGCTCCCAGGTGGGCCCCGACCCCGCTGTGGGGCTGCGACCCGCAGCCGTCGCAGACCACGGCAACGGCCGCGTCGTCATCCGCGAGGATGCGGAAGGCGTCCTGGCAAGGGCGGCCGCCGAGGAGGTGGTCGCGGCCCTGAGCGGCTCCCGCAGCTAGTAAGTGTACCATTGACAATAGTATAGTGTCCAATCGACACTTTGTCAAGGGGGCGGCATCCCGGCTCCGGCGCTTGCGCAGGGCCTATCCCAACGGCTAATCTATATGCATGAACCAGGCAGACCAGATCGCGCAGCGCGTGCAGGTGGAAGTCAGCCGGGTGCTCCTCGCCGAGCCTCCCGCGCCGGGGAAGATCCACGACCTCGTCGCGGCCCAGCTCAAGGCGGAGTTCAAGACCAAGGGCGCCACATCCAAGGACGTCATCGGGGGCGCGTGCCGGGCGGCCATGGCCGCGGTGGTCCTTTCCGGCCGGGACGCCGCGGAAGGCGCCGTGGAGATCGTCCAGGCCGTGGTGGACATAGTCCAGGAACGCAGCGGAGACCCCATGCGCACCCTCGGTTACGCGCTGGAGGGCATCGCCGCCAGCGCCGCCGCGGGCGGGCGCCAGGAGGTCGGCCGCATCGGCATGGCCATCGACGCCAAGTTCATGGGCGCCGGCTCCATCTTCAGCGAATTCGCGGCGAAGTCCAAGTAAGGGCCGCGGCATGGCCCAGCTGTTCGAGAACGTCACCTATCTCCTGAGCGAGACCGTCCCGGAGCGGCTGGGGCCCTGCGTCGCGGAGGTCACTTTCGTCGGCCGCTCCAACGTGGGCAAGAGCTCGCTCTTGAACGCGCTCTGCCGCCGCAACGTGGCGCGCGTCTCCGGCACGCCGGGGCGCACCCGCACCATCAACGTTTTCCTGGCCGGCGCGGACCGCTGGCTGGTCGACCTCCCCGGCTACGGCTACGTGAAAGGCCGGCCCGGGGACCGCGCGGGCTGGGGCCCGATGATCGAGAGCTACTTGACCGGGCGTCCGAGCCTGCGCATGGTCTTCGCCCTGGTCGACGCCAAGGTCGGCCCTACGGAACTGGACGCGCAGATGCTCGACTGGCTGCGGGACAAGGGGCTGCCTTGGCGCGTGGTGGCCACCAAGAGCGACAAGGTGAAGGGCTCGCGCCTCGCGGTGCAGCGGCGGGACGTGGCCGGCGCCCTGGGCCTGCGCCCCGAGGACATCGCCTGGGTCAGCGCCGCCGAGGGCTACGGCATCCACGCCCTGCGCGCCGAGATCGCCGTCCTGCTGAAGGGCTGATCCCCGCAGCTACTTCTTGGCCGGCTTGGCGCCCGGGGTCCCGATGCCGAGTTCCCGCAGGAAGGCCTCGTCATTGGGCTCCCGCCCCAGGAAGCCCTTGAGGGAGACGGACTCCTCGCGGGAGCCTCCCGGCTCCAGCACCCAGCGCCGGAAATCGCGCCCGGTCTCTTCGTTGAGGATGCCGTCAGCCTCGAAGCGGGAGAAGGCGTCCTGGGCGAAGACTTCCGACCACAGGTAGCCGTAGTAGCCGGCGTCGTAGCCCATCTCGTGCGTGAAGCTCGCCTCGGGGATGACCCCGGGGCTCATGGGGATGAGCGAGACCTCCGGCATCAGCCGGGCGTAGAGCTCGGTGGTGTCGGACGCGCCCGCGGTGTTGAGGGTCATGTCGTAGGTGGCGAAGAAGTTCTGGCGGAGATACTTCAGCCCCGCGTCCACCAGCCGGGCGGCCAGCATCTTGCGGATCATCGCCTTGGGGAGCTTCTGAGCGCGGTCCGCGTAATGTCCGGACATGCGCTGAAGGATGCCCTCGTCCCAGACCCAGTTCTCGAACATCTGGGAGGGGCACTCCACGAAGTCGCGCGCCACCGCGGTGCCCGAGAACCGGCGGTATCTGGCCCGGGTCAGGGTCTGGTGCATGATGTGCCCGAACTCGTGGAACAGGGTCTCCACGTCGCCGTGCTGGAGCAAAGACGGCTTCTCCGCGGTCGGCTTGTCGAAGTTGGCGACCATGGCGCTCAGCGGCTTCTGGTAGGAGCCGTCCGGCAGGACCCGGCCCTGGATCAGGGTGAAGGCCGCGGCGTGCTTGTACTTCCCTTCGCGCGGATACAGGTCCATGAAGAAGCGCGCGAGCACGACACCGGTGCGGGAATCCGAGATCTCGTAGACCTTCACGTCCGGATGCCAGGCGCCCATCGGACCCAGGTCCCGGAACTTCAGGCCCAGGAGCTCCTGGTAGATCGCGAGCATCTGCTCCACGACCAGGTCGGTGGGGAAGTATTCCTTGATCTTCTGCTGGTCCACCTGGTACCTGGTGCGCATGAGCTTCTCGTGGTAGTAGCGCCAGTCCCAGGCGTGCAGGACCCCGTCGGAGCGCGGGCCTTCCTCCGCCGCCTTCAGCGCCAACAGGTCTTTCAGTTCCGGCCGGCCCTTCAGATAGAGCTTCCGGCGCAGGCCGTCGAGGAAGGCCATGACCGCCTCCGGCGTCTTGGCCATGCGTTCCTCAAGCACGAAATGGGCGTGGGTCTTGTAGCCGAGCAGCTTCGCGGCTTCCACCCGCAGGGCCAGCACCTCCTTCAGCCGCGCCTTGTTCTTCTGCCCGCCGCGGAGGTTGAACTTCCCCTCCAGGATCCTGCGGGCCTCCGGGTCCTTCGCGTTCTCCACGAAGGGGAAGTAATCCGGATAGTCGAGGGTGACCTTGTACTTGCCGTCCACCTGGTCGAGGCGCTTGCGCATGTCCTCGGGGGTCCCGGCCATCTGGGCCTCCGTGAAGAGGGCGAAGTCCCCGGTCTCGGCGACCTCCTTGCTGAAATCGTTGGACAGGGAGACGATCTTTTGGCGCAGCTCCTTGAGCTTCTCGCGCTCGGCGTCGGGCAGGTCGAGACCGCTGCGCTTGAAGTCCAGGAGGACTTTCTCGAACAGGCGGGCGTCCTCGCCCTCCAGGAGCTCGCCGCGGTCCGCGGCGGCCTTGAGGACCTTGAACAGCCCCGCGCGCGAATAGACATCCACCGCGTACTTGGAGACGGCCGTGTCGCAGTCGGTCCCCGCGTCCCGCACGGCCTTGTCCGGGGAGACCTGCCCCAGGAAGATGGGGGCCGCGGTCTCGTCGTCGAGGTCGCCCATGATCTCCCCGAAGGCCGTGAAAGCCTTCCGGAAGTCCGGGGCGGTCTCGCCCGCGAGGGCCTGGAGCCGGCCTTCGGCCTTGGCCTGGGCCGCGGCGCAGGCTTCCTTCAGAGCCTGCGCGGAGATCGTGAAATCCAGGGGGTAGAAGCCCGCCCGCGCATCGAGCGCGAGGCAGGCCAGGAGAGCGAGCGTCGCCGTGATCGGTCTGTTCATGGACCGAGTCTAGCATAAGGGCGCGCAACGAGTCAGCGCTGGGCCAGCAGGGTCCCGGGGAGACGGGAAGAGGCGTCGGCCAGGAGGGGGCGTTCGTTCGCGGCGAGTATCTGCTTGAGGTGGCCGGCGTCCGCCGGCCGCCCCTGTCCGGAGCGGGGGTAGATGACGTAGGTCACTCCGCTCGCGATGCCCCCGGTCACGCCGTGGGAGTTCACGCCGAGAGCGTCGGCCAGGGCCACCGACGCCTCGCCGTAGCGCGGACCGCAGTCCCCGACCACGGCGGCGATGCTCCGGCCGCGGTAGGAGACCACGGCCAGGTCGCCGAGCAGCCCTTTCTGCCGGCTCGGGACCACGATGTAGGGGATGGCGGTCGGGTCCAGGGAGCCGCCGTCGCGGTAGCGCAGGGAAGTCTCGCTCTGGTGGTGCGGGTCGCGCTGGCGGCGGATCCGGTCGGCCTGCCGGGCGTCGGCGATCTGCCCGTCGTTGTCGATCGCCATCCCCGCGCGGACCACGATGGGGTCCGCGTATTTCGCGGTCCCGTCCGTGACGGGAGGGAATTCCCCGGAGCTCAGGGCTGCGGCGGAGAGGAGGGAGCCTCCCTCGGGAGCCGTGACGCCGGTCGGCGCGGCGCCGCCCGAGCGGCTCCAGGCGTCCATCTGGGCCTGCGCCTGGGGGGCGACCGTGCCCCCGGTGCGGCCGAAGCGGGCGGGCTCCGGCCGCGCCGCGCTCGTGTCCCCGGCGGGCGCGGCCGCTTTATCGCTTTCATCGCAGCCGGCGGCGCCGAGGAGGCAGAGTCCGAGGATCAAGGGCCGGATCCGGGAGCAGCGGCCGTCGTTCGCCATGTCCCCAGGATAGCCCGAACGGCCCCAGCGGCCAGGGCGCCCGGACCCAGCTGCGTCTGGGCCCAAGGACCCATACGGGCTGGCCTTGGAGACGGGAGTTTGTGCTAGAATCCCCGTATGGGTTTCTTCGGCTCGAACAGGAAGCGGAAGGTGCTCCTCATCGACGACGAGGTGTCCACCCGGACGATGATGGCCATGTTCTTCGAGGAACTCGGCTTCGCGGTCGCCGAGGCGTCCAGCGGCGACCATGGGATACAGGTCGCCGACGACGAATCCCCCGACATCATCCTCCTCGACATCATGATGCCCGGGCTCTCGGGCTTCGACACCCTGCGCTACTTCCGCGGCAACCCGAAGACCCAGGCCACCCCCATCATCATGGTGACGGCGCGCGACCTCGTCGAGGACGTCGAGCACTGTCTCGAGGGCGGGGCCAACGACTTCATCCAGAAGCCCTTCGACCTGCAGACCCTGCGGAGCAAGGTCGAAAAGTTCCTGCCCAGGAAATGATCTAGGCGTCGAGGGCCGGTCCCGGCCGAAGGTCGCTGACGTGGGACTGGTAGAAGAGGAGGACCTTGCGCAGGTAGCGCTGGGTCGAAGGGCGCCAGCGGTTGCGGGGCAGGGCCTTGGGTCCCGCGTGGTACGCCGCGATCACCCGCTGGACCACCCAGATGGGAGCGTCCTCGTAGGCGATCCCCGCCAGGCGGTAGCGTTCCCAGACCAGGGCGTAGAGCCGCGCCAGATAGGCCGTGCCCGCCCGGATGTTCGCCTCCGGGTCCTCAAGCGCGGGGGCCGCCACGCCGAACGAGCGCGCCGTGGAAGGCAGGAGCTGCATGAGGCCGCGGGCGCCGGCCGGCGAGCGGGCGGAGCGGTTGAACTCCGATTCGGCGGCGATGATGGATTTTACGACGCGGGGGTCGAGGCCGTGCCGGCGAGCGTACTTGACGATCAGGGTGTCATACCGGTCGCATTTCTGCGGGGCGGCCAGGAGCATCCGGAAGGTGTACTGGTACTCGCGCGTCGCCTTCGGGGTGGGGATCACGAGGAGATGCCGGGCGTCGCGCAGCGTCCCGGAGCCCGCCACGCGGGGAGCCCCGGCGTCGGGGAGGTGCTGCCGGGAATGGGTCATGCTCATGACGCGCGCCCAATCGGCCTGCGCCCCCTGCGGCGAGCGCGCCTGGGCGAGCCAACCAGAAGGATGCCCCTGAGTGGAATCGCGGGGGGTGGCGGAGGTCTGGGAGTCCGCGGCGACGACAATAGCTAGGATGAAGGTCCAGACCAGGAGGCGACAGCAGTGCTTGAAACTCACTGGTCCTGATATTATAGCAGAAGGGCGCCGGGGCGATATGGGCCCTTGGGCCCAAGCCGCTCCGGGCCCTAGGCCCCAACAAAGCTCCCCGGGCGGCGGTTATCCTGGGCCTACGGATGAAGCCGGACCCAAGGGCCCACGCAGTCCTGGGCCTGAAAGCGCATGATGTATGCCCTTTCGACACTTCCGGGGGGACGGGCCGGCCGGTATCCTTTGTCGATAACAAGATGAAACGCATCCTCTACAGCGCGGCGCTCATCCTGGGGCTGGCTTGGTCGCCGGCCCGCGCCGACGACCTGGTGCGCGACGCGGTGAGCACGACCTCCGGCCGGTACACCGCGGGGCCCAGCCTGGTCGCGGGCGCGGGAGAGGGTTCGGCCTACAGCCAGTTCCAGTACATCCCGCCGGCCACGGCGACGGGCGTGAAGAGGTCTTTTTGGGACCTGGTCTACCAGCTCGAGCGCAAACACGTGGCGTACGGCTACAGCCAGGGACGCCAGGCGCTGGTGGAGGACATCCGCGGCGACCTGGAATCCATGACGGAGAACGACCGGCTGGACATGATGCGGCGCTTCCTCGCCGTGGCCCACCACTACCGGGGCAAGGCCGGAGCGCGGAATGCCCCCGAGGTCCGGCGCTTCCATCAGACCCGCTTCGAGGCCGAGGTGCAGGATTTCGCCGCGCGCGCCAAGCGGGAGCTCATCCAGAGGCAGAACCCGGTGCTGATGGAGTTCTTCTCCCATCTGCGGGCCCTGGCCGCGGCCGGCCCCGAAGGCCTGCAGCTGTCCCAGGAACTGGCCGCGGTCTTCCCCGAGCACGCTGTCGTCCTGGGCAACTTGGCGCAGGATTTCATGAACGTGGGCGACGACCGGAAGGCGGTGGAAGCCAGCGAGAAATCCATCCGGCTCGACCCCCAGCGCTCCCAGCCCTTCACCATCCTGGCCAGCGCGAAATACGCGGGGCGGGAGTTCGAGGCTTCACTGGAGGCCGCCGACCGCGCCCTGGCGCTCGAGCCCGGAGACCGGGTGGCCTTCAACATCCAGAAGATGGCCCGGCAGCAGCTGTACGGCACCGCGCAGGAGCCCATGAGCTCCGAGGACATCACGGCGGACGCCCTGGTCTCGGGCCTGACGCCTCCGGGGTCGCCCATGCCCCCGTCCGCGGCCGCGGGGCTCATCCAGCTCGCGCGGGGAGAGTTCCGGAAAGGGAGCTACGACAAGACCGTGCTCTACGCCACGCAGGCGCTCGAGAAGGACCCCGATGACGCCGCCGCCCTCACCTGGCGGGCTTTCGCGAACGTGCGCCGGGACAAGCTCAAGGAGGCGCTGGCCGACACCGAGGCCGCGCTCCGCGTCAGCGGCGCCGAGCCCGGCTCCCTGCTCCTGAACGTCCATGCCCGCGTGCACAACCGCCTCGGCCGCTTTGCGGAGGCTATGGCCGCCGCGGAGCAGGCCCTGGCGGTCTATGAGGTCCAGGCGGCGCAGGGTAAGGAACCGAGCGTGCGGGGGCTGGCCGGCGCCCATTTCCAGAAGGCCTGGGCGCTGGCGGGCCTGGACCGCGCCAAGGAGGCCAAGCAGTCCTTGGCCAAGGCCGCCCGGGTGGACGGGAAATACGTGCAGTATTATCAGGCGGCCCTGGACCTGCCGGAGGACGCCGACATGGCGCTCCTCTTCTCGAAGGAATGGTTCTCCGAGGACCGCGGCGCGGCCGGGCGGGCCGCGGGCGCGGCCGGGAATGCGGCGGAGAGCAAGGACACGCGCCGGCGGATGCTCCTGATCCTGGTCCTCAGCGTGGCCGGGGGCTTCCTCATCGCCCTGGGTCTGCTGCACAGCATGTCCTGGGGGCGCAAGGCCGCCGGCGCTCCCGCCACCCCGGTCCCCGGCGGGCTCATCGCGGGCACCTACCGGCTGGAGCGGAAGATCGGCGTCGGCGGGATGGGCGTGGTCTTCGAGGCTTTCGACGTGAACCTGGAGCGCCGGGTCGCCATCAAGAGGATGCGCGAGGAGATCGGCCATGACGCCCGCGAGCGCGAGCGCTTCGTCTCGGAGGCGCGCACCGTCGCGGCGCTCAAGCACCCCAACATCGTGGAGATACACTCCGTGGTGGGAGACGGGGACGACATCTACCTGGTGTTCGAATACGTGGACGGGAGCACCGTGGACGAGTACATCCGCTCCTACGGGAAGCTCCCCTTCGACCAGTCCGTGCGCATCATCCAGGCGGTGACCTCCGCGCTGGAATACTCCCACAAGCGCGGCGTCATCCACCGGGACCTCAAGCCCGCCAACATCATGATCAACAAGGACGGTATCGTGAAGGTCATGGATTTCGGCGTGGCGCGCCAGGCCAAGGACTCCCTGAGCAGCCTGCAGTCGACCAGCACGATCACGGGCACCCCCCAGTACATGGCGCCGGAGCAGGAGCTCGGCCACGTGCGCCGGGAATCCGACGTCTACGCCATGGCGGTGTGCTTCTATGAGATGGTGACGGGGACCCTGCCCTTCCAGGGGACCAGCGGCGGGATCTCCCTGGGCAAGCAGAACCGGAACTACATCCGCGCCGGCACGCGCGTGGAGGGCCTCCATCCCTTCCTCGACCAGGTCCTGGATTGGGCCCTGGACCCGGACCCGGAGAAGCGCTGCAAGACTCCGGCCAAATTCGCCCAAAGCCTCGAATCCCTCCTTTGATCCCCTCCGACGACCCCGAAGCCGAGCTGATGGCCCTGTACCGGGCGGAGTCCCGCGACGCCCTGCGGGCCGCCGGGAGACGGCTGAACTCCCTGCGCAAGGCGGGCAAAGCCCGGAAGGCCGGGCTCCTGAACGGCCTGCGCGCGGCCGGCCACCGGCTGAAAGGCTCGGGCGGCACCTACGGCCTGGACGAGGTGAGCCGGCTGGGCGCGGCGCTGGAGACCATGATGAAGGCAGCCCTCGCCGGACAGCGCCCCTTGGACGCCGCCCCCTCCGCGGGAGGAAAACGGCGCCGCCCCGGGGACGGCGTCCCCTTGGACGCCGTCTTCCGCGCGGAGGTCCGGGGGCTTCTGGACTCCCTGCTCGCCGCCTTCCGGCCCTGAACAGAACGGGGTCTTGACAAGTCAACTTTCCGGGGCTACCCTTCCTACTAGGATACCCGAAACGGCAAGACCACCCGATGGATGGGCGGTCGCGCAAAGCCACGACTCCGCAGGTGCGGAGGGTCGGGCTACCGAAGGAAACAATGCGAGTTCTCTGGCTGCTCTCGACCGTCCTCCTCGCTCCCCTGATCGCGCACGGCGCGGTAGGGGACGTTTCGTCTTATGCGGGCGCGGCGCGCTCCTACGGCGACGGAGGGCCCGCCCTGCAGGCGGCCTTCAACCATCCCTACGGCGTGGCCTCGGCCCCGGACGGCAGCCTGTTCGTCGCCGATGCCTATAACCGGAAGATCCGGCGTATCGACCCCGGAGGCACGATCAGCACCCTCTATGCCGGGCTCTGGGTGGAGCGGATCCTCTACGCCAACGGCTGGCTGTACGTGCCCTGGGGCCGGATCTCGGTCCCCGGCGGCAGCTACGAAGGCACCAATCTCGACCTGGCCCTGCTGGCCACCGACGGGACGGATCTCTACCGCATCAGCGGCCTCGGCCTATACCGGGTCACCGACCCGGCCAGCGGCGCCGGCGTCCTGCTCTCCGCCCTTCCCGCCGCCTCCTACGTCAATCTCGGCTTGAGCGGGCGGACCCTTTACGCGGTGGGCGACACCTTGACCCGCGCCTATGACCTGGACGCGCAGACTTTGAGCGCCCTCCCCGCCGTCCCCTGGGGGCAGCTCTCCAACGTGAAAGGGCTGGCCGTGGACGGTTCCTATCTGTACGCCGTCGAGTCCTATCCCTTCCCGTACGCTCCCGCCGACCCCGCGGACAACGTCCATCGGGTGCGCCGCGTGGCCTGGGCCGACGGAGCCGTGAGCGACTTCATCGGCGGGGAGCAGGGCGACGCCGACGGGCTCGGCCTATTCGCCGCTCTTTCCTTCCCGCAGGGAGTGTCCGTGCAGGGCGGTTATCTCTACGTCGCGGACATGTTCAACCACAAGATCCGGCGCGCGGACCTCGCTACCCGGGAGGTCGTGACCGTGGCCGGCGCGGGCCTGGGCCTGACGGGCGGCCGCCTGTCGGCCACGCTCAACAACCCGCTCAACGTGGCCGGGGCCTCCGACGGCACGCTCTACATCGCGGAGGTGGGGGGGCAGAGGATCCTGAAAGTGGACCCCGCCGGGAGCGTCTCGGTGCTGGCCGGTTCCGACCACGCGGGGGACCTGGACGGGACCGCCGAGCAGGCTCGTTTCCGCTATCCCTGCCATGCGACCGTGGACGGGGCCTTCCTCTACGTCGCGGATTTCGGCACCCATAAGATCCGCCGCATCCACCGCGCCAGCGGACAGGTGACCACCCTGACCGGCTCCGGGAAGTCCGGGTTCCGGGACGGCACGCTGGCCGAGGCCGAGTTCTCCTTCCCCTGGGGCATCTTCTCCCGGGACGGCAAGGTCTACGTCGCGGACACGGGCAACCATGTGATCCGCGAGATCGACCTGGCCCTGGGCGTCGTGCGCACCGTGGCCGGCGCTCCGGGGACCGCGGACTACGCGGACGGGATCGGCGCCGCGGCCCGCTTCAATTCCCCGCGGGGGCTGGCGGTGCACGGGGACGAACTCTACGTCTCGGACTCAGACAACCACGTGGTCCGCAAGCTCGACTTGCGCACCGGCGAGGTGAGCACGGTTTCCGGCGTCCCGCTCACTCCCGGCTTCGAGGACAACGCGAACCCGCGGATGGCGCGCTTCACGAGCCCCTGGGGCATCGCCTGGAGCGAGACCAGCATCTTCGTCGCGGACACCGGCAACAACCGCATCCGGCAGGTGGAGCAGGGCACGGGGCAGACCACCACCCTGGCGGGGACCGGGGTGTGGGGGGACCAGGACGGCCCCGGCGCCGCGGCCGCGTTCGGCTATCCGCACGGCCTCTACGCGCGCCAGGAGCTGGGCCAGCTCTTCGTCGCGGACACCTTCAACCACAAGATCCGCCTGGTCGAGATCCCGCCGACCTTCCCGCCCGCGCCGCCCCCGCCCCCCACCCACCTGGCCGCGGAGGCCGTGGAGGGCCTGAAGATCGTCCTGACCTGGGACCAGCCCACCGCTTCGGCCGGCGTGCTCCAGCACAAGGTCTACATGGCCGAGGCCGGGGAGTCCTTCGATTTCTTCGCTCCCGCCGCGACCCTCGCCGGCGACGCGAGCGCCTGGACCGCGGAGGGGCTGACGGACGGGGTCACCTACCGCTTCATCGTGCGCGCCGCCAACGCCGTCGCCGAGGAGCGCAACACCAACGAGGTCTCGGCCAAGGCCTTCGTGACCCGGACCTGCGCCGTCGCCGTCATCAAGGTCCCGCAGAACGGCAAGAAGGTGGGCGGCAACAGCGTCACCATCATGGCGGAGGTGGACGGGGAGGCCGACGACGTCCTCTTCCAGTATAGGCCCCTCATCAGCACCACGCCTTACCAGGACGTCGTGGCGCGCAACGCCAACCACCCCAACCCGGACGCGGAATCCCCGTTCTTCGTCCATTGGGACCCGACCGAGTTCCCCAACGGGGAGTACCTCCTGCGGGCCCTGGCGAAATGCCCCGGCTCGGGCTACCACCCCGAGGACGCGCCCTCGATCATGGTGAGCATCGAGAAGTCCGACCCCGAGGAGAGCGAGAGCAAGAACGGGGACAAGCAGGAGAAGACCGCGACGGTCGCCCAGTCCGGCCCCAACCAGGTGGACATCACCCACGAGGACTCCAAGCACAGCGGCCAGGTGGAGCTCCCCGGCGAAGCGCTCGACGCGGCCAACGACCAGCTCGACCTGGAGCTCGAGGTTCCCGCGGCGGGCGTGTCGGCGGCCGCCGGGCGCGGCCTGCGCGCGGGGGTCCTGCTGACCCTCAAGGCCGAACTGCGGTCCACCCAGGCGGTATTCGACCCGCCGGCGCGGATATCCTTCTTCTACGATGCGGTCGCCCTCCAGGCCGCGGGGCTGACGCCCTCCGAGTTGACCGTGGCCTGGCTCAACCCCGCCACCGGCGCCTGGGAGGCCGTCGCGAGCCAGCTCTCCGCCGGGGACCGCAGGGTCTCGGCCTCCGTGGGGCACTTCTCCACCTTCGGCCTGGCGGCCGTGGCGCCCCTGGCGACGAACCTGGATGCGATCCTGGTGTATCCCTCGCCCTTCGTCCCGGACGACGGGGACGCCGACAACGGCGACTGGGCGAGCGGGATCAAGTTCGGCCAGGTGCCCGAAGAGATCGCGATCAAGGTCTACGACGTAAGCGGCCGGCGGGTCTGGACCTACGATTCGGCGAGCTCGGGCGGGACCGTGACCTGGGACGGGCGCAACTCGGACGGGCGCCGGATCGCGAGCGGGGTCTATTTCGCGGTCATCAAGGGCGGCGGACAGACGGTGACGAGGAAGATCGGGGTGGTGCGCTGATGCGCAAGGCGATCCTCATCGGCCTGCTCCTCCTCCCGGCCCGGGCTTTCGCGGCCGGGGGCGGGGACCCGTTCGTCTTCCTCCTGCTGCCGACGGACGCCCGCTCCGTGGGACTGGGCGGCTCGGCGGTGGCTCTGAGCGCCGACGCCGGGGCCGTGTTCCGCAACCCCGGCGCCCTGGCCGACTCCCCGCACAACGGCGCCGCCTTCATGCACAACCAGCATTTCGAAGGCGTGCGCCAGCAGGTGTTCTCCACGGTGTTCCGCAACGGGCTGGGGTTCGGGGTGAACCGGCTGTCGTACGGGAGCATCCCCCGGACCACGGTGAGCAACCCCTCGGGCAGCGGCCTGGGCAGCTATAGCGCCGCGGACCTGGCCGTGGCCGCCGGCTATGGGAGGCGGCTGAACTCCTTCATGACCCTGGGCGCGGCCTTGAAGTACGTCCAGTCCGACATCGCCGGCTTCTCGGCGCGCGGCGCGGCGCTGGACGCGGGGGGGAGGCTCGAACTGGAGCCGATCTACGAGGTCCCGCTGGTCCTGGGCTGGGCCGTGCAGAACCTGGGGCTGGTCCGGCCCCGGTACGCCAGCACCACCGAGGATTTTCCGACGGTCCTGCGGCTGGGGGCGGCCTACGATCTCGCCTTCCTGGGCCAGAAGCTCACGGCGGCCTTCGAGCTGGACAAGGAAGCCAACGACGATGTCACCCTCCATCCGGGGCTGGAGTGGCTCCCGGTCCCCTGGTTCGCGGCCCGGGCGGGCTACGACGGGCGCAACCAGGCCGGGCCCGGGGTGACCGCCGGGGTGGGTTGGCGGCTGAAGGACCTGTCGTTGGATTACGCCTTCGTGCCTTTCGGAGACCTCGGAGATTCCCACCGGATCGGGATATCCATGCGCTGGGGCGGCGGCCCAGGGGGCGCCGTCCCCGGAGCGCGGCTGTCTACCTTTCGCGGAGGGGGCGGACTCTCTCCGGCCCCAGCGCGCAAGGTCCCCTTCAGCCCTTACCGCCCGATCCGCTTCGAGCCCGAGCCGCGCATCGGCGGCTGACGGCGTACTCCCGTCCCGGTCGTTCCGGCGTCGACGCCGTCATCCCGGCCCCTCTTTCGTCATCCCGGCGAAAGCCGGGATCCATGGACTGCCGTCGAACTGGACCCCGGGGTCAAGCCCCGGGGTGACGGCCTGGGGTCAAGCCCCGGGGTGACGGCCTGGGGTCAAGCCCCGGGGTGACGGCCTGGGGTCAAGCCCCGGGGTGACGGCGCGGGGTCAAGCCCGGTGATGGACTATCCTAAATCCCTTCCGGATCCGACAGGAAGCTGAGGAGCGGGGGGCCTTCGGCCGGCGCCGACACGACGAAGCGCGCGCGGGTCATGTTCCCCACCAGGTCGTAGGCCTCGATGCCGTAGTCCCCGGGCTCCGGGGGGAGTGGGACGTCCACCCGGGACGGGGGCATGCCCTTGGCTCCCGCCTGCCAGGCATAGACCGTCCGGGAGCGTCCGCCCTCCGCCTGCAGGAGCTTGACGCGGGAGACCCCGAGGCGCTCGAGGTCCTTCACCCGGATCATCGCGGCCGCGGCCGCGGCGGGGCGTTCCACCCGCGGGGGGGTGTCGTCGTTGACGAGCAGCATCAGGTACTTCTGCGGGGTGACGCCCCGGCCCGGAAAGCGCTCCTCGAAGAGCGGGTAGGAGGCGTTGTAGAAGAGTTCCCCGGGGTCGGTGTGCGCGCCGCGTAGGCCCCGGTCGGCCGCGTCGTGGCCGATGATGTGCTCGGTGTCGCGCGGCACCCCGGCTTCCTCCGCGATGGCGCGGATAAGCCAGGCCAGCGCCGCGTACATCCGCCAGCGCTCCCCGGGGTCCCAGTCCGCCGCGGAGAACCAGGGGGGCTTCATCCTGCCGGTCTCGGTCTCGATGCCCACCGAGGCTCTCTCGATCTGCGGGTTCTTCACGTGATTGGCCAAGTCCTTGATGGCCACCATGCGCGTGACCGCCCCGTCCTTGCCCACCATGAAGTGGGCCGCGACCGGCTTGCGCAAGAGATGGTCGATGGAGCCCTCGTAGGAGCCCAGGGCCGAGTGGAGGACGATGTAGCGGATGTCGCCTTTCTCGACCCGGTCCGCCGGGGTGACCCCGCTGCGCGGCGGGGTCTTGCGCCCCTTCTTGCGGCGGCCGATGATGACTTTTTCCAGCCGCGAGCTCATCTCCCCGTAGGCGAAGTTCGTGCGCTTCTCCGCGGCATCGAGTTCGGGGTCGTCGGGCGGCTCGATCTGCGCGCCGGGGCCGAGCTCCGGCGGTTCGGACCGGGAGGCCGTGTCGCCGACGGGCACCCAGGCGCTTTGGGCCGCGGCCGGGGCTTCCCACAGGGTCAGCGCCCCTAGGAGGGCTGCCAGCGCGCAGCACGGCGTCGCGAGACGCGGCATGTCCGGATTGTAGGAAGCTCAGCGGCGAGGCAACCGGGCCTTTCGGTCCACCCGGAGGGCGGCAAAGGTCCTACCAGTTATCCGGGGTCCCGAAGCGCGTCGGCGAGCGCGCGCAGGTCCGCCAGGACGAGGGTGCCGGCGGGAAAGCTCCCGCCGCCCACGCCGATGAAGCGGACGCCGGCCTGGGAGGCGCCGTCGAGGTCGTTCTGGGCGTCCCCCACCATCACGACCGCCTCAGGCGCGCAGCCCAGCTCGCGCACGACGGCGCGCAGGATGTCAGCCTTCTTCTCGGGACTGCCGTAGACCGCGCGCAGCCAGCGGCTGAGGCCCCTTCGGGCGGCGATGCGGCGGACCTCCTCCTGCGGGGTCCCCGAGACGACGAAGAGGGGGAGCTTCCCGCCGAAGCGCTCGAGGAACTCCGCCGCGCCGGGGATGAAGGGCGCCTTCAGCACCGCGGCTTCCACCAGCTCGTTGAAGCGCCGCCCCAGCTCCCGCTCGTCCGCCTCGGTGTAGGGGCGGCCGAGGACCTCCGTGCAGGCCCAGCGGAACTTCACGAAGCGGGAGAGCCCGCCATTGGCCTCGTGGTAGGCCACGATCCGGGCGCAGCGCTCCGGTCCCGCGTGGGCGAACAGCTCCCGGAAGGCGTTGGTCTTGACCGGGACCGAGTCCAGTATGACCCCGTCGAAATCCAGGGCCACCGCGCGTATACCGGGGAAGGGGGAGGTTTCCATCGCGGGTCCTGTTCAGCCTGCCGGGCAGGCGGGTTTCTCGTTCGGGACCCGGCGCGGATCCCCGGCGGGCGCGGGGGAGAGGTCCGGCCACTCCGGCGCGATCTTTTCGCCGAAGAAGCAGTTGGCGTTGAGGTGGCCCGCCATGTACTTCCGGAAGGCCAGTTTCTCGCCGCCGAGGAGGGTCCAGAACTTCTCCGTGAAGTACTCGAGGGCGCGGCGCCGGAATTCGGTGGCCACGAGCTGCCAGGGGTAGAGCTTCGCCGCCGGCGCGGTGAAGAACCACTTGGGGTCGCGGTAATAGGGCTGATGTTTCCACTTGATGAAATCCAGCTCGTAGGAGCTCAGGGTATCGGTGCGCACGGTGGCGAAGAAGCCGCTGTAGCGCCGAAGGTCCCGGTTGACGATGTAGCCGTCCCGCTCGAGGCCTTCGGTGAGGGGCGTGCCGGGGTAGGGCGTGAGGATCTGGATGAGGAAGCTGTCGATGGACCACTTGCGCATGAACTCGAACTGGTGGAGGATATCCTCCCGGGTGTCCGTGGGACTCCCCAGGATGAAGCCTCCCATGACCATGAGGTCGTGGGCGTGGAGCTCGCGCAGCACCCATTCCGTCTTCTGCGCGATCTCGCCCTTCTTGTAGTAGGCGAGGTTCCGGGGGGACATGTTCTCGATGCCCAAGAAGACCAGGTTGAAGCCGGCCCGGGCCATCTTCCGGATGAGTTCGGGGCGGTCGTAGAAGCCCGCGACGCTCCCCTGCGTCGTGAACTTCAGGTCCGGCAGGCCGAGGCCGAGGAGGGCGTCGCAGATGGCCTCGAAGCGCTTCACGTCCAGGGTGATGTTGTCGTCGACGAAGAAGAGCTCCCGGCCGCCGGCGGCGTAGGCGGCGCGGACGTCTTCGAGGATGCGCGGAATGCCGTAGGTGCGGTAGTTCCGGCCGTAGTGACGGGTGATGCTGCAGAAGGTGCAGGGCATGGTGCAGCCGCGCGAGCTCTCGATGTGGTCGAAGGGCTTCTCGAAGATGTGATAGCCCTGCCAGAGCCGCGCGCCGCGGTCCGGGAGCGGGAGCGCGGCCAGGGGCTCGACCGGCCGGGACGGGTTGTGCCGGAAGGAGCTGCCGTCGCGCGCCGAGAGTCCGGGGATGCTCTTGGGGTCGCCTTCCCGGGCGAGCGCCAGGACCAGCTCGCGGAACACGACCTCCCCTTCCCCGCGGGAGATGAAGTCGAAAGGCTGGCCGGGGTCGCGCGCGATGTCCTCGTAGGCCAGCGAGGCGTGATAGCCGCCGAGGACGAGGGGGAGCCCCGGGGTCAAGGAACGCACGAAGGCCCCGATCTTCTTGGCCGTCTCGTACTGGAACGTCATGGCGCTGATCCCGACGAGGTCGGGCTGCACCGCCGCCATAGCTTCCCGGATCCCGGCCCGGACGTCCTCCCGGCGCAGGGACAGGTCCGCGACCTTGACCTCGGCCAGGTCCTTGACCGCGGCGGCCAGCATGCAGAGGCCGAGCTGGGGATTCTTGGAGAACCGGGGGAAGAGGGGATGCGTCGCATCCGGGCAGCTGAAGAGCAGTATCTTCATGCGGGTCCCGACGGAGAGGGGACAGGAGGATTATACATCTTCGACTCCTCGCGGGTCAGGGGGAGCGCCAGGCCCGCCCAGGCCAGGGCGCCTATCCAGGCCAGGGCCGTGTAGGCGGTCCCGGGGACCGTCCCCAGGGCCGCGGTGGCCAAGGAAAGGGTGCCGCCCGTGGCGCCCATGGAGAACCGGTAGGTGAAGGCGTCGATGACCTGCTTGGCCCGATAGCGGGCGTCGTAGGAGAGAGGGATGTAGAGCACTTCCCGGGCCGCCCGGAATATCGAGTAATCGAAGCTCTTGAACAGGGCGAAGGAGACCGAGGCCATCGGCAGGGTCGGGACCCAGAGCAGCACGGCGCAGGAGGCGAGATGGATGGCGGGTATGGTGAGGTGGATCGCGCGCAGGGGGAGCCAGCGCAGGGCCGCGGGGGTCACCAGGAACTGGAGTCCCGAGGCGACCATGTTGGTCGCGGACCAGAAGCCCCCGAGGTAGGCGGTGCGCGCGTCCACCGTCGGGAGGGTGGCCTCGGCCAGTCCGTAGAAGCGCAGGCTCAGGGCCGTGGACACGACCTGGGCCACGGCGACCACGGCCATCAAGCAGGGCAAGGTGCGGGACCGGCCGAAGAGCTTGAGGTGCAGGTGCCCCTGCAGGCCGCCCCATTCCTCCCGCGAGGGCTGCGGCTCGCCGGCCGTGGCGTAGGAGAGGGCCGAGAGCACGGCCGCCGGGACCAGGGCCGCCACCGCGAGCAGGATGAGCTGCTCGGTGCCGATGGATTCGGCCAGGCGGTGGACGAGGTAGCCTCCCACGATGGGGCCGATGGAGGCGCCGCCGATGATGGGCCCGTTGAGGAGCTTCGCCTCCGCCGGCTGGAGCGTGCTGTCGATGAAGGCCCAGTACTGCTCGACGATGACCACGATGTAGGCCTGTCCGAAGATGTAGAGGAGCGCGGTGGCCCAGGCGCGTCCGGCCTTGATCTCGGCGTAGCAGAGGAGGAACAGCAGGGCCGTGACGGCGTAGGAGGCGAGCAGGGCCCGCTTGGCTCCCACGCGGGAGAGCAGGCGGGCGTACCCGTATATGAGGACGGCCAGGACCACGGGGACTCCGGTCATGGCGTAGGGCAGGCGGGCCGAGCCGAAGGCCTGGATGAAGAGGGACGCCGAGGCGCTGCGGATGAACTCGTAGCCGAACACGAGGAAGGTCGCCGCGAAGGAGATCGCGGCCATGGCCAGGAGGGTCTTGCGGCTGAAGTTCGTTTCCGTCATAAAAGAAAAGCCGACTCTGGGAGCCGGCTTCTCGTCTTGCGACCGTCAAAACTGGTGGTGGGGATAGGATTCGAACCTATGTAGGGCGTAGCCCGCTGGTTTTACAGACCAGTCCATTTGACCGCTCTGGTACCCCACCAAAGAAAGGTTCCTGCGGCCTTCCCGACGGCCTATATTAGCTTTTCCTGCGGGCTTTCCGGAAGAGGTAAGCTATCGGCATGCGGGTGCCGCTCCTACTCCTCGCCCTGCTCGCCGCCTGGCCGGCGCGGGCGGAGGAGCTGTCCCGGCCGGTGAACCTGTGGCCGCTGGTCTACCGGGTTGAGCTTCCCGGCGGCTCGGAGACCGACGTGCTCTTCTCGCTGATCTCCTACAAGCGGCTGGGGCGCAAGACCGACCTGGCCCTGCGCCCGTTCTATTGGCGGCTCTCCGACCCCGAGCGGAACATCCGGCGCACCGACATCCTCTGGCCGCTCGTCATGTCCGACTACCGGCACGGCGAGCGCACCTTACGGGCCGTGCCGCTCTTCTTCCAGAAGCTCACGCCGTCGCGCTCCTACTCAGTCTTCTTCCCGCTCTATCATTACCGTTCGGACCAGGCCGTCCGCCGCCTCGCCGTCCTCGGGGTCATCCCGCTCTCGGTATTCGACTTCCGCAGCGCCCGGGACGGCGCGACCAGCTCCCAGCGGTTCCTCTTCTGGACCCATGAACGTTCTCGGGCGGAGAGCGGCCTCACCGTGTTCCCGCTCTTCGCGACGAAGCGGAACCGAAACACCGGCTGGAGGCGGGTGTCGGCGTTGGGCTGGTCCGATACGGCCAACCTCTTCCAGTATTCTTCCGACCCCGCGCAGTCCAGCCGGTCCGGCCACGCCCTGAACTATTGGTTCCTGCGGCGGGGGCAGGATTTCCGCACCGTCCTGTTCCCCCTGTACTGGAACTCGCGCTTCGGCGCTGACTCGACCCGGATGCTGTGGCCGCTCTACGGCCGCCTGCAAAGGGGCTCCTCGGTGGAGCGGGCCGTGCTGTGGCCTTTCTTCAGCCGCCGGGCGGACCCCGCGAAGCTTGAGACGGAGACGGGCGCATTGTGGCCCTTCGGGAACCATCTGCGCTCCGGGAAGCGCCGGGCGGTCCGCTTCTTCCCGCTCTTCGCCTGGTCCGCCGACCCGGAGGGGGAGCGCCCCGGCGACTTCCATCGGGCGGGCATGACACTTCCCGTGCCGCTTTCGTATCATGCGTCCGGGAAGGGCTGGAGCGGCGACCGGTTCGTCTGGCTGCATTGGTACTCCCAGAGCGCGGAGGCGGAGCGTCAGGTCACCCTGAACTACTACCGCTTCTCGGACCGCAGACAGCTCTCGGTGCGGCAGGGACTGTTCCCGCTCTTCCATCGCACGACCCGGCCGGAGGAGAGCTTCACGGCGGCCCTGCCCTTCTATTTCTCCGTCCGCCGGCAGGACTCGCGGATCGACCTGCTGCCGCCTTTCTATTGGCGCTTCGCCTCGTCGGGGACGGCCACCACGGCGCTCTTCCCGCTCTACCTCGACCGGCGCTCCCCGGACCTGAGCCTGCGCTTCTTCTTCCCGTTCTATTACCGTTCCATCGACGCGGCCACGGGCACGGACCTCGCCTATTACTTCCCGTTCTACGGCCGGAGCACGCGCGACGGCCGGACGGTCCGGCGCTTCCTGTGCTTCCCGCTGTACGCCCGGGAGACGGATGCCGCCCGGGGGGAATCCTCCCTCGACATACTCTGGCCGCTGTTCCATGCGGAGCGTTCCGCCGCCGCCGCGGCGTACCGTTTCCTGCCCCTCTACTGGCATTCCCGCCGGCCGGGGAGCTCGGCGCGGGTGCTCTTCCCGCTGTACTGGAGCTTCCGGCACGGGGACACGAGCCATCGCTACCTGCTCCCCCTGTACGGCTCCTACGAGAGGGGGCGGGAGCTCAAGGCGCGGGTGTTCGGCCCGCTCTATTGGGACGTGGAGAGGCCGGAGGACGGGACCCGGAGGATCGACGTCCTGCTGTCCCTGTATTCCCGCAGCACCGAGGAAGGCGAGACCCGCAGCCGGCTCTTTCCGTTCTATTGGAGCAAGAGTACGCCGGAGCTGCGCTCGCGCCTCCTGCCGCCCTTGGGCGGCTGGGCCGCCACTACGGACGGGGAACGGGACCTGTTCTTCTTGGGCGTCAACACGCGCTTCAACCTCGTGGACTTCCACCGTTCCCGGGTCGACGAGGAGAGCTCCGACCGCGTCCTGCTCTACTATCGGCTGCGGGGCAAGGACGAGTCGGCGCTCATGTTCGTGCCGCTCTACTTCCATTGGCGCGACCGGAGCGAGGCGGGCGACCTGCTCTTCCCGCTCTTCGGGAAATACACCGACCTCGAAAACGGGCGCTGGAGGGCCGCCATCTTCGGCCTCTGGGGCGGTTTCAGCCTCATCGAGTTCGGGGGGGAGCCCCGGGATGAGTGGTCCGTGACCCGGGTGCTGCTCTATTACTCCGAGCGCGACGGCCGCGACCGCTTCTCCACCTTCTTCCCCCTGTACTGGAGGAAGTCGACGCCGGATTCGGAGCGGCGCCACCTGTTCCCGCTCTTCGCCTACCGGCGGGAGGGCGGGGGCGCCGAGCGGTCCCTGGGGCTGTTGGGCGTCACTCCGGAATGGAGCCTGTGGAACCGCACCCGCAATGACGAGGAGATGAGCGTCCGCTTCTGGCCCCTCTTCGCGGCCCGCAGCGACCGCAAGCAGCAGGAGGGCTACGCCTATGTCCTTGGGGTGCATCCCAAGGTCAGCGTGGTGTCCCGGCAGACCTCCGGGGACAGTGTGGATTGGCGGGTCCTTTTCCGCTTCATCCGCTGGCGCCGTTCGCCGGAGGAGACCGCGTTCGAGTTAAATCCGCTATTCTTCAGCATCCGCCGGGGCGACAGCCGCTATTGGGCGGTCCTGGGCGGCCTGTTCGGCGTGGAGACCAAGCCCGGCGGCAAGCGGCGCCTGACCTACCTATGGGTGTTCTGATCCCGGTCGCGCTCGCCATCTTCCTCTGCGCCTGCGGCGAGCCTCCGGACGCCGCGCTCTTCGAGCGCATGCAGATCGATCCGGCGCTGGGCCTGTTCGCCCAGGCGTGGGACCCGGCGGGAGGGGAGTTCCTCGAGAAGCAAGGCGCTTCCCGGACCCGGCCGCAGCGCTTCTCCGCCAGCAAGCCTCCCGGCGTCCTGCGGGTGTTCGTCATCGGCGGTTCCGTGGCGGAGATGCTCAACGAGGACCGGACCGTGCATCCCGACCTCCGGGAAGCTCTGGGGCTGGCGCTCCCGGGCCGGGAGTTCGAGGTCGTCAACGCCGGCCGCGGCGGCTACGATAGCGCTCGGGACCTGGTGGTCGCCCGGGAAGTCCTGGGTCACGGGGCGGACCTGCTGCTGGTCCTGAGCGGTCCCAACGAGGGATCCCTTCCGGCGCCGGTGTCCCACGCGGGGGCGCGGCTCTATCGGGCCCTGCGGGCCATCCCCGTCCTGGGGGGAGCGCTGCGCCGCCGGCTGAGCCGGCCGCCGCGGCCCGCCGAGCTCTCTCCCGAGCGCGTCCTCGAGGGCTTCGAGGCGAACCTGTGGCGGCTGACGGAAGCGGCGCGGGCGGCGGGCGTGCCCGTGGTCCTGTTCTCTTTGCCCGTCAACATCCGCGACATGCCGCCGCGCGGGAGCCTGCCGCTGGCGGAAGGGGATTTTTTCGACGGCTGGCTGGCCTGGGAGACCGGCCGTTGGCGCGACGCGGCGGAGGGTTTCCGGAAGTACGCGGCGCAGGGGGACCCAGCCGGTTTCGGCCGCTACTATCTGGCGCGGAGCCTGGAGAAGGCGGGCGATGCCCAGGCCGCGCGCCCCCGCTACCTGACGTACGCCGCGGAGTTCTGCCGGCAGATGCCGCTGCGCAACGTCATCGTGCGCCGCGTCGCGGAGCATGGCGGCGCCGTGCTGGTGGACCTCGAGCAGGCCTTCGCGGAGCTGTCGCCGCTGGGCCTGCCCGGCCGCGAACTCTTCGAGGACGACGTGCACTGGCGGAGCGCCCTGGACGCCTGGGTGGCGGTCGCCCTGGCGGAAGCGCTCGCGCAGGCGGGCGCGCAGGGCGGGCTGTCGCGGCTCGGCCCGCCGGAGGCCTGGTCGCGGGGGGGGGCGGCCCGCCTGCGCCCCCGGCTCGCCGCCCTCTTGCGGGACCGCCGCCCGGAGCCCGGGCGTTCCCTTCGGCTGTTCCGGGTCTGGATGTGGCCCCCCCTGCGGTCGGGGGCGGCGCTCTCGGAGCGGGTCCTCTCCGTCATGGAAAGCGTCCGTCTCGCTTCGCCGGGCCTGCTGGCCTCCGCCGGGGAGTTCAAGGAGTGGTTCCGCGAGGACCTGCAGGACAGCCTATGGGGCGAGGGCGCGGCCCGGGAACTCGACGCCTGGTGGCCCCGGCTCCTGGCCCACGCGGGAGAGGTCCATCGCCGCGCCCGGCGGTTCCGTCTGGCCGCGGATCAGCTCGAGGCGGCCTTGTCCTTGGACCCGGGGATGCCGGACGCGCGCCCGGCGCTGGCGGTCTCTTTGCTGGCTCTGGGAGAGACGCAGCGCGCCGCCGCGGCGGCCGCGCCCCTGTCCGAGGCGGAACGGAGCCGGGTCTTTCGTTGGGGGGCGGCCCTGCGCGCCCTGCCCAGGGTTCCGGAACCCCGCGCCGGAACGGCGGGGGAAGCCTTGGAATGGACGCGGCTCCTGTGGGACCAGGGCCGGCGGGAGCCGGCTCTGCGCGGGCTGGACCGGATCCTGAAGGCGCACCCGGGGGACCGGGAAGCGCTCCGTCAGCAACGGGTCTGGCGGGCGGAA
>Ga0154315_1042_pt2 | contig 40316 bp, 9 predicted proteins | sample RifGroA2_FD_105609 | JGI IMG/M metagenome (GOLD analysis project Ga0154315, IMG submission 105609) | Elusimicrobia bacterium GWA2_69_24
GTCCGGACGACCCGGGGTCAGGTCCGCCGATAGGAACGCCTTCCTTTCGTGGATTAGTCGCGGGTTATGCGCAGGCGCGCGCGCTCTTTATGGCGCGCTACAGCCAGGCTGATGAGGCGGTCGATGAGCTTGGGGAAGGGGACCCCCGCCGCGGCCCAGAGCTTGGGGTACATGCTGATGGCCGTAAATCCCGGGAGCGTGTTCACCTCGTTGAACCAGAGGCGGCCGTCCCGCTGGTCCATCAGGAAGTCCACCCGCGCCATGCCGTGGCCGCCCAGCGTCTGGAAGGCCTGGACCGCCAGTTCCTGCACTTTGCGGATGGTCTTGGCCGGCAGTTCCGCCGGGACGATGAGCTTGGCGCCGTCCGGGTCGATGTACTTGGCCTCGTAGGAGTAGAATTCGGCGTTGGGGCGGATCTCCCCCACCACGGAACCCTGGGCGTCGGCGGTCCCGCCCAGCACCGCGCATTCGATCTCGCGCGCCGGCACTCCCTGCTCCACCAGGACCATCGTGTCGAAGCGGAAGGCGCGGCGTACCGCCGCGGCGAGAGCGCCGGGACGGTCCACCTTGTAGACGCCCACGGAGGAGCCCATGCGGGAGGGCTTCACGAACACCGGGAAGCGCAGGCGCCAGGCCGCGGCCAGGCTGTCCTTGGGCGAGCGCAGCACCGCGTAGGGCAGGACCGGCAGGCCGGCGTGCAGCGCGAGCCGCTTGGACACTTCCTTGTCCATCCCGACCGCGGAACCCAGCACGTCGCAGCCTACGTAAGGGAGCCCGTAGGATTCCAGGAGCCCCTGCAGGGTCCCGTCCTCGCCCAGGGGACCGTGGATGATGGGGAACACGGCGTCCACCCGGATGCGGCGCTCGGCCCGTCCGCGGACCACCAGCTTCGTGGGAGCGCCGGGGTCGAGATAGGCGGGCGTGCGCGCGAAAGGGAAGCGGAACGGCTTGGGATGGCGGGCGAACGCCTTCGGGGCGCTCTGGTAGCGCCAGCGGCCCAGGGGATCGATCCGGACGAGGACCGGACGCCAGGCCGGGCCGAGGTTGCGCAGGATGGCGGCCGCGGACACGCAGGAGACGTCGCGCTCCGCGGAGCGGCCGCCGAACAGGACCAACAGGTTCTTGCGGACCATCAGAACACCCCTCGGGCCTGATACCAGGGACTGCCGTCCATGCGCTTATGGACGCAGTCCACGAACACGATCACCTGGCGGTCGTTGAAGACGTAGCCCCAGCCGCCTGTGTCCTTGATGAGGGCGCCGTTGATCTGGCCGTCGGAGATGATGCCCGCGGGATAGTAGGAGATCACGTTCTTGTCGGTGTGTTCCCGCGCCAGGCCGAGCTCGGCCTCCGGGATCTCCGCGATGTAGTCGGGGACCAGCACGTTCAGCTTGGGCGGGATGTTCCCCTTGGCCTGGATGTAGTCGTTGATGCTCCGCTCCAGCGCCGCCAGCCGGGAAAGGGTGTGGCTTTCGGAGGCTCGGCGCACCGATTGCGCCACCTCTTCGGAGATGTCCTTCCCCCCGGAATCGCTCCGCAGGCCCTCCATGCAGCCGGCCAGCAACGCGGCCGCGACCAACAACATCCCTTGCCTGAAAACGGTCATAGATCCTCCACGCTACTCCCCGAAGCCGAACCCCTTGAACAGATCGTCCTCCCCGGGCTTCGCTCCCGCCGGCCTCTCCGAAGCGGGGGCGGCGGTCCCGGGCAGCGCCCGGCCGGGAGCTCCGCCTTTGTCCGAAACGGACTTCACGATGATCTTGCGGACGCCCTCCGCGAAGACGAGGGTGGCGTCCCGCATGTCGAAATACATCCAGAACGGAGACTCCTCCATCTGGGGCTGGTAGGCCTTGCCCAGGTTCTGGAGTTCCTGCTCCCACCCCGGATTGTAGGACAGCTTGCCGCGGATGTCCACCTTGCCCTTGAGGATAGGCAGGCTGAAGCGGATGCGGTAGACGCCGTTGGAATCGCTCACGCCCGCGTCGAAGGAGCTGGTCTGGAAGGCCGCCTCGGCCTTGCTGACGAACTTCTGCTCGCCCTGGGCGATGGCCCGCACCACCACCCCCTGGATGGGGTTGTCGTCGTAGTCGGTGACGATCCCCTGGATATAGCCCTCCAAAAACAGGGACTTCCTTGGCATGGAGAAGAACAGGAACTCCTTGGAGCCCGTCAGGCGGTCCGTGATGGCCGTCTGGACCACCCGGCCCTCGGCGAAATCCACCAGAACCACGGCCTTCTTGGCCTCCCGGAGCGTGGCTCCGGAGCAGCCCGCGGCGAAAGCGGCCAGCGCGGCCAGAGCTAGCGGACGAGTCCATGCCAGCGGTCTCATTCTCCCACCCCCCCGGTGCGGGGTTCCATCCCCGCGCCGGCTGCGGTCTCGCCCTCGGCGGGAGGCCGCTTCTCGGCGACGGCCGCGGGCGGCGCGCCGGGCAGGGCCGCCGCCCCGGGGACCGCGGCACCGGACCCGCCGCGGGTCTTCCGCTCCGAGCATTTATCCTTCCCCATGGTGGTGCTCTTCACGAAGAAGACCACCCTCCGGTTGCGCTGACGGTTGGCCTCGCTGTCGTTGGGGGCCAGGGGACGCTGGTCCCCATAGCCGACGGCTCCCATGCAGCCCGCCGGGAACCCCCGGTCGCGGATCATGTATTCCACCACCGTCGTCGCGCGCGCGGCCGAGAGCTCCCAGTTGGACCAGAAATAGTCGTTGTGGATGGGGATGTCGTCGGTGTGCCCTTCGACGAAGACCTCGTGGTTCTGGTCGGCCAGCTTGCGCAGGATGGGCGCGAGCTTGTCCAGGGTCTCCTTCATGCTCGGGGTGAGCTCGGAGAAGCCGCTGCGGAACTGGGACATCTGCCCCTGCTCCTCCAGGGAGACCTTCAGCCCTTCCTTATCGATCTTGACCTCGCCCGCCATGTTCTCCTTCTCCATCATCTTCTCGATCTCTGCGCGGGCGTTCTGCACGTTCTTGTTGAGGGCGGCGGACAGGGCGTAGAGGATGACGAAGAAGCAGACCAGCTCGGTCATGAGGTCGGCGTAGTTGACCAGCCAGGGCGGGGCGGGATGCCCGATCTGGCAGACCTTGGGATCGGTCTCGTCGATGAACCCCTTGGGGGCGCGCAGGGGCATGGGGCGCTATTTCCCCGCGGGGGCCTCTTCCCCGGCCTTCACGAGCATGCGCTGGGAGGGCTCAAGGTAGGCTTTGAGGTTGGCTTCCACCACGCTGGGGGCGGCCCCGCTCTGCAGGAGCAGGACCCCGCGGATGGCGATCTCCTTGACCAGGAGCTCCTCCTCGGAGCGGCGGCGCAGCTTGCCGCCCATGGGCAGGAAGATGAGGTAGCCCGCGCCCAGCCCGTAGAAGGCGGCCGCGAGGGCGAGGGCCATCCGGCGCGGGACCGCGGCCACGTCCTCGATGGAGTTGAGCATCAGGATCATGCCCAGCACGGTGCCGATGATGCCGAAGGCCGGGGCGTAGGTCCCCATGGCGTTGAAGATCTCCTGCCCGATCTTGTGGCGCTCGCGGATGAAGCCGATCTCCGTCTCCAGCATGTTGCGGATGAACTCCTGGTCCGCGCCGTCGATCACGAGCTGGATGCCTCGCTTCAGGAAATCGTCCTGGAGCTTATCCACGTCCTCCTGCAGGGCGAGGAAGCCGTCGCGCTTGGCCTTCTGGCAAAGGGAGACGAAGGTGCCCACGATGTAGGTGTTGTCCGCGGCGCTGGTCAGCAGGGTCTTGCGCAGGATCTTCCCGAGTCCGACGACCTGCTTCAGGGGGTAGTTGACCAGGGTCGCGCAGAAGGTCCCGCCCATGACCAGAAGGAGGGCCTCCATGTTCGCGAACGGCACAAAGCCGGCGACGCCCTCGGCATGGAGGATGGCGGCCACCGAGAGGCCGATGAAGACGAGAATCCCCATTACTGTAGCTATATCCATTTGTCCAACTGCTCCTTTAACTGCAATGCCGTGCGCTTAAGCCGTGATCCGTACTTCCTCCCCCCTTGCGGGGGAGGACTGAGGTGGGGGGTCTCGACGAAAAGTTCCCTTCCCCCCATCCCAGCCTTCCCCCGCAAGGGGGGAAGGAGACCTAAGTAGTGACTACTTCCTTTCAAATCCCTGAATAGGGTTCACGGTCTTGCGTTCCGAATTGACGCGTCGGCGGTACTCTATAACCTTTGCGACGATGTCGTCCACCGGCTCCTTGACGTTGTAGCGGTTGTTGGTGGCCAGGCACACGAGCGTGGTGTTCGCCGCGGCCTCGAGGGTCTCGATGAGCTCCGCGTTGAGGGTGAACTTCCCGCCGTTGAGCCGGGTCAACTCGATCATCGGTTCACTCGATTCTATCACTTCCCGGCGGGAACGGGGGAGGCAGCGGGGGCCGCGGCCGGGAGCCGAAGAGCGCCCGGAGGCGGTCGAACAGCGAGCGGCCGCCCCGGCTCTCGAGCTCGGCCTCGAGGGCGCGGATGCGCTCCTCCGCGTCCCGGCGCACGAGGTCCAGCTTGCGCCGCCAGGTCTCCTTCTGCCGGGCGTGCTCGGCCTCGATCCGGGCCACGGTCTCCTGCAGCTCCACGCCCTCCGCCCTCATGGTCTCCCGCGTCTGGTCCGCCTCCGCCAGGCCGCGCTTGAAGCCCTCCATCTCACCGCGCAGGCCGTCGAGCTGCTCCTCGTAGGCGTGCTTGAGCCGCTCCAGGGAGGCCTTCTCGTCACCCAGCTGGCGGCCGCGGCGCTCCTCGATATCGAGCTTGGTCTTGAACTCGGCCGCCAAGGAATCCAGCACGCGCAGGCGTTCGCGCTCCCCGGCCAGGGTCTTCTCGTACTCCAGCTTCTCGCGGGACGCCTGGCTGCGGGCGTCCTCGAGCCGGGCGAGCCGGCCCTTGGCCTCGTCGAGACCCGAACGGGCGCTCAGGAGCTCGGATTCCCGGGACAGGAGCTTGTCCTGCCACTGGGTCTCCTTGCGGGCCGCCTCGGCCCCCTTCCGCTCCAGCTCCGCGTCGGTCTTCCGGGCCCGCTCGGCCAGCTCGCGCTCCATCTCGGCGCGGATGGCCCGCTCGCGCTCGACCACTTCGGCTGAGAGCTCCTTGCGCAGCTGCTCCTGGAGCAGTCCCACGCGCTTCTGGATCTCCTCCTGGGCCAGGAGCTTGAGCTTGGTCTTGTCCGCGTCGAACTTCTTGGCCGCGTTCTCCTCCGCCGCCTTCCGGATCTCGGTCTCGCGGTCCTGCCATTTGCGCTGGAGGACGAGGAACTCAGCCTTGTACCGCTCGTTGACCCGCTGGACCTCCTCCTTGAGCTTCTTGGACTCCTCGGCCTGCATGCGCAGGGAGGCCACCTGGCGCTCCAGGGCGCCGCCCACGGCGCGCATGCGCTGGAGCGCGGCCGTGGCGAGCTCACCCTGTACCTGGGACTTCTTGAGCTCGGTCTCGTGCTCCGACTTCTGGCGCTTGAGCTCGGTCTCATACTCCCCACGCACCCGCTGCGAGACCGTCAGCAGTTCGTTCTGCAGCCGCTCGTTGTCGGCCAAGAGGCGCTCCTCGCGCTCCTTGGAGGAGGTCCGCATGGCGGCGATGTCGTGCTCGAACTTGGCCTGATGCATCTGGAGCTGGTCGCGGGCCCGCTCCAGCTCCGACTTGAGCTGGTAGAACTCCCGCTCCCGGTCCGCGGCCCCGCGCACCTTGGCGTCCAGCTCGGCCCGCACGGCCTCGGTCTCCGCGAGACGCTGGTCCGTGAACTTCTTCTCATGCGTCAGCCGGTCGAACTCGCTCTGCAGGCCCTGCAGGCGCTCCGCGGCCGAGGAGAGCCGCCGCGCTTCCTCCTCCTTGGCGGAGATGATCCTCTGCCAGTGCGCCTTCTCCTCGAGCCACCGGCGCTCCATCTCCTGGATGCGCATGGTGAAGTGGGACTCGATCTCGCGGTCCTGGCCCTCCCGGCTCTGCATCTGCCCCTTGAGGGCGCCGACCCAGGTCTCGCGCTCCTGGGCCAGCCGGTTCTCCATCTCCTGGACCTTGGCCTCCAGCTTGAGGCGGGTCTCCTCGTATTCCGACTCGCGCCGCTGCTGCCGGAGCTTGTCCTGCATCTCCTTGATCGAATTCTCGACGCGCGCGGCGACGGTCTTCTCCTCCTGGGACTTGAGGCTGGACAATAGCACCTTCTCGCGCTCCTCGCGCAGCTTGCGCTCCAGCTCCGCGATCTTGCGGTCCGCGTCCGAGGAGGCGGCGGCCAAGGGGCCGCCGTCCTCGGAGGGCGGTCGTCCTCCTCTCCCGTAGAGGGCGGGGGCCGGAGGCGGCGCGGAGAACTCCGGCGGCGCGGGCGGGGGCCAAGGGGCCCCCGTCCTCGCAGGGCGGCCGGTTTCGGGCTGCGGCCAAGCGGCCGCGGGGGGAGGCGGCGGCTGGGACGCGCTGCGCAGCGGGGGCGGGGCCTTCAACGGCGGCGGCCAAGGGGCCGCCGTCCTCGGAGGGCGGCCGATCTCCTCTCCCGCAGAGGGCGGAGGACCGGCCTTCGCGCCCCGCGGCAGCGGGGGCGGAATCGGAGGCGGCCCTATCGGTCTATCCTTCTTAGACGGTTCGTCAGCCATAGATGCTCCCACGGTTGTCGGTCGACCAGCAGCAGGCTGGACGCATCCGCTCGGCGTTCCGTTCTTTCAGATCACGGCCTGGAGGCGGACTACGCCCTCAGTTGCGTTTTAAAACCGTCCACCCAGGACTGCAGGTCCGGATCCGGGTGGTGTTCCAGGTACCGCTCGTAGTACATCACCGCCTCGGCCGTGCGGCCCGTCTGGTAAAGTCCCTGCCCGAGGTACTGGTAGGCGTCCCACAGCTCGGGGTCATACTCGATCGCCTGACGGAAGAACCGGACGGCCTCGTCCATGTTCCCCGCGGTGTGCTGCTCGACCCCCGCGTCGAAACAGCGGCGGCCCTCCTCCGGGTTCGGCTCCGGCCGGGCGGGCTCGGCCGCGGGCGCCGGCGGGTCGGACGAGGCGGACTTGCGCGCCCCGCCCTCATCGGTGGCCAGGACCTCCTGGAAGGTGTCCTTCTCGTCCCCCTTGCGCAGGGTGATCTTGCCCTGCTTCTCCAGGACCTTGATCTGGTCCACGATCTTGGTGCGCTCCTCCTCGACCTGGGCGGCGGTGAGCTCCTTCTGATACTCCATGGATTCCTTAAGGAGGGAGGCGGCCCCGGCCGACATGTTCTTGTAGAACTTGTTGACGACCTCGGGGGAGGCGCCCTGCAGGGCGCGCGACATGGTCTCGGTCTTCAGCTCGCGCACCACGGTCTGCATCTCCCGGTCGGGGAAGCCCGCGATGTCGTCGAAGAGCAGGATGGATTTGCGGACGTACTCGTAGACCACGGGCTTCTCGTTCTGGAGCGACTCCAGGATGTTATTGCGGGTGGCGGGATCGGATTCCTCGATGAGGTGGATGAGGCGCTCGACCCCGCCCACCACGAAGTCGATGTTCTCCTTGACCTCCGCGTCGATGGCCATGATCTGCTCGCGGGTCACCTGGCGCACCTTGAGGGCCTCCAGGGCCACCTTGGTCTGCAGGCCGACCGGGAGCCCGCTGAGCACCTGGCGGGCGAAATCGGGCTTGAGATAGCTCAGCACCACCGCGATGAGCCAGGGCTCCTCGCGGCGGAGCAAAAACAGGTTCTGCAGGCGCTTGATGTTCTCCTCGTTGATATAGGAAAAGGGCTCGAGCTTCTTCATATCCTCCTCCTCATCCGCGTCCGGCGGCGGCTCGGGGGGCTTGCGCCCGAGCAGGATGTCCAGCTTGCTCTCCTCGGGACCCCCGCCCTTCCCCGCCCCCTCCTCCGGGGACTCGATGTTCGACTCCACGTTGACCTCGGCCGCGGGCTTTGCGGCCAGGGCCTCGGTGTACTGCCGCAGGAACCGAGAGAACGGCCCGAAGAGGAACCAGAGCAGGAGCAGCAGGAGGAAGGCGTAGAGCAGAGGCAGGTAGACCTTGGGCTCCTTCAGGTCGTCGCGCCAGTCCTTGTCCGGGACGTGATAGTTCGCCGCCCGGAACAGGATGTCGTCCTTCTTGACGGCGTAGGGGGTCAGGGCTTCCAGGATGAGGCGTCCCACCTCGTCGAGTTTCGGCTTGGGCAGGGTGGCGTCGTGGATCACGGTGACCTGGAACTTCTTGATCTCCTCCTGCTGGGAGTAGAGCTCCTCCTCGACCGTCTTGATCTGCTCGGCCATCTGGGTCTGGGAGGCCTCGGGCTTCTTGACCTCTTCCGGCCCCACGAGGTTCTTGGGCTTGGGGATGCCGGGCAGGATATACTGGGTCTGCAGGGCCGCGAGCCCGGCGCCCTTGGCCTTGTACTTCTCGGCCGACCCGGCGCCGGCCTTCATGTCGTCCTTCCGGGTGGCCCGGAACGTCATCTCCAGGTCCACGAACACCGAGGCCTTCCCCGGCCCCAGGACCCGGTCCAGGATCTCGCTCTGGATGCGCTCGCGGGCGCTCCGGATGATCTCCTCGCGCCGGTCGATGAGGCTCAGCTTGGGGGGCTCCACCGTGGCGCGCAGGAGGCCCGGAAGCGCGCCGCAGAGAACCAGCAATAGAGTCAAGGCCCGCTGTCGCATCATGGTTTCGTATTCCGCTCCAGATAGTAAACCCGGATCCTGTTACGATTTTGATAACGGCCGGGAGGGGCGGGCCGGGATTTCGCCAAGATTTCGCTACGGGATCTGCCGGAGGAACTCCCCGACCACGTTGTTCTTGGGATCGATCTCGAGGACGTGCTTCCAGACGGTCTTGGCCTTCTCCTTCTCCTCCATCAGGTAGAAGGCGGAGCCCATGACCTCCAAGGCGGTGATGTTGGTGGACTCGAGGTCCAGCACGTCCTGGGCCCGGCGCACCGCGAGGTCGTACTTTCCGTCGTAGATGGCCTGGCGGGCGTCGTAGAGCTTCTGGTCGACGAAGGAGAACTGGTCGGGGCCGGAGCGGGTGATCTCCTTGCCGGACTCCTTCTCCACGAGGTTGAGCAGGCCCAGGAGCTTCTCGTCCTTCGGGTTCTTGTTGTAGGCGTAGCGCAGGGAGTTGACCGCCAGCCGGAGGTCCCGGCCGTCCACGTAGGAGATGACCCCTTTGCGGACGAAGGTCTGGAACTCCTCCTGCCCGACCGCCTGCTGGATGAAGCCGACCACGGTCTGCAGGCGGGCCAGCATCTCTTTGACGTGCTTGTTGTTGGGCGCGGCGTCCAGGGCCTGGTTCAGGCGCAGGGTCGCCAGCTGGAAGTCGCCCTCGCGGAAGGCCTCGTCCCCCTGCTGTATGAGGCCGCGGATCTGGTCCTCGGAGCGGTCGTCGCGGGAACGCCCGAAGCGAAGGGTGACCGACATGCGGGTGCTCGGACCGAGGGCGTGGATGCCCTGGGCCAGGTCGAACTGCAGGAGGCGGAAGCGGAAGCCGAAGCCGAAGTCCGTCTCCTGGATCTGGGGGGCCGCCAGCAGGCCGAAGCGGAAGGCGAACCAGCGCGCCGCCCAGTACTCGCCGCCGAAGCGCCAATTCAGGTCCGAGCTCTGCGCCTTCTGGAGGTCGAAACCGAGGATGAGGCGCTCCTTGAAGAGGGAGAGGCTGTTGCCCAGCTTGACGATGACCGGGTAAGTGTCGTCGGTGTCTCCCGTGGTCTTGCTGAAGACGTTCTGCAGCCCCAGGGCCAGCCGGTAGCTGCCCCCCATCTGGCGCAGGGCCGCGATGTCCAGGGCCAGGGCGCTGTCGGAGGAGCCCGCGAGCGCGCGGGTGACCTGCTTGAAGGAGAGGCCGAAGGAGGTGTTCTCCGTGGCCACCCGTCCCCAGGAAAGGGCGATGGCGCGCTGCTGGTCGGAGAACGTCCCGCCCTCGGTGATGCTGGTCGCTTCGCCGGTGTTGGGGTCGAAGGTCGCGTCCACCCTCTTGAAGCCCGTGGACGCCAGCTGGGTCATGCCGAAAGCGAAGGTCCCCTTGGTGGAGGTGGGGTGGGCGTAGCCCATGTAGGTGAACTTGGTGTCCTCCCACAGGGTCGCCTGCATCGTGGTGATCTCCTTGCGCTGGAGATGCGCCAGGCCCGCCGGGTTCCAGTAGGCGGCGGTGGCGTCGTCGGCGACCGCGAAGAAGGCCCCGCCCATGCCCAGGGGCCGGGCGCCCACGCCGTACTGCATGAAGGCCCCGGGCTGGCCTCCGGAGTCCGCCCGGGCCGCGGGAAGCGCGAACAGGATTCCGGCGGACATAAAAACACCCACCGCCGCGCATTTCCGCGCGACAGTGGGCCGCATCGTCCACCGGCAGATGTCTCGGGCCATCGTATTCGGCAGCCTGACACCCCTGCACGCAGGGGTCATGGCTTTGCGCCCCCGGCTTGCGCCCTGCCTTCCCCGCTACCGCGAGACGGCAGGCACCTTGTTCAGGTGCGGGTTTGCTATTATCGCCCGCTCACGGCGACGACCGCGCGCCCGGCCCATATGCCACCCCGACTACGGACGCGCCGCTCTTGAGCGGGATGCTGCACTTCTAGTATAGCCGGATTCCTTGACTTGTCAAGGGGTATTTGGCGTCAGTGGATGACGCCGATCTTGCGGATCTCCGTGGCCGAACCCAGGGAGGAGCCGACCTTGATCCGGGCGATGTAGCCGCCTTTCGAAACGTAGCGTCCCATCGCGTTCTTCCCGTCCCAGATGACGAAGTTCGGCCCGGCCTTCCCCCCCTCGTCGCCGGGGCTGAAATCGAACTTCCGGACCACGTAGCCCAGGAGGTCGTATATCGTGATCTCCACGTCGGCGGCGGCGCCCAAAGTATAGGTGATGACCGTCCGGCCCTCCGGGCCGCCCTTGCGGCTGTCGAAGGGGTTGGGGTAGTTGGAGACGTTCGCGATCGTCTGGTTGGACACGCTGGTGGCCACGGCGGCGGACTCCGCCGTCCAGGCCGAAGGCGTCCCCGCGGCGTTGAAGGCGCGCACGCGGTAGGTCAGGAACTGGCCGCTGGCGCGGGCCTTCTCCCACGGGTTCTTGGACGGATTGCCGACGTTGTAGGACTTGTTCTGCACTCCGCCCACGGTCACGGCGGGCACCAGGCCGATGGTCTTCCAGACCGGGTCCGTGCCCGAGCGCTCCTGGACCTCGTAGGCCATGACCCCCGATTCGGAGTCGCTGCCCGACTCCCAGACCACCATGAACGCGCCCCCGGATGCCTGGCCCTCGACGACCGACGGCCGGGCCTGGGTGGGCGGGATCGGCGCGGAAGAATCCACGCGGAACACGAGCAGCGGCCGGCCGGCCGCCGAGGGGACCCAGCCCGAGGGGGTCGCGCCCGCCGGGCTCGTGTAGCCGCGCACCGAGACGATCGCCGCGGACCGCGAGACGATCTCCTCGGCGAGATGCTTCTGGGGCAGGGAGCCGTCGCAGCCGCGGCCGGTGCCGGCGGGACAGCCCGGCTCCCCGGTCACCACCTGCAGCTGGGTGCTGCTCAGGCGCTGCACCGCGACGGTCTCGCCGCCCACGATGATCTTGCCCCGGGCCAGCAGCTTGTTGGCGTCCTTCACGTTGATGACGGTGCCGTTCGCCTCCAGGACGTCGCTGAGCCGCGTCGCCTCCGGCGACGGCAAAGACAGCCCCGTGACCGTGGCCGAGGTAACGGAGCCGAAGAAAGTCTGCCAGGTCTTATAGGAGCTGTAATTCAAGAAACTCTCGCCCACGGCGATCTGATAGCCCGTGATGCTGGCCGTGGAGGACGGCAGAGGCCAGGAGATCCCCAGCTCCGTGCTGTTCGCGGTCCACGCCATCATGGCCAGGGCCTGATCCGAGATCGGATCCTCCTGCCCCTTCTCGTCGACGATGTAGTAGACCAGATTCCCTTCCGCGTCGCTCTTGATGTTGTCCGGGATCCCGTCCATGTTGATGTCGAGGTCGAGCAGGCCGTCGTTGGTGATGTCCATGGCCGGGAGCGTCGTCCCGTTGAGACTCACCTGCTGCTTAGACCCCGTGCCCATGAAGTCGAAGTTGTCGGGCAGACCGTCCCCGTTGATGTCGAGGAGCGGTTCATAGCCCGCCGGCAGCACGTACGCGTCCAGGGCGGAGAAGCCGGACACCACGCTCCCGCCCACGGCCGTCATGATCCACAGCCCCGCGTCCGGCAGGGGCAGGCTCGTGCTCGTGGAGCGCACGACCTCGCCGGTGCTCGCGGCCATGAACACCCCGCCGCCCGACGCATGGTCGCCGCGCCGCGTCGTCCCCCGGCAGAAACGGCCCTGGCCCTCGCAATCCGAAGCCTCCACCAGGCCCAGGCGCACGTAGCCGACCGGCGCCTGCCCTCCCGGCCTGACGTTCAGGAACTCAGTGCCCCAGTCCGGATAGTCGATGCGGACCCGCGTGTCCCGGTCCGGGAAGTCCGCGAATTCCGTGCTGACCTTGACGTTGAAGCCCGCGGTCGCGCTCTGCAGGAGCAGGGCGCCGGACAGCGTGCCCGAGGTCACCGGGACCATCTTCGCGAAGGCCGGATAGCCGTTGGCCGCGATGGTGATGGGCAGGACGTAGCTGGCCAGCGGGATGATCGCGGTCGAGATCTTGACCAGCGTGGACCGGGCCGGCAGCTGGGTCGCGTTCGCGGCGTCCGAGATCGCGGTCAGCGCCGCGCTGTTGGGTCCCAGCATGTCCTCGAAGCGCTCCAGCGAGAACCCGACCGAGTGGCCGATGGCCGAGTTTCCGCCGCCGTCCGCGGTGGAGAGGTCCACGACCACGAACAGGGTCACCGGCTGGGTGGTGACCGTGAGATAGGGTATCCCGTCGACCGTCAGGGTCGCGCGCGCCACCCCGTCCAGGAAGAGGCCCGAGCCTCCCGGCAGCGCCCCGTGCGCGACGTCGGCGACGATCCGGTCGCTCGACGGGGTGAAGGCCCCGTTGCCGTCGTCGAGCCACAGGGTCAGGCGCTTCGCGTCGCCCTGGCCGACGACGCTGCCCGGGGCCCCGGTGCCCAGCTGGGTCAAGGAAATCGTGGCGATGCGGACGAAGTCCGAGTTCACGGAAAGGGTCAGCTGTTCGACGGCCACGTTCCTCTGTATCCCGGTCGCCGCCGCGGGCGCGATGTTGCGGCCCTCCACCTTCATGGTCAAGGGCGAGATGAAGACCCGGGTCCCCTGGTAGGCGTAGGTCCCGGTCTGATTCCCGCGCGGCAGTTCCTTGGAGATGTCCCGATAGACGTTGACGCCGGTGTCGTTGGGCGGGCTCACCGTCACCCAGGACTTGTCGAGGATGTTCACGGCGACCTCGTCGTTCTTCACGGCCGTGGCGCCGATGTCGTAGGTCAGGAAGAATACGTTGGCCGTGGGCGAGAGGGTCTGCAGGACGGAGAGCTCGAGGATCGCCTGCAGGTCCTGGTCGTCCGACTGGTTGAAGACGTCCACCTTGCGCGCCGCGGCGTTCACCGCGTGATTCACCCACGGCGTCGGCCCGTCGCCCAGCGTGTCGCCGCGGGAAACGACCAGGAGCGTGGGATAGGTGGTCCCGTTGAGCAGCCGGGTCCCATAGCCGCTGAAGGTCATCAGCTCCGCCCCGCCCACGTAGATCCGGCCGGCTCCGCCGGCCGGGAAGCCCGCCGTCGACTGCAGCACCAGCGTCAGCGGTCCGGTCGAGGTGGCGGTCTGCGTCGAGGACACCGCCTCCAGGAGCTTGGTCAGGGCCTCGGAGATGTTGATGTCGGGTTCGTCGAGCTTGTCGTTCTGGTTGATGTCCTTCCACAGGCGGATGAAGCTCAGGTTCGTGTTCCGGCCGAAGAGCTTCTCCGTGTCCTGGCTGCCGCCCCCGCGCTCCACGCGCAGCTTCTGCCACTTGGCCGTCCCCACGTCCGTCACCATGTTGAAGCGCAGGAAGGGCACCTTGGCCTCGGCCTGCCCGACCCGGTCCATCTCTTCGTTGAAGATGACGTCGTTGACGCCCAGGGTCACCAAGGACGGGACCTCCGTGATCGTCACCAGGGGATTGGTCTCGAACGCCGGGCTCGAGGTGAAGACCACGTCGTGCGGGACCTCGACCGTGAAGTAGCCCGTGCTCTGGATGCGCAGGCCCTGCGTCTCCCCCACCCCGGCGAACTGCGAGAAGTCGAAGGTGACGAAGTACACCGAGGGCGTGGTGCTCACCGTGACCGGGGTCTTGAAGACCACGTCCTTGGTGCCGGCCTCGAAGTTCTCGTTGCCCAGGGAGATCATGTTGGAGAACCCGCCGACCGCGTCCGTGGAAAGGTCCGCGGCGGTGAAGGCCCCGTCGCCGTTGCCGTCCTTCCAGACCCGGAGCAGGGTCACGTCCGCGTCGATCGAGGCGGCGCTCCCGACCCGGTTGAAGCGCAGGCCCTTCCAGCGCACCGTGTTGGAGCTCGACTGGACCTCGAGCTTCGCCATGGGGATGTACTTGTCGTTCTGCATGGCCGAGTTGGGCGAGAAGCGCGACATCACGACCCGGAGCTCGTTGATGGTCGGGACGATGGGGGATACCGGGCTGGGCTGGGTCCCCAGTATCGCTTTCGCGTGCCCGGCCCCGGCCGGCCCCACCGTGAAGTCCGCGGGCGCCGGGGCATAGCGCCCCAGCGTCTCATTGGCGGGGTTGAGCAGCGCGTGGGAGAAGCGCGCCGCCTGGTGGATGTCCGCCGACAGGTAGAAGGTCGCGGTGGTCTGGGAGACCAGAGTATAGTCCGCGCCCAGGAGGTTGGGATCGCGGATGCTGATGAGCGCCATGCCGTTGGAGAGCTGCCCTTCCCCGAGCAGGAAGTCCACCAGGTTCTCTCCCGAGATGATGTCCCGATTGAAGGCGCGATTCGCCGTGCCGGATTTCCAGAGCTTGACCGACGCCACGTCGGAATCGTTCACGTTCACGCCGGCCGGGATGTCGAACTTCACGTTCAGCCTCTCCCACTGCACCTGAAAGGCGCTGGACCAGGCGTCGAAGCGGAAGATGGCGTCGTTCGGCGTCCCCTGGGAGAGCTGGGGCGCCAGGAGGGCCCCGATGGCGTGGGCCTGGGGCGCGGTATCGAGCTGGCCGCGGTGCACGTTCATCAGCGTGTCGACGCCGGGGATCGTGGGATGCGGGGCGACGTCCTCGAAGCTGACAATCTCCTCGTCCACGGTCATGTAGGTGGTCGGACCGCCGGGCGGGAGGCCGGAGGTCGAACTCACGATCCAATAGGGGTCCACGATCCCGGGCCCGGCGGCCATGATCACGGGGTCGAGCAGAGACGGCGCCGCGAAGGTGCCGGAGCTCGAGGAGAACATCGGGGTCGTCTTGATGTACATGGTCTGCGCCGACGGGATGATGGCGCGGTACTTGCCCCGGAACGGGAGCGGGGACGCCGGGTCGAAGGAGTCGGGCAGGGAGATGGAATTGGCCAGCGGCTCGTCCACCGACGGGTTGTTCTGCGGGAAGGCGCTGCGGTCCAGGGTGGCTCCCAGGGTCCGCGGCTCCTGGGTCACGGGGTCGTTGGTCACCGCGTTCTTGGAGATGAGGTAGGCGATGAAGAAGCGCTGGGGCTGGGTCGCCTTCGAGATCGTGTTGATGACGGTCGGCGTGGACAGGTTGAGGCGGGCCAGCGTCGGGTTGCCCGAATTGCCGAAGGCGCCGATCCCCAGCACTTCGTCCAGGCCCGTCTGGAAGATGCCGTCGTTGTTCGCGTCCCGCCAGAGGGAGACCCGCTCCACGTCGGTCGCGTGGGCGCCCACCGCCGCCGAGGTGCCGGTCGCCGTCACCACCACCCAGCGCCAGACCGCGTCCGCGACCGCGGCGTTCATCGTGAAGGAAAGCACCGCTCCCGTGGAGCGCTGCTGCAGGAACGGACCCAGCGCCGGGTTGTCTACGGTGTTGGAGGCCACCACCGTCACGAAGTCCGCGTACGGCGCCACGTTGCTGACCAGGGAGAGGGTCTTGCCGACCGTGGGCAGGCCCACGTTGTTGGTGGACATGGCCTTGGGCTCGCCGATGATGAAATAGTGGGTGTCCGGGATGAAGAGGCCCAGGTTCGCGGACTCATGCACCGTGGCCAGCGGATTGATGTCGAAGGTCACGAAGAAGTCGCGCACCGTGTCGGTCAGGGTCTGGCCGCCGCCCACGCCCAGGATCGGGATGCGCGCCGACCCGGAGACCACGGTCCCGGTGGACAGGGTCAGCTGCGAGGTCCCTTCCTGCGCGCGCAGGCAGTTCCGCCAGGCGTTGGAGGAGATGTCGATGTCGAGGCAGAGCATCACCTCCTTGTCGTACTCCTCGGTCTGCCCGTCGTTGAACACCAGGCGCTGGGGCACGGCCGGGAAGGGGTCGTCCTCGGGGAAGAAGGCGGCGATGTTGTCCACGTACACGTCGAGGGGGGACGGGTCCGCGGCGTTGATCGCCGTGGACAGGGTCCCCGCCTTGAAGGGGTGGGCGACGCCGGACAGGGGCGAGACGATCTGGTCGGTGGCCGCGTCCAGCAGGCCGTTGCCGTTCATGTCCGCCCAGACCTTCACGTCGTCCACGTCGCTGGCCTTGTTGTGCAGGAATATCTGCCCGTTCTGCATGAAGGAGTGGAACCAGCGGTCCAGCTTGAGGGCGGACCAGAGCGCCGACCCGCCGTCGGTCTTCAGGGAGAGCTTCGAGACCACGGCGTTCCTCTCGGACTGCGTGACCGACGGCTGCGTCGCCGCGACGTACTCGTGCGAGAGGCAGGCCCGGCCGGGCAGGAAGGGACAGCCGTCCGAGTCCACTTCGTTCACGTAGGCGAGGTCCGCCGTGGCCCGGACCGTGACGGTCGAAGACGGGATCGGGTTGAAGGCCTGCACGATGCCGTTGCCCGCCAGGGGGACGACGTCGGCCGACCCGGCGATCTGGACGGAATGGGTGCGGTCCGGCGTGGCCCCGGGAGCGAAGTCCACCACCACGTAGTAGGTGTTGGTGGACGGGGAGACCGTCCTCTGGGCCTCGTTGTAGGGCTTGCCCGTGTTGATTTCCATGGGCAGGTCCACCGTCCGGCTGCGGAAGGCGTAGGTGATGTCGGGGTTGGTCAGCTCCTTGTCGATGGCCTTCTGGAAGCGGCCGTCGCCGTTGCCGGCCGCGGGGTTGCCGTCCGCGCCGGTGTCCACATAGAAGCGCACGGCCGAGATGTCGGCGTCCGCACCCTCCGAGTGCGTCAGGGTGACGCGTCCCAGCGTCCCCACGAAGTTGTCCGTCCACAGCTGCAGCTTCAGCATGCCGACCTTGGGCGTCCCCTGATCCACGAAGGTGAAGCTGGAGAGCCCCAGCGGGTTGCCGAGGTCATCGGTCGCGGTCCACCAGGCGGCGATGTTCTCGCCCAGGACGCGGATCTTGGCCGCCTCCCGCTCCACGGGGGAGGTGGCGGTCTTGATGATGAAGTTGTTGGAGGCGATGCCCACCGGGCTGGCGGTCGAGAGGCGTATATAGGAGGGCCCCGGGATGTTCATGCCCAGGCTCGACGGGAGCTCTCCGTCCGCGTAGCCCGTGGCGTGCATGCGCAGGGCCAGGAAGTAGTTCTTGGCCACGGTCGTGATGTAGGTCCGCGTCGAATCCTTCAGGTTCATGGGCGTCTGCCCCAGCAGGGGGTCGCCGAAGACCCAGTTCACCCCGTCCAGGGCCGCGCTGGCCAGGAAGGTGTCGTAGGAGATGTCGTACTGCCCGTCCCCGTCCTCGTCGTACCACAGTTCCAGGGAATTGACGTGGGCCGGGTCCAGGAGCCCCGTCTTCTGCAGCTTGAGGCCGCCGATCTCGCCGAACAGGTAGGTCGCGCTGGAGGGCAGGACCTTCATGGTCAGGCGCAGCATCTCGACCGGCAGGATCTTCCCCTGGGCGTCCGGCACCAGGCCGTCGCCCTGGCGGATCACGGGGCGGTTCTGCCCGACGGCCAGCTTGTCCGGCCGCACCAGGCCCTCGGGGGTCTTCTCGGGCGCCATGTCGGTCGGATAGATCACGACGCCGGCGATGTAGACGGCGAGGTCCGAGCGCTCGATCGGGGTGAAGGCGGGGTCGTTGAAGGGCCGCCCCGCGTCGGAGGTGTAGCCGTACACCTGCGCGTCGGCCTGCGCCGTGGCCCGGAACTGGAGATCCTCCACGATGGAGTCCTTGATCTGCAGGGCGGTGTAGACGCCCGGGGTGGCGTCGACCGCGCCGCGGAACCAGTAGGAGTTCGGGATGTCGGTGCTGCCCGAGAGGTCGTTGAGCACCACCGTGCTCGAGGAGCCGTTGGTGGTGAACTTCACCAGGCCGTCGAAATACTGCCGGTTGATGGGGTGGCCCCGCGCGATGTTGCCGAACTTGTCGCGCATGGCCACGCCCAGATATTCCGTGACCAATCCCGAGGTGACGTTCCGGGCCAGGCCTCCAGGCACGTTGACCTTCAGGGGCGTGGCGGCCGCGAAGGGGTGGTGGATGGTGATGTAGTCGGCCGGCCCGGGGGTGATCTCCACGTCCTGCGTCACCGACGGGAAGGTGACGCCGTCCTGGCGCACCACCACGGCCTGCAGGGTCGTGGTGCTCACCCGGGTGCCCCAGACGCAGAAGCGCGCGCGCGAGCTGTTGGGATTGATGCCCACGGGCAGGGGCGGGTCGGAGGGGCCGATGAGCTGCCAGTCGCCCGTCCCGTCGACCAGGGGCATGGCGTCGCAGCGCGAGACGGCGTTCCACTGGCCGCCGCGCGTGGTCGGGATGTTCTGGGAGTTGATGAGGGCCGTGTGCACGGCCCAGCTCGAGGCGGTGATGTTCCCGAACTGGTCCGCCAGCTCCACGTCGAAGTTCGTCGCGACGGGAGCGCCCGTGACCGTGCTCAGCTGGACGGTGGTCCCGGCGATGAGATAATGGAGCGGGCTCGTGAACACCGACTGGCTGGGCGGGCCCGGACGGACGGTGTAGGTGGCGACGGCCGCGCTCCAGGAGCGGTTCTCCACCTCGTCCACCCATATCTCCCAGGTCGTCGCTCCCACCAGGCTGTCGATGAGGTAGAAGGTCGTGGTGTGCTGGCCCGCGATCATGCGCGCGACCCCGGTGGAGACCCGGAACGACGAGGGGTCCGGGCTCGAGAACTGCACCGGGTTCCCGGCGGCTCCCGGGGAATTCGAGAAGATGCTGAACTCCACCCAGGTCTTGCCGCTATCCTCCTGCCCGGGCTGGATGGGCGAGCCGTTGGCGTAGAGGTCCTGGGTCTGGAAGAAGCAGGGCTGGCTCGTGGCTCCGGCCAGGAGCGGGAGACCGGCCGGGGACAGCTGCAGCACGCCGACGCGGCTGATCGAGCCGGCCACCACCTTCACGTACTGCCGGGTGGAGAACAGGATGCCGTTGGGGTCCGCCACCTGGATGACCGGGGCCGTGGTGAAGCCCACCGGATAGCCGAACCCGGCCGGATAGTCCGCGGAGGCGTGGGTATCGAGGTAGTAGAAGGTGGTTTCCAGCGTGAGCGAGGAGATGAGGATCTGGTCGGTCGGAGTGCGGAAGAGCGGCGGCAGGCCCGAGGCGATCTCCGAAGAGGTGGAGAAGGACACCGCGTCGTACACCAAAGAGGGCGAGCGGGAGAAGGTCGATATCGCCACTTGGACCGGGAAGGTGGAGATGGTGGGGTTGCGGAAGTCGTCCTGCACCTGCACGCGGAAGGAGCGCAGGACGATGCCGCCCACGTCGTGCACCTTGCCCGCCACCTGCTGGTTGGGCAGGTTGCCGAAGCCGAACTGCTTCGGCCCGATGGGATCGATGCGCATCGCGAAGGTCAGCGAGCTCACGCTCAGGTCCACCGGGACGACCCGGAGGTTCCAGTAGCCGGGGCGTCCCCCGATCGCCTCGTTCTGCTCCGGGTCCGGCCCCGCGAAGGACGACATGCGGTCGCGGAAGCGGAAGCCGGCCTCCTTGAGGCCGGAGGGGATCTGGATGGTCGTCACGTAGCTGAACGGGGAGTTGTACTCCATGAAGCCGTAGTGGCCCTGGTTGGAGTAGGGCACCCCCGCCTCGAGGCCGGCCCGCGAGTGCGCGTCGACGTCCGCCGGGGACAGGCTCAGGTTGATGTCGGTCTGGCCCTGGTCCGTTTCGTTGCCGAAGTCGTCGAGACGGCGCACGATGTACTTCCCGCCGCAGGTCTCGCAGGGCATGTCGATGGCGTAGGCCTGGGTCGTCACCGAGACGAAGTCCAGGTGGCTGGGAGTGCCGCCGACGGTGTAGAGGTTGGCGGACAGGTTGCGCTGGTTGGACCGGTACGCGCCGATGTCCTCGGGGGCGTGATCGGCGCCGATCCAGATGCGGGCCGAGTCGGCCGCGCGATTGGAGACCCGGTAGCCGATCGGCCGGTTGAGATTATCCGCGTCGCCGTTCTTGCCGATGCGGCCCTTGTTGTCGGTGAACACCCGGGTGGAGACCCCGAGCTCCACCCAGCCGCCGCCCGGGTCGTAGACCAGGGTCCCCGACGACCCGACCACGTCCACGACCTCGATGTAGACCTGCGAGGCGAAATCCACGGGGTTGTTGAACGCGTCCGAGACCTGGCCCGTGATGGCCTGGACGCCCGGGGTCAGGGTGCTGCCGGCGCGGACGTCGAAGGTGGTGAGGGTCGGTCCGGGGCTCACGGTCACGGCGTCGGGATTGCCCGCCACCACCGTGATGAAGTCCTGCGGGGTGGCGAAGCCCCGGTGCGTGGTCACGGACTGGTCGTCGCTCTGGACGCCCTTGATCCAGCGCGGGTTGCCCGCGACCCGCTTCAGGATGAAGGCGTTGGGCAGGTTCTTGAGCCCCTTGTCGGAAGTGCTGAAGACCACGGTCGTGGGGTCGATCACCGCATCCTGCGGCTTGGGGAAGACCTCGGCCGACAGGACCACCGACTTCGTATAGAGGTTCGTCCCCGTGGACAGCCGGTTGTGGAAGGCGTCGTGCGCCTCCAGGTCCACGGGGAACGCCGAGCCGGCGTCCGCGGTCGCGGGGACGTTGAGGAAGTGCAGGTGATGCGGGGGCCCGGGGTCCACCTCGAACGCGGCCGAGGTGGCCGAGGCGTAGTAGACGGCCGAGGCCGTCGTGGTCTCGGCGACCACGATGTAGTCCGTGGTGGCGGTCAACGGCACGATGGGAAAGACCCAGGTGCCCGTCTGGAGGCTGTCCGGCGTCGGCAGCCCGGCCCCCAGGTCCGACGGCATGCGCAGGCCGACCTCGGGCATCACGGCGGCCGGGTTGGTATCCTGATTGAGGCCGGTACGCTCGGTGGCGATGTTGTAGTACTGGTCCACCACGTTCACCGTGACCTGGAACGCGGTCTGCGGCATGGTCATCGTGAAGAAGCCCGGTTTGCCGCCTTTGCCCGGGACTTCCTCGGCCCCCAGCGGCTTGCAAACCGCGCCGATGGCGCACTTGCCGTCCACGTGCGTCTCCCCGGGGACCAGGACCTGGAGCATGACCGCGGTCGAGGCGTAGACCTTGAACTGCCCGGAATTCGCGGCCGGCGCGTCGGCCAGACAGGCGTACGGGAAGGAGTTGCCCGTGCAGACCTTGTCCACCGCCTGGTCCTGGGGATAGACCCACAGGGCGGTCGAACTGCTCCGGGTGACCAGCGTCGCCTGGATCTCGCGCGAGCCCTGCGACAGCGACTGCATGTTGGGGTCCTTCGCGTACGCGTCGGAGCCCACCACGTACACGCTGGGACCGGTGGCCTGCTCGTAGCAGACGTTGTTGTAGATGTCCACGAGGTTCACGGTCGCCCTGAAGGGCACGCCCGCGGTCTGGGTGCTGATGGTCCCGGCCCGCCCGCCGTTCGGGTAGCTGCCCCACCCGCCTTGATTGGACTGGCCGGGCAGGACCAACTGCAGGCCCACGGGGTCGTTCGGGCGCACGGTGAAGGAGGACGAAAGCGGCGACTCCTGCAGGCCGGAACCCAAGTAGTCCCGCGAGACCAGCTGATGCCAGGTGGCCGCGGACCACAGCGTGGTCATGATGGCCGGGGTGTAGCCGTCGGCGATGTTGATGGCGGCGGTCGCGGCCGTCACCACGAACGGGAAGCCGGTGGGCGCCTTGACCTCCACCTCCGCGGCGCGCTGCTTGACCAGGTTGTAAAACTCGTCCACGACCCCGACCCGGACCGCGAACTGCTCGCCGGCCCGGAGGTTGGCGTTGATGGTCCCGGTCTTCCCGTTGGGGGAGCCCTGGTCGAACCACTCCCCGGGCAGGACCGTCAGGAGGCTCTTGGGAAGCCCCCAGGTCACGGTGAAGGGGGTCGAGTCGTCCGGGTCCAGCGACGGGCCCCAAGGCGGGGAGGCGTAGAGCCTCTCCGCGCGCACCTGGGTCCCGTCTCCGGCGCGGCGGAACACGATGTCCACGGTCGCGGATCCGACCACGGTCAAGGACGACGGGATCACCGTGGAGAAGGGGTCGGAGGGCACGATCCGGACCTGCTGGGAGGCTCCCGGCTTGAGGTTCCAGAAGGCGTCGGTGATGTCCACGGTCACGGTCATGGTCGAACCCGCGGCGCGGTTCAGGGCGGGCCCGCCGCGGCCGTTGGTGGTCGAGCCGCCCACGCTGAACTGGTTGGGCACCCGGATGCGCAGGCGGGTGGGGTTCAGGTTCGCGGAGAGCCAGAACGCGGTCGAGCTCGTGCTCGCCAGCACGGGCGGGGAGCCGCTGTTGTCGGTCACGCTCAGGACGTGCTGGGCCTCCTGGCGCAAGGTGACGGAAGCGACGGCCACCCCTTCCGTCATCTGCAGGACCGGCACCGGCTGCCACGCCTCGGCGGCTGTGTCGTCGGAGATCAGCTTGATCCCGCCCTTGGTGACCGAGCTCCCGTCCAGGGAAGTGGCGCAGAAGTTGTAGCCGGGGTCCACGGCCAGGATGCGCGCCGTGAAAGCCTCGCCCGCGTAGCGCGGCACGGTGTTGGGGTCGCCGGTCACGCCCACCCCGTCCTGCAGCGTCTGCCCGTCCAGCACGATGACCAGCTTGGTCGGGGTGGACGGCTTCACCAGGAACCGGGTAGAGATCCCGTCGCCGTAGTACACGCCGCTGGCCGTGGACGCGGAAATGACCCAGCCCGTCACGGTGCTCTGGGTCACCAGGAAGGGCTCCAGGACCCGGCGCCCGTTGACCGTGGTGGTGGCGCCGAACACCGCGGCCAGACGGTTGTTGGGGTCGTCCGAGCCCAGGCGGAAACTGGTGTCCGCGTTGGTGACGCGATTGAAGAACTGATCCACCAGGTTGACGGTGATGGTGAAGGTCGCCCCCGCCAGCTGGTAGACCTGCGCGGCCGGGGTCTTGCCGCCCAGCGCCAGGTCCCCCGAACGCACCGTCTCGGTGGGGACGAGCACCTGGAACTTGACCGGCGGCCCCGGGTTCACGACCACGCCGTGCACCGCGGAGGATGCCAGGGTCACGCCGTCGTCCTCCGCGCTGATCCGCCACGGACCGCCCAGCGGGTCCACCGCCGTGTTGCTCTGGAAGAAGAAGTCGACCGTGCGGCTGCCGCCCTGGACCGGCAGGGCCGTGAGGTCCGCGAGGTTGGGGTCCGTGAACTTGAATGTGACCGTAGGCTGGCGGCAGTCGGGCGCCGGCGGGCCGACCGGATAGTCGGCGCACAGGACCGGGTTGTTGTAGACGTCGGAAACGAATATGGCGACGGGGTAGTTGCTCCCCGCCGCGGTCGCGATGGCGGAGCCCTGGAACCCGGAGGCCGAGCCCTGGTCGAGCCGCATCCCCTGGGCCAGCAGGAGGAGCTTGGACGGGTACGCCGGGTCCACCGGGATGGCGGTCGAGGTCGAGGCGAGTATGTTCGGGTTCCCCAGGGCTTCGACCCAGATGGTGGTCCCGCCCCGCAAAGCGGTCGCCGAGGCCAGGCTCACGTCGAAGCTCATGGCGCCGCTCGCGTCGAGAGCGGTGTTCGCGGGCAGGAGCGCGTAGGGGTCGTTGGACGTGAAGCGCAGGGTGATCGGCACGCCGGGCGGCAGGAGGTTGAAGCTGCCGTCGGTCAGGCGCACCGAGACCGAGAAGGTGGAGCCGGCCACGAAGTTGTCCACCCCGCCGCCCGGCACGAGGTCGGGCCGGCCCGCGCGGCCGACCGCGGCGATGTTCCCCGGGTCGGGGGTCTCGCCCTGGACCAAAAGCGAGAGCCGGGAGCTCGCGACCGTGAACACGCTCGAGGTGCTGGAGGCGAACCCGGTGGCCGCGGCCCCCGCCGTACGGTTGCCTACCGTCACCGGCGTGAAGGTGAAGACCGTGGCCCCGCCCTCCAGGGACTGGGTGCGCTGGGGGATGATGGCCGCGGGGTCGTCGGTGAACATGGACACCGTGGTGGCCGTGTTCGCCGTGTTCCATTGATTGTCTACGCCCCGCACCGTGAAGGAGAAGGGCGTCCCCGCGGGCACGACGGTGGAGGCGAGCACGGTGCGCCCGCCCGAGGTCCCCGTGTCGTAGGGCGGCTTGCCGGGGGTATAGACCTCCCCGGGGATGAGGGCCTGGAGCTTCACCTGGCTGTTGGGCTGGACCGTGAGCCCGCTGAAGGTGAAGGTGGCCAGCTTCGGGACCTGGTTGTCGGCGTCGATCGCCTGGAGGGTCAGGGGGCCGGCGATGCGCGCGGTGAAGCCCAGGGCGGCCTCCCCGGCGTTGAGCGGAGTCGCGGGCGGCGTCGAGGCGAAGACGTCCGTCGCGTCCAGGGCCACCGACCGGCCGTCGTCCACGAGGTTCCAGAAATCATCCGTCGCCCGGACGACCGGGACCGGGTTGAGCGCCAGCCCCGCCGTGATGGTGTTGGTGGAGCCGCTCTTGCCCGCCACCGAACCCTCCTCCGCGGTCTCTCCCGGCAGGACGAGCTGGAGGCGCGTCTTCGCCCCGGACTTCACCCACACGTCCCGGATGGTGTCCGAACTGTAGTTCGCGCCGGCGTCGATGGCCGTGATGTCCTGCTCCGGCAGGTCCGGAGGCGCCACCCGGGTCGCGAAGACGATGGGGAAAGTCCGGGTCCCCTGGATGAGCGTCCTGGGAGCGGGGACGAGTTCGCGGCTCCCGACATGCGCGTCCGTGAACTCGATGTTGACCGTCGGGTAGCCGCCGGCGCCGTAGACCACGTTGTTGTAGATGTCCACGAGGTTGACGGTCGCGTAGTAGGTCGTCCCCGCCGTGAAGGTGATGGGGCCGGAGGAGTAGCCGGCCGCCGAGCCGGGGACCGGCTTCATGTCGGGGATGAGGAGCTGCAAAGACCAGGGGCCTAGACTCTGTTGGTCCGGGCGCACCGAGGTCATGGTGGAGTTCGCGGCGGTGAAGGGCGCGATGTTGGTGCGGGCGGACACGAAGGTCGTGGTCGAGGCCTGGTAGATGATGACGCTGAAGGTGGTGGCTCCCGTGGTCAGGGGCACCGTGGACCCCAGGCTCGCGAAGGGCGTCGGCACCTCGAGCCAGGTCTGGGGGGAGTTGGCGGGGATGAAGGTCGGGATCTGCCAGGCCTCGAAGGGGTTGAAATACTCGTCGGAGGCGTAGACCGTGACCGTGAAGGTCGAGCCCGCGTCCTGCTCGGTCGGCGCCACGGCCGTCTTGCCCGTGGGGGAGCCCGGCAGCAGTCCCTCCCCCGGCAGGCGCAGGAGCAGGCGCTTGGGGTTGGCGGCGGCGTTGGCCTGCACGGTCACCGCGCCCTGGTTCCAGGTCCCGACGCTGCCCACCCCATCGAGGGAAAGGACGGTCTCCGCCGTGACGCCCGGGACGGTCCAGTTGCCGCGCTTGGTCCGCAGGACCACGGGGACGGCCCGCGCCCCGGAGTTGACCGTGAAGGGCGCGACCGCGTCCGCATAGGGGTCGTTGTGGGTCAGGCTGACGTTGCCGGGGCTGCTCGAGGTGACGGTGTTGTAGAAGGTGTCCGTCACGTATACGTTGGCGTTGAACACCACGTTCGATGTGCTCACCGAGACGAGGCCCTGCCGGCCGGTGGCGGTCCCGGGGCGGTAGAGCTGGCCGGGCAGGACCAGGAGGAGGCGGTCGGCCGGGCCGGTGTTGACGATGATGGTGTTGGTGGACCCGCGGATCGAGGTGTTGGAGGTCTGTTCCACGTCGATGGAGCGGCCGCCGGTGGTGTTCGACATGCGCAGACGGACGGTGAAGTCCCGGACCCCGTTGTCCGAGGCCTGGAAGGGGTAGTCCAGCGGGAAGGTGGCGCCGTCGGCCGCCTCGGGGGCGTTGGAGTCCTGGGAGGTGAAGTGGATCGTCTCCGCGAAGTCCGCCGCGACCTGCTGCAAGTCGTCGAGGGCGGTCACCCGGAACTGGATGGGGTCCCCGGCGGTGAAGGGCGGGTCGGTGAGCCTTTCCACCCGGAAGCTCTGGGCCTGCGCCGCGACCTTGAACTTATAGGAAGGGATCGTGGTATCGGTCGGCGCCGCCAGGTTGCCGGCGCGGTCGCGCGCCCGGGCCCGGACGAAGTAGACGTTGCCGCGGGGCCAGGCCGTCCCGCCCGTCCCTAAGCCGGTGTAGGTCCAGTCCAGGCTCGAGCCGCTGTAGGTCGTGGCCGGGAACCAGCGGCAGTCGGCCGGGGTGGGCGGGGCGATGGAAGTGCAGAGCGCGTTCGAGGTCGCCCCGCCCGGGACCCAGGCCGCGCCGTTCCAGTACTGGTCGTTGGGCTGGGGGGTCCCGTTGGCGAAATCGTCGGTGAGCCGGATCTCCAGGTAGATGTCGCCGGGCGCCGCGACCGAGCTCAGCTCCACGCCCCCGGTCGGAGGGAACAGGTCGTAGGACTTGCCGGTCAGGTTCACGGTGTCGGCCTCGGTGGCGCCGTCCCCCTTGCCCGTATTGGTCTTGATGTTGCAGGTCGGGGTGCTGTTGTCCACCACGAACCAGTTCATGGCCGTGCCCGCGGGCTGCTGGTTGGCCACCAGGTCCGTGCCCCGCACGCGGATGCTGTAGCGGTGGCCGTCGGTGAAGGCGAAGTTCGGGTTCGCCATGCTGAGCTGCCAGGGCGGGCCGAGCGTGTCCACGGGCGCCATGGTCGGCTCGGCCGCGAGCGGAAACGTGCCCTGGGTCACTTCGAACCATTTCCCCGCGGAATCATCGCGCATGGTCAGCCCGATGGCGGCCACCCCGGCCGGATAATCCACGGCCGTGCCCTTGATGATGCCCAGGTTGGCCGACTGGTAGTAGCCGCTGGGCATGGGGGTGGAGACTCCGGTCAGCGGCGCGGAGTTATCGAAAGTAAAAGTCACGGTGCTGAAGGACAGTTCCACCATGCCGGCCTTGTCCACGGCCTGCACGTTGACGAAGTAGCTCGAGCCCGCGGCGAGCTGGTTGTCGGGAGGCAGGTTGGCCGCCACCGCCACCGACCAGGCGTAGTCCGGGGCGCTCCCCGTCGGTACCAGGACCTTCTTGGTCAAGTCGCAGGTGCCGTCGTTCCAGGCCCCGGTCCAGCCCCAGCACATCCGGTCCGAGACCCGGCCGATGCGGAACCGGACCTCCTTGACCTGGCTCGTGATCTGGCCGGCCACGGTCGGGAAGGCCCCGTCCGTCGCCGTCCCGTACACGGCGCCCAAGGTCGCGATCGTGGAGCCGTGCACGATGCTGCTCGACACCGAGACCGGAGCGTCGTCGTCCCAGACGAAGGTCGCCGTCGAGTAGGTCAGGACGTTGTCGGCCGCATCCACGGCCCGCGCCGCGATCTCGTAGAGTTGGGCGTCGAAGGGCGGCAGGGAGTTCGCCGCCCAGCTGAAGGTCCCCCCCGCCGAGCGGCTGTCCGGCGACACCTCCCAATGCTCCGGAGCGGCGAAGACCGCGCCCACGCCGGTCCAGTAGGTGTCGAGCTGGTCCTTGATCCTATACTCGACCGAGCGCACGTTGTACGCGTCGAAGGCGGTCCCCTGTATCTGGGCCAGCCCCAGGCAGGCGTTGGAGGGACTGCAGTATTTGAAGGGCGTCGAGGCCAGCGTGACGTCGTTGGCCGGCAGGGTCAAAGAGACCTGCGGCGGCACGTTGTCGAAGGTGAAGGTCGACGGGAGCAGGATGGCGGTCTGCACATTCCCGGCCGCATCCACAGCGGTGCCTTGCAGTTCGTATTTCCTGCCCGTGATCATGTTCGCGGGGGCGGGCAGGCCCACGGTGACCTGGAACTGGTTGGTGGGATTGCCGCTCAAGTCGCTCAGGACCGGCACCGGGGTGGCGTCCGTGAACCCGAGCCCGTCCCAGTAGTTGCCGACCTCGTCGCGGATGGTGATGGACAGGGAGTTCACCTGCGAGGCGTTCGCCTTCGTGGCGTAGGAGTCGTCCGCCGTGCCGCGCACCTCCGGCAGGCGGTTGAGGTAGAAGCCCGCGTCGTTGCCGTTCTGGGGCAGGAAGCCGCGGCTGGGGTAGTTCACGAAGGAGACCGGCCGGGTCTGGTCGAAGACGAACTCCACCGGGGTGCCGGTGCGCACCAGCCCGTTGTTCGCCTCCGCCTTCACCGTGAAGATGTAGCGCCAGTTGTCCTGGAAGTTGAAGGTGTCCGAGGAATAGCTGAAGGTGAAGTTCTGCCCGTTGCCCGTGTCCGTGAGCCCGGCCGTGTACCACAACGGCGCCGGAGCCGTGAACGTGGACCCGGACCAGTACGCCCCGTTCTTCTCCTGCAAAGACACCGAGGCCACCCTCACCCCGAAGATGTCGTAGGCCGTGCCGGTGACGGAGGCGAGGGCGTTGTAGGTCCCGAGCAGTTTCGGGACGACGATGGAAACCGACGCCTGGGTCACCTCATAGCTGAAGGTGATGTCGCCGTAGGTCCCCTGGGCATTGGCGTTGGGCAGCGTGCCGTCCGTGCCCCGGGACCGGACCCGGTACTTCTTGCCGCTCACCAGGGTGGGCAGGTTGGCGGCCAGGTTCCAGGTATAATTGTTCCCCCCCGTGGGCGTCAAAGTGTCCACCTGGAAGAACGCCTCGTTCAGCCGGGTGAAGGTGCTGGCGCCGTTCCAGTACGCCCCCATGGTCGGCCAGACCTCCTGGATGGACAGGGTCATGCTCGAGCGGTGCGGGATGCCCGCCCCCGGGAACTGGTCCCGGGCCGTGCCGGCCAGGGAGGCGACGGACGGCAGTACCGCGCCGTTGACGGGATAGGTGACCGCGGACTCGGGGGCCGACTGGTCCCAGACGAACTTGAAGTTCCGCCCCAGCAGGTCGTTGCGGTTCCCGGCGCCGAACTCCTCGCACTTGCCCGCCGAGTTGGTCGAGATGGTGACGATCTTGTACTCCACCCCGGAGCCCAACCGGGCGGGATTGAGGGCGCTATAGGCCCAATTGCAGGGATTGCCGCAGTTCTCGGTGATGAGCTGCCACTTGGGCGGCTCCGCCGGTCCGGTGAACTGGTCGCCGTCCCACCAGAGGCCGTCGTTGAGGCGCTGGATGGCGATGGCCACCGTACTCACCACCGATATGTCGTCGGTGCCCGTGCCGGTGATGGTGGGCAGGACCGACAGGGCGTAGGTGCTGGGTTGGACCACGAAGGTCCGCGGCAGCTCGGTGGTGTAGGTGAAGGTGGACGCCGTCATGCCCGCGACGTTGCCCGCCTTATCGATGGCCCGGGCCTGGATCGAGTACACGCCGGCGTTCTTGAAGAAGCTCGTCGGGAAGGTGCCGCTCGACCAATCGACGGTCCCCGCGGCCGGGAACCAGGACTGCGCATCGCCCTCAGCGCGGATGAACTTGTCGTTGTCGGCCGGGGCGTAGTTGCCGGGATCCCAGAACTGATTCAACCCGGCCAGGAAGATGCGCAGCTCGATGCGCTCCAGCTCCACGTTGTCCGCGGCCGTCCCGCGCAGCAGCGGGAGCGCGCTGATGGACATGCCCGATCCTCCCGGCGGCTGCTGCAGGGAGCCGGAGGGCGGGACATTGTCGAAGATGAAAGTGAAGGTGGAGACCGGAGCCGTGACGTTGTTGGCGTGGTCCCGCGCCCGGGCGTTTACCGAGTACGCCGAGCCGGGCACCAGGACCGCGTTCACCGCGGCCGCGTTCCAGCTCCAGCCAGCTCCCACAGGCGGGGCGTTCTCGACTCCGGTAGCCGCGTCGAACCAGCCGTCGCCGTTGATATGGTCGCCGTCCGCCACGGAGAAGGCGCTGCCGCCCCACCACGCCCTGTTGGAGACCCGCTGGATGGCGACCTGGACCACCTCGACCCCCGAGTCCAGCTCGCCCTCGGAGCCGTCCAGCGGGTCATCCGCCGTCCCCAAGAGCTGCGGCAAGCTCCGGATGTGGGACGCGGAGGGGACCGTGATGTAGTCGCTCGGCCGTTGGGAGTCCCACACGAAGGATTGGTTGGTCGCCGCCTGGGTCGAATGGAAGACGTTTCCTACCCGGTCGGTGACGCGCAGGTTCAAGGTCATCAGGTTGTTGTCGTCCCAGGCGGACGGGGTGGAGACGATGACCGTGTTCCACGACCAGGTCGCGGTCCCGTCCATGAGCAGCCAGGTGTCCGGCACGGGCGCCCAGCCGCCGCCGGTCCAGTAGTTGCCGTCGGAGTTGCGCCGCACGCGCAGCTCCACCTTGGTCGGCACGGCCTGCACGTAGCCCAGGGGATAGTTCGCGTCCGCGCCCGTGCCCTGCACCGGGTCCACGGGATTCCCGGAGGAGTCCGCCCCCGCGGCCACGTAGGGGCTGTAGTAGTTGTTGGAGGTGTACACACGCGCATTCAAGGGCGGCCGTCCGAAGGTCCCGGTCGGCGGGGTGTTGTCCAGGTAGAAGGTCACGGTCGTGCCCGCGGTCTGCCAGTTCCCGGAGCGGTCCTGGCCGTAGGCGAAGACCCGGTATTCCCGCCCGGCCTGGGTGCCGTCGTTGAGCTGCTCGATGGCCGAGGTATCGTAGCTCCAGGTCGTATTGTTGGAGCCGGGGGCCGCTACGAGGCCCGCTTGCTGGGTGAAGGTCGTGGTGAAGCTCGAGGGCACCACCCCCGTGTCCCAGTAATAGGTGGTGTTGCCGTCCAGGTAGCTCAACATGACCCGGACCTGATTGATGCCGGCGTAGTTGTCGGTGATGGTTCCTCCGACGGCTTGGATCTTGCGCGCGGCGGTCTTGTCCGCGGGGATGGTGGTCAGCACCACGGGCGGCGTCTGGTCATAGACGATATTCGTGTAACGCAGCGTGGTCGGCGCGTCCTCGTTGCCCGCCGGCGCCGCGTTGTCCGTCCCCCGCGCGGCGATGCGGTAGGTCTGATCCGGGACCCACTTGGTCTGCAAGAGGCTGTTGTTGAAGATCCAGGTCCCCGAAGACGGGCCGCTGGGGCTGAAGATGTTCGGATTGAACCAGGAATCGGTTTCATTGCACACGCCGCAGCCCGTCAGGAAGGCGCTGTTGTCGTAGTAGTAGGTGTCCGGCCCGGCGACGTATTTGATCTGCACCTTGACGTTGCCCACACCCGTCACTCCGGCGTTGATGCCCGGATGCGGGTCCACCACGCGTCCCGTGACCACGTCCATGTTGTTGGTGAAGTAGTTGTCGTACGGGGGCGTGGAGAATGACACCACGGGGGTGGAGCGGTCCACGTAGAAGCTCATGGAGGACTTGTTCTGGATGTAGTTCGACTGGTCCTGGCGGTTGCCGGCCTTGTCCTCGGCCTCCACGGAGACCGTATAGAAGTGCTCGTCGGTCCAGGCCGGCAGGTTCGTGTAGGTCCACTGCGTGCCCGTGACCGAGGCCCGGGTGGAGGTCAGCACGCCCAGCCAGCCGGTCCCGCTCCACCACTGATAGAAGGGCAGGGCCGCGGTGCCGTGGTCCTTGATGGTCAGGTGCACGAACTGGATCTGACCGGGGGCGAGGTCGTTCACCGTGCCCGATACCACCAGCGAGGTGTAGGTGCTGCCGGTCACGATCGAGGTGACGGTCGCGGTCGGGATGGAGGTGTCGAAGGTGAACGAGATCCCGCCCGCGGGCACCTCGGAATTACCCGTCAGCGCGCCCTTGGCCGAGTCCACGCCCCGGCTCGCCACGCTGTACAGCCCGCCGTCGGTCCACAGCTCGGTGGAGACCGCGGTCGTGAACTCGAACGAGTTCGTGGCCAGGGTGTAGGTAGCCGTCGAGTAGACCGGCGCCCCGACCCAACCCCGCGCCAGCTCGTTCCAGTACTGGCCGCCGCGCACGATGGACAGGCCGACCCCGTTGGGCGACACGATGCCCGCGGCCACGCTCCCCAGCACCGGATCGACGACCGAGCCCAGGATGGTCGGAGGCGTCCGCACGAAGCCGGCCGCGGCGGGGAACGTCACCGAGCTCGTCGGCGAGGTCCGGTCGACCTTGTAGTCCACCGCGTGCGCGAAGTTGGGGGCCACCACCTCGGGGACTCCCGCCCAGTTCACGCCGCGGACCGCGAAGGTGAAGGTGGTGTTGTTCACGAGCTCCGGGAGCTTCTCGCCGGGCGGGGGATAATACCACACGTTGCTCGCGGGATAGACGGTGCGCACCGAGGTGGAGACCTGGACGCAGGGCCACCACCCGGACGGGGCGGCCCCGCCCCAGCACTCGCCGGTGTCCTGCCGCCGTATCTGGACTTCCACCCGCCCCGTGTCGTCGTTGGACGTGCCGTTGAAGGAGTTCATCTCGGTGTAGGTCTGGGCGATCGGATAGGTGATGGCGGTCACGGCCGGAGGCGGCTGGAAGCGCCAGCGCCGGCGGGCCAGCTCGCCGGCCCCCTGCTGGTAGTCCTGGACGTTGCCCGCCAGGTCCACGGCCTTCACGACGACGATGTAGTGGCAGTCCACGCTGACCCGATTGTCGATGAGCGTCGAGTCCCAGGTCCACTGCCCCGAGACCGGATTGAAGACCGCCGGGTTCCAGACCGGCACGCCGCCCGTGTTGACGAACTGACCGCCCGATTCGGTCCAGAAATTATCGGTATTGCAGCCGCCGGGTCCGCTGTCTCCCTCCAGGCTGAGATACACCCCCTGCACACCGGACGAGGAGCTGTTGACCGCGACGTCCTTGGCGGTGCCCGTGATGCTGAGCAGGCTCGTCACGATCTCGTCGTCGGCCGCCGCCGGAAAGTTGATCGCGGAAACGGGCTTCATCACGTCCACGATCAGCCGGGCCGAAGCGGTCTGGGCCGAGGCCGGGAAGTCGCCCTGGTTGCCGGCGAAGTCCACGGCCCGGGCGCGCAGGCGGTACTCGCGCCCGTCCGCGCAGCCCGCGCCGCAGGTGACGCCGCGCGTCCAGTCCTTGGGCATGTTCGCGAAGGTCCAGGAGCTGATATAGAGCGTGGCGCTGGAGCGCACGGCCCCGGCGCCGGATTCCGCTCCCGCGATCCAGCCCGTCCCCTGGCTCCAGAGGTCTGCGGTCGTCACATCCTTGATCTGGACCTCCACCGTCGTCGCGCTGGACACCACGGCCCCGCCGGGGAAGGCCTCCAGGTGCGTGCCCGAGGACAGTCCCAGGCTCGTGGTGCTGACGTAGAGCAGGGCCTCCGACGGCGAGCTCAAGGTGGTGGTCGGCGTGCTCCGGTCCAGGATGAAGCTGATCGTCGTGACCGCGGACTCGTAGTTGTTCAGGTAGCTCAAGTCCATGGCCCGGGCCGAGATGCGGTAGCGGTAGCCGTCCGGGAAATGCACCTCCTTCGTGGTCGTGGGATCGGTGGCCCAGGTCCCCAGCACGCCGCCGGGAGAGCCGCCCGCCAGGCTGGCCACCGGGATGTTGAAGTCGACCGGCTCGGTCGCCAGGGTGAAGCCGCCCAGGGCGTCGTGCCAGCGCACCGTGCCCGCGTTGTCGATGCGCGCCAGCTTGAGCCAGACCGCGTTGGCGCCGATCATGCCCGAGCCCCCGGACTCGTCGAGGGCCGTCCCCGAGATGGGATTCACCCCGTCGCGCAGGAAGGCGGTTACGGGCCGCGTGAGCAGGGAGACCGGCGCGAAGTGGTCGATGGTGACGTTCCCCTCCTCGCCGGGCGGCACGGGCGTCGTGGTCGTCGAGCGGTTGATGTTGCCCGCCGCGTCCGTTCCGGCCGCGAAGACGCGGTAGGTGATGGGATAGGCCACCTGGGTGCGGAAGTGGTCGTCCAGCGCCGCGTCGTAGTAAGACCAGGTGGACAGGTGCAGGGCCGCGTCGAACCAGGTCGCGACGGCGAAGTTGAAGTTCGCCCCGTTCCAGAACTTGCCGTCCTGGCGGCGGAAGGCGAGCTGCACCCGGGCGCTGTCCCCCTTGTCCCCGGTGAAGGTGGAGACGGTCTGGACGAATTGGCCGAAGGCGGGCGTGGTCACCGTCGTGGTGGGCGCCTTTTCGTCGTAGGTGAAGAGCCCCGACTGCTCGGGGCTCTCCGCGTTGAGCGATTTGTCGAGGGAGCGCACCCGGACCCGGTACTGATGGCCGTGCTCCCATACGGGTATCTGCTCGCCGGCGGGCGTCCCCGTCTCGTACTTCCAGCTCGTCTGCGCGCCGGGGTTGGAGGCCACCGTGGACCAGCGCTCCGTCGCCGAGAAGCCCCCGCCCGCCGTCCCCTGCCAGTACAGGCCGCCCTGCGTCTCGTCCTGGACGGCCAGCTCGACGCGCAGCAGCGTCGAGCCCGCCTCGCCGCTCGTGTTGACCCAGTCGATGGCCGTCCCGGACAGGGTCGCGGGCTGGTTCGCGGGGTACAAAGACAAGGAGGGCACCACGATGGTGCTCGAGGGCTTGAAGGTGTCGTACACGAAGTCGCGGGTGACCACGGAAAGAGAGGGGTTCCCCGCGGTGTCCACGCCGCGGCCGTGGAGGCGGTAGCGCTTGTTCGCGATCCAGGAGGACGGCGCGGTCATGGTCCAGGGATTGGTGGCCGCGGCCACCGCGTAGCTGGAGGCCCCCACGGTCCACGTCGAGCCTCCCACCTGCCAGAAGCTCCCGTCGGTCAGGTTCTCGCTCTGCACCTCCACCCACGACACCCCGGCCGGGGTGTCGTTGGAATTGCCGCGATACAGCGTCATGGGGCGGACGTCGCCGTAGTTGTCGTTGGGCGTCGCCATGGGCGTGGTGATGGAGACCGTCGGCCCCGCGCGGTCCAGGGTCACATAGGTCGTGGCCTCGATGGAAAGGTTCCCCGCGCGGTCCTTCACCTGGATGGAGATGCCGTACACCGCGCCGTCGTTCTCGATGATGGTCGGCTGCTTCTGCCCCAGCAGGTCGCCCGGATACTTCCACAGCACTGTCCCCGTGGCGCCGAACACCTCGACCGGCAGGTCCAGCGGGGTCAGGGCCCAGCCCCCGTTCGCCCCGATGGCGGGGTCCCAGTAGCTCTCATTGCCGGCGGGTCCGGTGGTGATGCGCAGGAAATAGTCCTGGGTCCGGGCCCCGGAGAGGTCCGAGATCGCCGTGCCCTCGATGGCGTTGAGGTTCTGGATGTAGGACCCGCTCAGCTGCGAGCGCACCTTCGCCGTCGGCGTGGTGCCGTCCACGATGAAGTCCACGAAGTCCTGGCCCGTGATGCCGGGCACGGAGAGGTTCCCCACCTCCGCCCCGGACCAGTCGCGGGCGCGGTCCCGGGCGCGCACCTGCGCCCGGTAGGCTTTGTCCGAGATCCAGCCCGAGCCGTCCACCGGCATGAGCAGCTTCCAGGAAGCGGTGCTGTCCGCCTTGCGGTAGCTGGCCTCCTTCGTCGTGGTGTCGCAGTACTTGGCGGGGGCGCAGGCCGCGATGTTGTAGTAGTAGCTCGTCCCGTTCTCCAGGTACCAGACCACCACTTCCACGCCCTTGTTCGCCGCGGCGTTCTCCATCAGCGCGTCCGCCCCGGGATAGAGGCGCGCCTCCCCGTCCGTCGCCGTGCCCAGCAGGCCGCTGCCGCCCGAGAGGAGCCCCGGGATGTAGGACCAGCCCTGCTGGGGCTTGGTGAAGCCCGCGGTCGGGGCGTTGAAGTCGGTCTTGATGCTGCGGCTGGAGGAGGCGAAGACGAAGCCCGACTGCGGGTTGCCGGCGATGTCGTACGCCCGCGCGGTGATGAAGTAGGTCGCGGCGGGCTGGAGGCTGGCGGTCAGGGCGCCGTTGGTGTACTTCCAGGCGTCGGTGCCGTTCACCGTGAGGAAGCTCGACTCCGTGCAGCTCCCGAAGCCGCCGCCGTTGAAGCAGGTGTCCGAGGCCGGGTCGTAGACCCGCGTCTGGACCAAGGCCAGGTCGGAATACGCGAAGCCGCCGAACTGTCCCAGCGGGTCCGCCGCCGTGCCGCTGATGGAGTCCAGGTTCAGAAACACCTCGCCCGAGGAGGGCGAGGTGATGAAGGACGCGGGCGGGTTCTGGTCGAAGACGAAATTGTACTTCACGATCGTGGGGGAGAGTTCGCTCGTCTCCTTGTTGCCCGCCTTGTCCTGCCCGACCAGGTAGATCGTGTAGTTGACCCCGTCCTGCAGCGCGCTCCCCGCGGCCGTGGCCGTGCTCCAGGGGACCACCACGCCGATGCTCGTCGAGGTCATGATATCCGTGACCGAGGGTCCGAAGGCGGCTCCGTTCCAGTACTTGTTGGTGACCGCGTCGTTATCCTTGAACCAGATCGCGACCCGGTCCATCGAGGCCACGGGGTTGCCGGGGTCGGTCGCGTTGCCCGCGATGACCGGCAGGGCGTTGAGGCAGGCGTTGGCGGCCGGCGCCCCGGCGCAGGGCGCCGCGGCCGGGCTCGCGATGCTCCCGGTCGGCTTGCTGTCGTCCACGATGAATTCCCGCGTGACCGGCGGGTCGCTCTCCTGACCCACCACGTTCAAGCCGATGATGGTCATGGAGTAGGTCGCGTTGTCCACCGTGTAGGGCGGGGTCAGGCTCTTGGTCCAGTTCATGCTCGGCGGCACGTCCACCGAGGTGTAGGTCGAGGCCAGGCTCGACCACTCCCGGGCCGATTCGCAGTAGTAGCTCGTGGGCTCGCGCAGGCGGCGCAGGAACACGTGCACGCCGTCGGTCAGGCGCAGGTTCGAACCGCTGCCCTGCAGGAAGGTGATGAGGTTGTTGCTGCTCTTGTAGTGGGGCATGGCCGCCGCGGGCGGCTGCACCGCGGAGACCACCGGGGCGGGGGACTCGAGATAGAACCGGATGTCGAGGAAGCCCGGGTCGTCCTTGGCGTTGCCCGCCTGGTCCAGGGCCCGCGCCACGACCGTGTAGGTCGAGCGGTTGTCCCAGGACACCAGGGCCGCGTTGAAGCTCCACTCGCAAGTGTCGCCCGCCGCGCAGGCGCCGCCGCCCACCTTGCCGGTGACCGCTCCGGAAGCCAGCCAGACCTGGGTCGCGCCCCAGCGGTCGCCCTGCCAGTACTGCAGTTTGTGACAGATGGCGTTGTCGCAGTCCTCCTGGTAGATGCTCAGCAGGATGCCGTTGGGTCCGAGGTTCAACTGGCCGGGCGCCGCGTCGTAGGCCGTGCCCGAGAGGGTGCTCAAAGAACCCTGGGGCCCGGTCGGGCTGGTGGCGTTGGAAGCGGGCTTGCTGACGTCGTAGACGAAGCTGATGGTGGAGAGCGCGATCTCCAGGTTCCCGGCCCGGTCGCGCGCCCGGGCGCTCACCCGGTACTCCCGCGGGGAGGTCAGGTGGCCGGCCCCGAAGGCGTAGGTCCAGGTCCCGCTCGAATCGCCCGTGAAGGTGGCGGTCGAATACACCGCCTCCGCATCGCTGAACACGGCTCCGTTCCAGAAGTAGTTGTTGACCCCGTCGATCTCCTGGATGGCGAGCGAGACGCTGGAGCGGATGATGCCGGCCTGGAAGTCCCGTATCCCCGGGCTCAGACAGTCCACGGGGTGGAACTCGCAGAACCGGTCGTCCGCGGTCCCTTGCAGTTGGGTGAGCGAGGCGTTGGCCGAGCCGCCGTCCGCCGGGAAGGTCACGCGAGTCACGGGCGTGGTGAAGTCCACGACGAAGCTCCCCATGGACTGGGGGGACTCGATATTGCCGGCCATGTCCTCGGCACGGGAGTAGAGCTTGTACTGATAGCCGTCGAGCCAGAGGGTGGAGGAGAAATTGAACCACCACTCGGGCTTGGCGTAGGACGCGTTGAACAGCGGCGGATCCGGCTCCAGAGCCTGCCAAGCCGCCCCCGAGCGCCAGCCCGGCAAGCCGGCGCGGCAGCCCGAGCACCACAGGTTGACGAGGACTTCCTTGAGGTCGGCTCCCGTCGTGACGCCGGGGTCCGGATCCGTATGCGTGGTCCCCGAGATGGTAGCCAGAGGCCCGGTCCCCAGCAACGAGGCGCCGGTCCGCGGCTTGGTCAGCACCGACACCGGCGGGGTGTTGTCGTAGACGAAGCTGATGGCGTCGGCGATGCCGTCGGCCTCCTTGTTGTCGTTGATGTGCGCCAGGACCGGATAGGTGGACACGTTCAGCGCCGCGTCGCTGGAACGGGCCCACATGACGTAGGTGGTGTTGTCGCTCAGGGTCGGGAAAGTCCGGCTCCATTCCACGGTCCCGGACACGGGGACCCAGTTGACGTTGGTGTCGAAGGCGCTGCCCGAGCCGGTCCAGAACTTGTTGAGGCTGTTGTCCTTGAGCAGGATCTCCACCGCCTGGATCCCGGACCCGCCCGTGGTCGCATCGTTGGCCGTCCCGGCCAGCGCCTTGAGCCCCGCCAGGTTGTAGGCCTGGCCGGCAGCCGGGAAGGTCGATTTGAAGAGCGGGGGCTTGTCATCGAAAACGAAGGTGCGGCCGGCCCCCCCTCCGGGAGCCGAGTCGTCGATGTTGGTGGCCTTGTCCCGGGGGCGCGCCACGACCTGGTAGGACTGGCCCGTCACATAGCGGCTGGTGGAGAAGGACAAGGACCAGCACCAGTCCGCGGTGCCGCCCTGACAGCGCAGGGGGTCGTCCTGGACCAGGGCCCCCAGGGTCCAGGCGTCGCCGTTGATGTCGGTGTCGCTCACGTTGAAGCCCGCGTTGGTGCTGAAGTTCCACCAGCGGTTGGCCCCCACGTCGCGCACCGCGACCTTGACCACGTCGATCCCCGCATGGTCGGTGCCCGCGTCCCGCGCCGTGCCCGAGACCGCGGTCAGGTCGGCGTTGTGATAGGCCGAGCCCGGGGCCTCCACCGCCGCGTTGGGATTGGCGTTGTCGTACAGGAAGGTCCGGCTGATGACGCCAAGGGAGTTGTACTGGGCCACGTCCCCGGTCCAGTTCCCGGCCGTGTCCGCGGCCTTGAGGAAGACGGTGTAGGACACGCTGTCGGCGTAGGCCGCGGCGAGCGCGGCGCTGTTGAAGGTCCAGGGGCTCGCGGTCAGCGTGCGGGTGGCCCAATAGATCTCGGCCTGCGGCCCCACGCTGAAGGAGGCGGCCGCGGTGCTCCACCACAGCCGGGACGCGCCGGACCCGGAGGAGATGGCGACCCACACCTCGTTCAAGCCCGTCTGCCAGGAACCGGGCGCCTCGACCGCCGTGCCCTGGAGGGTCAGGAGCTTGCGGGAAGACACGGTCGCGTTGGAGTAGGTGTTCGGAGACGGCGCCGGGAGCGGACCCGGCGGCGCCGTCAGGGCTGCGGACGGGGCCGCGTCGTCGTAGGTGAACTCGAAGGTGGGCGGCGCGGTCTGATTGCCCGCCTGGTCCGTCACCCGCAGGTGCAGCGTGTACTTCCGATCGTTCTCGAAGGCGCCGGCCAGGTCGGCGTAGCTCCAGGCGACGTCCCCGCTCGCGGGCGTGAAGATGGCGCTGCAGTAGTGGTCGTTGAGCGCGGTCCAGGAGGAGCCGGTCCAGTCCTCGTCGGCCCCGCCCGCCGTGCGCTGGATGCGCAGTTCCACCTTGGACAGCCCGGAAAGGTCCGCATCGGCCGTCCCGAGGAACGCGGGCAGGGCGCGGACCGCGGTCACGGCCGGCTGCTGCAGGACGACCGTGGGCGGGGTGTCGTCCACCACGAAATGCCGGATCTCGGTCCCTTCCGTATCGGGAGTGCCCTTGTTGCCGGTGGGAGTGCCGTCGGACAGGAAGGAGCCGTCCTCGCCCTGCGCCTCGATGCGGTACTCCAGGTCCGTGGGCAGCCAGGCGATGGCCTGGTCGTAGTCCCAGGTCGTCTCGCCGCCGACGAAGGTGCTGCCCGTGTCGAACAGCCCCTGCACGGCCGCGACCGGGCCCGAGGACCAGGTCTGCGGTCCCGAAAGCCAGTACCAGGTGTCCCCGGGGGCCAGGTCGTTGTAGGAGACCCGGATGTTCACCCGCCGCACCCCGGAACCGTAGGGGCTGTTGACGTCCGCGACCGTGCCGCCCAGGGGATAGCCCACCCCGCCGATCCTCGAACTATGGTAGCTGCCCTGCTGGTCCGGGAAGCCCACCGCGGCCGCGGGCGGAAGAGTGTCCATGAGGAAGGTCCGCGAGGAGACGTCGTCCACGTAGGCCGTATTCTCGTTGGTCGCCGTGTCGATGGGCTTCACGAGGACGCGATACCAGGTGTTGACCGCCTGCAATGTGGCGTTCAGGGTCGCGTCCGAATAGGTCCAATTCGAGGAGGCGTCCGAGGAGGTCTCGAGCCAGTATGGGCAGGTCTGGTTGAAGGAACCGGCCCCGTTATAGCACTTGTC
>Ga0154315_1007_pt1 | contig 39800 bp, 20 predicted proteins | sample RifGroA2_FD_105609 | JGI IMG/M metagenome (GOLD analysis project Ga0154315, IMG submission 105609) | Elusimicrobia bacterium GWA2_69_24
GCTTCCGCCGGGGTGACGACTCACGGACGGGCATCATGACACAGCCTCTCGCGCCGGATGACGAAAGCAAAGGGATTTGTGACGCACTACACTAGCATGATATTATTGGAGAATTCAGGAGGAAGCGGATGAACAAGCCCACCGTGAAGACGAAGTGCCCCCATTTCTCGTCGGGACCCTGCGCCAAGAGGCCCGGCTGGACGGTCGACGCCCTGAAGAACGCCCTGGTGGGCCGGTCCCACCGCTCCAAGGAAGGCAAGGCCCGCCTGCAGGAGTGCTCGGACCGCATGAAGAAGGTCCTGGGCCTGCCCGCCGACTACCGGATCGGGACCGTCGCCGGGTCCGACACCGGGGCGGTCGAGCTGGCCATGTGGACCTTGCTGGGGCCCCGGCCGGTCGATATCTTCGGCTGGGAGTCCTTCGGCAAGGGCTGGATCACCGATGCGGTCAAATACCTCAAGCTGCCCAAGGTGCGCGAATTCAAGGCGGACTACGGCAAGATCCCGGACCTCAAGCAGGCCGACCCCAAGCACGACGTCATCTTCACGGCCAACGGCACGACCTCCGGGGTGAAGGTCCCGAACCTGGACTGGATCTCCCCCGCCCGGGAAGGCCTCACCATCTGCGACGCCACCTCCGGCATCTTCGCCATGGAGCTGGACTGGTCCAAGCTCGACGTCATCACCTTCTCCTGGCAGAAGGTGCTGGGCGGCGAGGCGGCCCACGGGGTCATCATCCTCTCGCCCCGCGCGGTGCAGCGCATGACCGAGAACGAGCCCCGGGTGCCCTGGCCGCTCCCCAAGATCTTCCGCCTCAGCGCGGAAGGGAAGCTCAAGCCGGGCGAGCTCGAGTACAACACGGTCAACACCCCCTCCATGCTCTGCGTGGAGGACGCCATCGACGCCCTGAAGTGGGCGGATACCATCGGCGGCCTCAAGGGCCTCGTGGCCCGCTCCACCGCGAACCTCGCGGCCCTGGAGCGCTGGGTCGAAAAGACCGACTGGGTGGACTTTTTGGCCGAGACCAAGGAGATCCGCTCCAACACCTCGGTCTGCCTCAAGATCACCGCGGACTGGTTCCTCAAGCTGTCCGACGATGAGAAGACCAAGGCCGCCAAGAAGATCACCTCCCTGCTGGACAAAGAGGGAGTGGCCCACGACATCAACTCCTACGGCAAGGCCCCCGCGGGAATCCGCGTCTGGTGCGGCGCCACCGTGGAGGCCTCCGACGTGCAGGCCCTCACCGCGTGGCTGGATTGGGCGTACGACGCGGTCGCCGCTGAATACTGCAAGGAGAGCGTGAAATGAACAAGGTCCTCATCGCCGACAAAGCCGACGGGATCTGCGAGAAGGTCCTCAAGGAGCGGGGACTCCATCCGGTGGTCAAGACCGGCATGAAGCCGGCCGAGCTCAAGTCCTGCATCAAGGACTACTCCGCCATCATCGTGCGCTCGGCCACCACCCTCACCGCCGACCTCGTCGAGGCCGCCGAGAAGCTCAAGGCCGTGGCCCGGGCCGGCAGCGGGGTCGACAACATCGACGTCGCCGCCTGCACCGAACGGAAGGTGCTGGTCATGAACACGCCCTTCGGCAACACGGTGTCCACCGGGGAACACGCCATCGCCATGATGTTCGCCCTGGCGCGCCACATCCCGCAGGCCAACGCCTCCACCCATGCGGGCAAGTGGGAGAAGAAGAAGTTCGAAGGGGTCGAAATCACCGACAAGACCCTGGGAGTCGTCGGCTGCGGCAACATCGGCGCGGTGGTGGCCAACCGGGCCATGGGGCTGCGGATGAAGGTGCTCGCCTATGACCCGGTCATGACCACCGAGCGCGCCCGCGAGCTGGGCGTGCAGATGGTCGGCCTGGACGAGCTCTACGCCAAATCCGACTTCATCACCTACCACGTGGTCATCCGCGACACCACCAAGGGTATGCTGAACAAGGACGCCATCGCCAAGATGAAGAAGGGCGTGCGCATCATCAACTGCTCCCGCGGCGGCATCATGGTGGAAGCCGACCTCAAGGAGGGCCTGCAGAGCGGGCACATCGCCGGCCTCGCCGTCGACGTCTACGCCAAGGAGCCGGCCACCGAGCACGTCTTCTTCGGCATGGATAACGTCATCTGCACGCCGCACATCGCGGCGTCCACCAAGGACGCCCAGATCACGGTGGCGCGGCAGGCCGCCGAGCAGATCGCGGACTACCTGCTCACGGGCAAGAAGACCCACGCCATCAACGGCGACGACGTCTAAGGGAAGGGACGATGAAGAAGCTCCCCCTATTCTCCCCCATCTGCGGCATCCGGCCCGCCCCGGGCCGGGCCCAGGACGTCATCGCCCCCCCGTACGACGTCCTCGACTCCCGGGAGGCCCGGGAACTCGCCCAGGGGAAGCCCCTGAGCTTCCTGCACGTGTCCAAGGCCGAGATCGACCTCCCGGAGGGGACGGACGTCCATTCCGAAGCGGTGTACAAGAAGGCCGCCGAGAACTTCGAGAAGATGCTGAAGGACGGCGTCCTCGTCCGCGAGAAGAAGCCCTGCTTCTACGTCTACCGGCTCAAGATGGGCGAGCACGTGCAGACCGGGCTCATGGTGGGCGCCTGCGTGGACGACTACGACGCCGATCGCATCCGCAAGCACGAGTTCACCCGCCCCGTGAAGGAAGACGACCGGGTCAACCAGATCAAGTTCGTCAAAGCCCAGACCGGCCCCGGCATCATCGCCTACAAGCAGGTCCCTGAGATCGACGCGGTCATCAAGGAGACGGTCCGGAAGGAGCCCGCGTTCTCCGTCATTGGCATCGGCGGGGTGGTCCACACCCTGTGGGTCATCGACAACGCTGCCGACATCCAGGCGATCTCGGCGGCCTCCGAACAGCAGAAGACGGTCTACATCGCCGACGGGCACCACCGCTCGGCGGCCGCCTCCCGGGTCAAGAAGTCCATGGTCGAGCAGCGGGGCCCCGCGCACAGGGGGGACGAGCCCTACAACGTCTACCTCGCGGCCGCCTTCCCGGTCGACGAGATGAAGATCTGGGACTACAACCGCGTGGTCAAGGACTTGAACGGCATGACCCCGGAGAAGTTCCTGGAGGCCCTCAAGAAGAGCTTCTCCGTGACCCCGGTCAAAGGTCAGGCCAAGCCCGTTGCCAAGCGCGAGTTCGGCCTGTACCTGAAGAAGCGGTGGCATCTCCTTAAGCCCACGGCCCCAACCCCCGACAAGAAGGACGATCCCGTGCTCGCCCTGGATGTGAGCGTGCTCTCGGACCTCGTGCTCGACAAGCTGCTGGGGATCAAGGATCTGCGCAAGTCCGACCGCGTGGACTTCGTGGGCGGCATCCGCGGTCTCCAGGAGCTCGAGAAGCGGGTGGATTCCGGCGAGATGGCCGCGGCCTTCGCCCTGCACCCGACCTCGCTCGATGAGCTCATCTCGGTGGCCGACGACAACCAGGTGATGCCGCCCAAGAGCACCTGGTTCGAGCCCAAGCTGGCCGACGGCCTGGTCTCCAACCCGCTCCTGTAATTCCCTCCGCCCCATTGCGCCCTTCTACCTCCCCCCCTGCGGGGGAGGGCCGGGGTCGGGGGATCACTGTGCCCGGGCACACCCGCTACTCACTCTGTCCGAACGAGATTGAGTCCGTTGCAGAGGGGCTTTTGGTCGGATATTCTTGGAAGATGCCGGCCTTTGACCTTGCCACCCTGGGCAAATCCTTGAGGCGTTTGGGGGCGGATGTGAGGGCCTTGGGCGCTCGTATCATCTCCAAATTGACGCCGAAGCGCGGCCGCAAGACCGAACCTCTAGACCACCGGGGTCTTCACTTCCTTTTGGCAAAACTGACGATTGTTAACTTTGCCTAACAAGTGCAGCGGGGAATCGAGCTCCCGTCAATGCCGCCGGGATGCTGCCGCCCCAGTCCCCTCCCCGGGGATGCTCGGGTTGGGGAAACACTGTGCCCGGGCACAGCCCATCCGGCAGAGAGATGCCGCCTGACCGGCTAATCCAGGTCCTGGAGGGCGGCCTCGATGATGGCGACGGCCTCGTCGATCTGCGCCTTGGTGATGATCAGCGGCGGCGCGAAGCGGACGGTGACCGCGTGCGTGTCCTTGGCCAGCAGCCCGCGCGCCATCATCTTCTTGCAGAAGTCCTTGGCGATGGGTTTGGTGAACTCCAGGGCCAAAAGCAGACCCTTGCCGCGGCGCTCCTTGAGGAGCGGATGCTTGATGGCGTCGAGCTTGGCCCGGAAGTACTCGCCCATCTTCTGGGCCTTCTCGGGCAGCTTCTCACCCACCAGGACGTCCAGGGCCGCCACCCCGATGGCCGAAGCCAGGGAGTTGCCGCCGTAGGTCGACCCGTGCGTGCCGGGCTTGAACACCTTCATCACCGCGTCGTCGGCCGCGATGGCCGAGATGGGATACACTCCGCCCGAGAGCGCCTTGCCCATCACGATGATGTCCGGGCGTATGCCCGAGTGCTCGAAGCAGAACATCTTCCCGGTGCGCCCCAGGCCGGTCTGGATCTCGTCCACGGCGAGCAGGACGTTGTGCTTGGTGCACAGCTCGCGCGCGGCCTTGAGGAAGCCCTCGGAAGGGACCTTCACCCCGGCCTCGCCCTGCACCGGCTCCACCAGGAAGCCGCAGGTGGAGGTCGTGATGGCCTTCTCGAGCGCCGCAGGGTCGTCGTAGGGGATGACCTTGAAGCCCGGCATCTTGGGACCGTAGCCCGCGTAGGAGTCGGGGTCGGTCGAGAAGCTCACGATGGTCGAGGTGCGGCCGTGGAAGTTCTCCGCGCAGACGATGATCTCGGCCTTGCCCTCCGGGATCCCCTTCACCTCGTAGCCCCAGCGCCGCATGGCCTTGATCGCGGTCTCGACCGCCTCGGCCCCGGAGTTCATTAGCAGGATCTTCTCCATCCCCGTGATCCCCGCGAGTTTTTCGAGGAGGGCGCCCATCTTGTCGTTGTAGAAGGCGCGGGAGGTGAGACAGAGCCGGTCCATCTGGGCCTTGGCCGCGGCGATGATCTTGGGGTGGTTATGCCCCTGATTGACGGCGCTGTAGGCGCTGAGCATGTCGAAGTAGCGCTTGCCCTCGACGTCCCAGACGAAGACGCCCTCCCCTCGTTCGAGCACGACCGGGAGCGGGCCGTAGTTCTGGGCGCCGTAGCGCTTGTCCTGGTCGATGTACTGCTGGGTCTTCGCGGTCATGGTCGCCATGGTGAAAGTCCTCTGCTGGTGAAATATCCCGGGGAGGGTCCCCCCATCCCGACCTTCCCCCGCCAAGGGGGGAAGGAGAATTCAATGATAGTACCGACGGGCGGGCCGAATCAATCCCCCTCCGCCGCTGCGCGGCACCTCCCCCGCTTCGCGGGGGAGGGTAGGGTGGGGGTATCCGCGGAGGGGGATCAGAGGGTGAACAGGCGGTCGTAGAACTCGGCGGGGCCGGCTATCCTTTTCGCCGGATCGGGCGCGAGCGCCTCCAAGAGGAAGCCGTCCAAGGCCGCCGGAAGCCCGGGCACCGCGACCCGGGCGGGCAGGTACCGGGCCCGCTCCTTTTCCGCCAGAGAGTCTCCCGCGGGGAAAGGCAGCTCCCCGGTCAGCAGCTCGTAGAGGGTGACGCCCATAGCGTAGACGTCCGCAGCGGGAGAGGACCGGCCGTGATGCTGTTCCGGGGCCAGGTACGCGCTCGTCCCGGCAGCTTGCGGTCCCGCCAGCCGCGCCGCCATGTCCTTGGCCTCCCGGGACAGGGAGAAGTCCAGCACCCGGGCGGCGCCGTCCGGCCCGATCATGATGTTGGCCGGCTTGAGGTCCCGGTGCAGGACCCCCGCGCGATGGGCGATGGCCACGGCCTGGTACACGTCGTCTAGGAATATCTTGCACTCGTCGAGCTGCAGGCGGCCGCGCGCCGACAGGATGGAAGACAGCGGCTGCCCTTCGGCGAATTCATAGACGAGGAGGGTGCGCTCCGGCCCCGCATCCACCTCCAGGAGCCGCACGATGCCGCGGCCCGAGAGCCCCGTGACGGTCCGCGCCGCCGCCAGGAAACGCTTCAGATCGGCGGCGCTGCGCTGAATCTCGGGGCGGAGTTCCTTGACGGCCGCCCGTAGGGAAGACGCCTTCTCCACCCCCTCGAACACGGGCCCCAGGGCCCCGGCGCCGATGCGTCCGCGCAGCTCGAAGCGCCCCGCCGCGAGCCGGGCCGCGGGCGCAACCGGGGCCGCTGCGGCGGCGGGCGGCCGCGGCGAGGCTTCCAAGGCGCGCAGACGCCGGCGCGCGTCGCGGAAATCGATATCCTCCTCCAGGAAACGGCCGAAGATCTCCTGGGCGAGGGACGCGTCCCCCGCGGCTTCCGCGCCGGCGGCGAGGGTGTAATAGACGAAGGGCGCCATCTTGGCCGTGGCCCGGACGCGGTAACCCGCATACAGCTCCCGCACCGCGTGGGCCGAGGGACGGCGCGACAGAGCATCCAATTCCTTGAGGCCCAGGAAAGCGTCCACCTCGGCGCGCGCGCGCCGGGCCGCCCAGAGCCGCGGCTCCGCCGATCGCTGCTCGAGGATGAGCTCGCCCACGATGCGTTCCAATCCGGAGCGGTAGCGCCCTTCGTGGCGTGGGTCCTCGCGGATCCACAGGCGCTCCCGATCCATGGCCGAGGCCACGCGCGCTCTCGGCAAGGGGTCCGAAGTCCCGCGGGCCGGAGCCGGAGCATCCAGCTCCGGCTCGGGCTCCCAGACCGGCCGGCCGGCCCCGCGCAGGCGCGCCGCCAGATCGGGGCCCCATTCCCGTCCCGAGGGCTCGCGCTCCGCCAGCGCCCCCAAAAGCGGCTTGAGCGCCGCTACCCAGCCGGATTTGGGCTTCTCCACCGCCCAGATCTTCCCGGCGTTGGCCAGTTCGGGCAGGCGCGCCTCGAAAGGCATGCGGGAAAGGGCGGTCTTCCCCATGGTCGAGAAGAAGCGCTCCAGGTCCTCCGGGGTGAAGGCCCCATGCAGGTCGCAGGCGTTGACGACGAACTCGCATTTGGCGACCGCGGCCAAGAGGTCGGGCGAAGCCAGGAACTGTCCACAAGTCGTCTCGAGGTGGGCGCGCAGAGGCAGAAGCACCGAGAAGACGACGTCGGCGAGCTCGACGGCGAGCCCCTGCAGGGCCGGGTCGGGGCCGACGTCCAGGAACAGGTCGTGGTCCCGATGGAGGGCGCGCAGGACCCCGACGATGTCCTCGGGGGCGAGCGCGGCCCGCTCCTGCGCGTTCTCAGCGAAACGGACGCATGCCACCCCGAAGGGGGTGAAGTCCAGCCGGTCCCGCCAGACCGCAGACGCCGGGGCGCCGGCGCGCAGCTCCCGGGCCAAGGAACCCAAGGAAGGCACCTGCTTCTGGCCCAGCAAGAAACCCAACTCCTGTCCGCAGAGCGGGTCCAGCTGGACGATCACGGCCCAGCGTTCGCGCCAGGCGGCCCAGGCCATGGCCAGGTTGAGGCCTAGCGTGGTCTTTCCCGCCCCGTCCCGGGGGCCGGTGAACGCGGCCACCCGGCCGCCCGCCCCCTCCGGCCCGGCTCCAGGGAGCGGAGGGGCGGACCGCTCCGGCGACCACAGGAAGGCCTGCCCGCGCCGGAGGTCATCGCTCGTCCAGGCCGTGAAGGGCTTCCGGCGGGGGTGGGAATGCAGGAGACGGCCCAGCAGGGGCCGCAGGGCATCGACCCAGGGCCGCCGCGGGTCCTCGATGACGAGGTTCTTCCCCCGGTTCGCGCACTCGAATAGAAGATCCTCCCAGGGCATGTAGGACAGGACCTTCCGGTCCATGGTCGCGAAGAAGCAGTCGAGCTCCATCCGGCTCAAGGCGCCGGGTACCCCCGCCTGGTTCACCACGAAATCGAAGTCCGAGGCCCGGAAGAGCAGGCTCCGGAGCTCCATAAGACGGTCGAAGGTCGCCTCCGTGTAGGCCAAGGACGGGCGGGTGATCCAGAATCGGACGTCGGCGATGTCGAAAGCGAATTCCTGGAGGGTGGAGCCGGGGTCGAGGTCGATGAAGAGGTCGTAGCGCTCCAGGAGCGCCTGCAAGGTGCGCACGAGGTCCCGGGGATCGAGCGGGGCGGACCCGCCTTCCGCGCCCCAGGTGAGGGCCCCCACCCCCCAATGCGTGGGGAGCTCGAGGTCGGCCGGTGACGGAGCTCGCCCGCGCAGGGAATTAGCCAGTTCCGCCAGCGAGCCGGGCTGCTCCGCTCCCAGCAGGAAACCCAGTTCGCGCCGGCACTGGGGATCGAACTGCAGGATGAGGACCTTGCGCTTCTGTATGCCCGCCCAGGCCAGGGCCAGGTTTACGCAGACGGCGGTCTTGCCGACCCCCTGCTTGGGGCCCGCGAACACCGCGATGCGCTTGGGAGCCTCCTCCTGGGCAGCGCTGTCGTCGACGAGGTCTTCCACCAGCCGGAGTATATCCTTGATCGCGGGGACATTCAAGGCGGCAGCGGGTCCCTGGGAGAGGTGGGCCCGGGTCCCAGGCCGGGGTCCCAGACGGCCCTGTGGCAATTCCGCTTGCCGGCTACACTTTCCATATATGCGGAGACGGCGTCAGGCCCTCGCGCTGCTGCTCTCTTTAGGCCTCCTCTGCCCTAGCGCCGCGGCGCAGGTCCGGACCGCGGCCGTCACCCAGACCGCGCCCGTCCTCGTCTCCGGCATCGTCTCGGCCCCCCTCTCGGCTCCCGTCCCCCTGACCCTCGGGACCCAGTCCCTCTCGCCTTCGCTCGCCGCGCCTCTGCCGGCCCTCTCGCCCGCGCTCCCCGCCGTCTCCGCCCGGGCCCTCCCGCAGGCGCTGGCCCTGCCCGCTTCCTCCCTGCGCGCCGCGCGCCCGGTCCGGGCGATCGCACCCGCGGCACAGGCCGTCCCCCTGCCCGCGGCTGCGTCCTTCGGCCGCCGGATACAGGCCCTCGCCGCCGGCATCGCCGAGGCGGGCAAGGCTCTCCTGGCCCCCGCATCCGACGGCGGGCGCTCGGCGGCCGAGACCCTGTTCAGCCGCCTGCTCGACGCGGACGCGGCCATCCCGGCCTCATCCGAAGACGATCTCGTCCTCCCGGTAGAGGGGGTAGACTTCTCGGCCGAACAGCTCCGCCGGGTCAGCATGACGAGCGCCGCTCTCGAGCGCGCCGTGGCCCTGGCCGCCGGTTCGGCCCTCCCCGGCGCGGTCCTGCAGGCCCGCTCCCGCGGCTCCTCGTCGCGCGGCACTCAGAGCGACGAGAACCCCGATTACGACCTCATGGTCCGCGTGGACCAGGGCTCTCCCGAGGCGGCCGCGGAGGCCATCTCGGGCGCCCTGCCCGCCCTCAAGAGCGCTTTGACCGCGGCCGTGAGCCGCGAGGCCTCCCAGCTCTTCCCGGGACTCGAGCTTACGGTCTCCGTGGGGAACCCCGTCCAGCTCAACGACCCCGCCGACCACAAGCGGGTCCAGGGCGTGTTCATGCTCCCCGTGCAGGTGAGCGGCCCCTCGGGTCTCCTCATCGACGCGGACGTCTCCTTCAGCGGCCGGCCCGAATACTCCAACGACTACCCCGGCTATTTCGACGATCAGCTGGCCGCGGTGCGGCGCCTGGGCGGCGAGCAGGCCGCGGCCCGGGTGCTCCATGACATCCGCCTGGCCAAGAAGCTCTTCATCGCCCTCATCGGCTCCTACAAGCCCTGGCGCGGCGGCCCCAGCGGCGTGGGAGCCGAGCAGCTCATTATGCAGTCCGGCCGCGTCTCGGACGCGGACCGGGGGCGCACGGTCCTGGAGGCCGGCAGCTTCGACAAGTTCATGGACCGCATCCATGCCGCGGCCTACGAATCCGACGGCCGCCTGCGCGGCGCGAAGAAGGGCCGGCGGTTCTGGCTCGTGCACAACGCCTTCATGGCCCCGGAGAACTTCCTCGACCTGGTGAGCGACGGGACCTGGAACCAACTCGCCCGCGCGGCCAAGCTCTACCGCGAGGCCCGCGCCGAGGGCCGCCCCGTGGACCTGGACTCCCTCAAGCCGGAGAAGCCCGCGCCTGCCATGCTCCGGCCGGTGGAGCGCGTGGTCCCCATCGTGTCGACCCCCGCACCCGTGACCCCCAGCCTCACCATGACCTCCCCCCTGCGGATCTGGAAAGCCAAGGAGCTGGTGAACGGGGCCGTGCGCCGGCTCAAGGAGCGCGGCCATGCGGTCGAGAAGTCGGCCGTGGCCTGGCGGCGGGTGAACGGCGAGAACGTCTACACCGTGACGCTCCAGCTCGCCCCGGGCGGCGACGCAGCCAAGGCCCTCCGCGACTTGGGCGAGCTCATCACCCGCGAGCACCCGGCCGCCCGGCTCGAGGCGGGCGCCCAGGCCCCGGCCCTCAAGACCGCCGACGCCCGGCTCTTCCTCCGTTCGCGCTCCGGCCGCGACGCGGCCGACCGGCAGGCGCAGAAGTTCGCCCGGCACATGGGTCTGGGGCGCATCGAGCTGGCGCTGCGGCCCGGAGCGGACGGCTCCTATGCCGCCGGCTTCTCGCTCGACGGCATGACCCGCGAGAAGTTCGCGGCGGCTGCGATCGCCTTCTTCAAGGCCTCGGATGCGGTGGAACTCGCGGCCGTGGGCTTCCCGAACGGCGCGGCCCCCGCCGCCTCCGCGGCCGAAGCTCCGGGCCGGCTGACCCTCGAGATGCTGAACCGCTTCACCACCAACGGCCCCGCTCCCTCCAAACGCGGCGACGCGTACCTGTACGCGCAGGGGGCCAAGGCCCTGCCCGCGGGCCTGGAGTCCTCGGGGCGGCGCACCCAGGTCGCCAGCGACCCGGGCCCCATGGACGGGGTCACCCGCACGATGCTTTTGCGCAAGAATGGCCGCGCCTACGTCATGCTCGAAGAGGACAACGGCGAAGGCATGCCGGCGCATAAGCCCGTCAAGATCCCGGGAAGGTTCGCCCAGGGCCTCATGACCCAGACCTTGGTGGAGGTCGTGCACGAAGGCAAGCTCATCCGCTCCGTGCGGCCCATCGGCGCCTACGCCGTGGACATGATGATCGGACGGGTCAGCAAGGTCGGGCAGGGACTCCGCCTGGCCCCGCTCTTCAGCGGCGACGCGGCCAAGGCCCTCTACGAGCCCCTGGCCATCGCGGGCGGCGGCCAAGGGGCCGCCGTCCTCGCAGGCGCGAGTCGTTCTCCTCTCGCCGGAGAGGGCGGCGCGGCCCGGGAGGGCGACATCCTGCAGGTCTTCGTCCGGCCCGGCCAGGGCGCCTACGAGGCGGTCCCGCTCCTGAGCCTCGGCCGCGAGCTCACCCCCGAGATCGCGGCGCGCGAGATCGCCCTGCGCCACGGGGCGCGCGGCTACTTCGAGGAAGCCGTCATACGGCAGGCGGAAGAGGTCGGCCGCACACAGGACCCTGCGGCGGACTTCCAGCGCATGAAGGCCTCCAAGGGCCGGACCGAGGACCTGCGCCAGCTCCCCTTCGTCACCATAGACCCGGTGGGGGCCGGCGACCTCGACGACGCCTACTACGTGCGCAAGGAGGCGGACGGGAGCTGGACCTGGTACCTCGCCACCGCGGACGTGGCCCAATACGTGAAGCCCGGCACCCCGGCCTTCAAGGCCGCGGCGCGCATCGGCAACACGTTCTACTCGGTGGACAAGGACGGGGTCTCGGAGTTCCCGATGAACCACCCCGTCGTCTCAAAGTCGGTGTCGAGCCTGCTGGCGGGCAAGGACTCGCTAGCCATGGTCTCCAAGATGCGCTTCAGCGCCGAGGGGAAGTTCCTCCTCGAAGAATCCGAGGTGTTCCTGGGCCTGGTGCGCGTACAGGGCCGCTACACCTACGACCAGGTCGCGGCGCTCTGGAAGGGCAAGGCCGGGCACGGCATCGCCCACCTGGACCAGGTGGCCCTGGCCCGTGAGCTCTCGCGCAAGCTCAACACCCAGGACCAGGACCGGGGCAAGCTCCAGCTCCATTTTCAGGAGGTCGAGCACCGCAAGGGACCGGACGGCCGCTGGGGCAACTTCGTCGTCGCAGAGGACCCGCTCATCCAGGAGTCGCACCGCCTCATCGAGGAGCTCAAGGTGTACGGCAACCGCGTCATCGCCGTTCGCCTGGAGGCCATCGCCGATAAGGCGGGCATACCGCACATCAGTCGGGTGCACCCGGCCCAGGACGAGAAGATCAACGAGCGCCTGCGCTCGGAACTCTCCGGCATCGGCGTGCCCTGGCCCAAGGACGAGCCCCTGTGGCAGTACCTGGCCCGCCTGCGGGAACGCACGGACCTCTCACCGGAGCTCCGCGAGACCGCCCAGATACTGGCCCTGCGCAGCCGCAGCTCCGCCCTTTATGCGGCGGACGACGCCGAAGGCCACGAAGGCCTGGCTCTCGTAGCCAAGGCCTACGACCATCCCTCAACGCCCATCCGCCGCTTCTCGGACATGTTCAACCGGGCGCTGCTCGAGTCCTACCTCGAAGGCGGCGACCCCAAGGCCCTCTACGAAGCCGTGCTGGCGGACATGAAGGAGCTGGGCTTCGAGTCCCTGGAGGAATACCTGCTCCACCTCAACGGCCGCGAGCAGGCCGCGCGGAGCATGGACCGCGAGATGGACGAATTCGTGTCGGTCTACGAGCTGGCCAAGCCCGAGAACCGCGGCAGGCATTTCACCGGCTACGTGAAGATGCTCAAGGAAGGCAAGAACGCCGAGGCGGTCATCCAGCTGCGGGAACTGCCCGTGACCATCACCCTGCGCGGCGAGGACGCCCGCCGCTTCAAGCTCCTGGGCAAGGTCGCCGTCGAACTGCGCGGCGCGGACACGGCCCGCATGCAGATCGACGCCTCCATCCATTCCCTGGCCGACTAGCGAAGCCGCAGGCACCCGATGCCGGCGTGTCGGCTGGGCGCTTGAGATTCGTACGATACCTATGCCACAATACCCTCGCATCATGGCCGAAGGTAAGGGCTGAACGCGGCCGCGGGATTTAGGGTGAGCCGGGTCATTTTCCTCATCGCCGTCTTCGCGGTCACGGGGATTGCAGGCTGCGCCGGACCTGAGACCCGGGTTTTGGCTATCGCCGACCGGATTCCAGGACCCGGCGTGATCATACGCGATCCGGACAAACTCGATGCCGTCGCCGCGCTCTTCGGAGAGGAGGATCTCTCGGAGGCGAACCTGCGGCGGTATTCCGACAAGACGATCGCCCTCCTGTATCGGTCGCTCCGGCGAACGACCTTTTACCTACCGGAGCAGGAGCGCTATATCGTCTTGCTGCGCAGATTGCTGGCCGAGCATCTCCGGCGCGGGACGCAAACCGATGACGACGTCAAGAACATGTACAAGGCTTATCTCGGCGCGAGGATGTTCGAGAGCGCGGGGGATCTTCGCAAGCAGTTCCCCGGGCTGGCTTTCCCCGCGACACCCGAGATCGTGGCATCCAGCGCGATGCCGGAGGCGACTCGCTGGCGTGCGTATGAGATATCGGAAGGAGGCGGGAAGGCCGAGCTTACGGCGTTGCCCTTGGGACAAGGCGCCAAGATCGTCGTCGTCATGTTCCCCGGTTGCTCCGTAGCGGAAAGAGCGCTGACCGAGGTGTTAGGCGATGCCGAGTTCGCCGATAGATTCAAGGCGAATGGCCTGCTGGTGACGGAACGATTCGATTCCGTGGGTGTTGCGAAGTGGAAGAGCCATTTCAATTTCGATGCGGTATACATCACAAGCAAGGCCAGCGATTTCCCGGGTCTTGATTTTCGTTCTTCACCGCAGTTTTATTTCCTGGAAGACGGCAAGGTGGTCTATCACTTCGAGGGCTGGGACACGGGGAAGGAGTTCGACACGGCAGCCCTCCTGCGCAAGGGACTAAAGGCTCTCCGCCTCTGACCCGGCCGACAGGACCGCTTTCCGGAGCAGAGCGCGCACGAGCTGTACCTTGAAGCCGTTCTTACCCAGGGGCATGCAGCCCTGCACGGCGATGTCGCCGGCCCGAGCCGCCGTGGCCTCGTCCGGGATCCTCCCTTTCAGGAACGCCTCGACGGCTTTGACCCTGACCGGGGATGGCGCCACGGCGCCCAGGGCGATGGCCGCGTCCCGGAGCCGGCCGCCCTTCATTGCGAATACGGAGGCCACGCTCACGATGGGGAAGTCGATGGCGTTGCGGATTCGGAACTTCAAGAAGCCCTGCCGGGAACCGGGCTTGGGTGCCGGGACGAACACCTCGGTCACGAGTTCTCCGGGTTCGAGGCGGGTCGTCCTCCGGGGCTCGCTGGCGAAGAAATCGCCCGCGGCAATAGTGCGCCGGGTCGTCTTGATGCGGGCGTCCAAGGCCACAAGCGCGGGAGCCATATCCGAGGCATTGACCGCGACGCAGCCGCAGTTGGCGCAGCGGCGCGCCTCCTCCTGGATGGCGGCCTGGTCCAGGGTCGGCCGGTCTTCCTGATCCAGCTTCCTCCCCTCGGGCGAAGTCTGCGGGGCCGGTGTCCGGCGGCTGGGTTCGAACGCGGCCGCGTTGAACTCCAGCATGGAACCCGGACCGCCCGCTCCCCGCGGCAGCGTCCTGGCCTTGCGACCGCTCAAGAAGCGGTCGATGGCCTGGCCGGCCTTGCGCCCGGCCGCAATGGCGGACACGACCGTAAGCGGACCGCTCACCGCGTCGCCGCCCGCGAACACCCCTTTCAGGCTGGTGGCCAGGGAATCCTCGTCGGCCGCAGCCAGGCCGCGGCCAAGCTTCAGGGCGCGGCCGGCGTAGGAAAGGTCCGCGGACAGGCCGATGGAGAGGATGACCTCGTCCGCCTCGATGGTCCTGGTGTCCACGGGATCGAAGACGGGGCGGAACCGCTTCTCGTTGTCGAAGACCGCGGTGCAACGGACCAATTCCATCCCCTGGATCTTGCCGCCGCTCTCCAGGACCCGCAGCGGCCCCCACGACGGGAGGAACTCCACGCCCTCGCGCAAAGCCTGCTCGATATCCTCAGGCAGGGCCGGCATCTCGGCCCGGGATTCCAGGAACGCCATGCTGACGCCGGACGCGCCTTGGCGCAGGGCGGAGACCGCCGCGTCCACGGCCGCGCTGCCGCCGCCGATGACCAGCACCTGGCGGCCCGCGCAGGACGCCTTGCCGGACTTGCTGTCCATCAGAAAACGCAGGCCGGAGCCGAGCAGTTCTTCTTTATCGAGACCCAAAGACCTCGTCCGCCACAGGCCGGTGCCCAGGAACACGGCGTCGAAGCTCCGGCGCAGGGCCGCCAGGGTCCGCCCCCCGGCACCCACCTCGGCGCCGAGCTCGAACTCCACCCCCATGCGCTCCAGCGCGGCCGCAACCCGCGCCGGGATCTCCTTGGGCAGACGGTAGGAGGGGATGCCGTAGGCGAGCATCCCGCCCGCGACGGGCAGCCGGTCCAACACCGTCACCCGGTGGCCGGCCTTACGCAGGAAGTAGGCCGCCGACAGGCCCGCCGGCCCGGCGCCGACCACGGCGACGCGCTTGCGGGTGGAGTTCCGGGGCGCCCGGTAGAACTCTTCGGCATGTTCCAGACAAAAGTCGCCGAGGAACCGCTCCACTTCACGGATGGACACCGCCTCGTCGTGCCCGGTCCGGCCGCAGCCGCCCTCGCAGGCATGCGGACAGACGCGGCCGGTCACGGCCGGCATGGGGTTGACCTCTAGGAGCTTGCGGGCCGCGCCCGCGAGGTCCCCCTGCCGCAGGGCGCTCATCACGGCCGGGATCTCGGTGGCGTTGGGGCAGGCATGGGAGCACGGAGACCCCGCCATCCGGCTGGCCCCGAATATCGAGTGGTAGCGGTTCTCGCCGAACATGGCCCCGCATACGTCTCCGCCCTTGCGCAGGCAATGGAAGCGGTTGTCCGGGGTGCGGTAATACCAGCAGCGCGGCTCCTGGCAGAGGTTTCCCGCCACGGTCCCCATGTTCCGTATCTGCGGCGACGCCACCGCTCTTGCGGCCTGGGCCAGCAACGGATACTCCGCTTGCGCGGCCGGGTGCGCCGCCACCTCCGACAACGTGGCCAGGGCGCCGATCGAGAGGCCTTTCTTCCCCTCCTTGATGGCGCGCATCCCCGGGATGGACTTGAGGTCCACGAGCAGTCCGGGGCCGACGGGATGGATGTTGTCCTTGAGGGTCCCGAACAGGTCGGTGCCGCCCGCCAGCGCCGCGACCTTGCCCGGATCCCCGGCGAGGAGCGCGGCCGCTTCCTTGACCGAGCCCGCTCTCTTATAGGCGAAGCCTCTCATGGCCATGGCGTCACCCCCGTCCCTTTCCGGCCAGGGCTTTGAGCACCTTCTCGGGTTTGACCGGGATGTCGTCGATGCGCACGCCGATGGCGTTGTACACGGCGTTGAGGACCGCCCGCGGGGTGCAGGTCAGCACTGACTCGCCGATGCCGCACGCCCCGTACTCGCCGGCCCCGCGCCAGACCTCCATGAGCACGGGCTCGATGTCCGGCATGTCCGCCATGGTGGGGATCTGGTAGTCGATCCAGTTGAAATTGAGCGGCACGCCCGTCGCCTCGTCGTAGATGATCTCTTCGGTCAGCGTCTCACCCAGGCCCGCGACCTGCCCGCCCAACTGCTGGGCCTCGGCGCCCGAGGCGTACATCACGGTGCCGCAGTCGTTGAGGATGACCAGCTTGTCCACTACCACCTTCCCGGTCGAGACATCGACCGAGACCTCCGAGAAGGCGGCCAGGAAGGGCACCCCCGTCTTCTCGCCCGCGGGGGTACGGCTGATGGAAACGGCGATGGGCACCAGGTCCCCCCGCCAGAGCAGGTCCCGGAAGGGGACGCCCTGCTCGGGAGCGGCTCTCGGGAAGATGCGGCCATCCTTTATGTCGAGGTCTTCCGGCCGGGCCTGGAGCACGCCCGCGGCCATCTCCAGCACCGTCCTCTTGAGTTCCGCGGCCGCGTCCACCATGGCCTCCGACTGCAAGAACGAGACGGCGCTGTCGGTCTGCACGGTGTCCTTGAGGCTCTGGTCCGTGTCCACCACGGAGGTCCATCGGATGTCGGCGGGCGCGATCCCTAAAAACCCCAGGGCCTCGGCGCAGCCCAGCACGTTGCAGGTGTTGGAACCGGGCCCGGTCTCGACCGTGGGCGCGTCGAGCATCACGGTCCCGTCCGGGTTGAGCCGCAGAGCGACTTGGATCTTCCCGCGGCGCAGCTCCTGCCACTCGGCGTGCCAGCCCGGGTGGAACGAGAACCCCTTCCCGCTCTTCCAGACGCCGTCCCGCGCGGGGCCCGCGCCCGGGGCGCGACGCTTCGCCCAGCCGACCCGCCGAGCCCCTTCCCGGAGCACCGCGCTCAGGCTCTTGTCCGGCAGGGTCTCCCAGGCGTGGCCGAAGTTCTTGATGGCCAGGTCGATGGGGTCCAGGCCGAGTTTTTCGGCCAGGACGTCCACGATGTGGCCGAGGACGAGGTTGAGCTGGGAGTTGCCGACCCCGCGCATCATGCAGGCGGGCAGCTTGTTGGTGTAGACGCCGTAGGCTTCCATCTTCAGGTTGGGTATGTGGGCGAACGCCATCTCCGCGGCCTCGGCGGGAGCGAACTTGAGCGCGAACATGGTGTGGTCGGCGTAGGCGCCCGCGTTGCCGACGGCCTTGAAGCCCAGAGCCGTGATGGTCCCGTCCTTGGCGGCCGCGGCCCGGGCCGTGTAGACCGCGGGCTGGCGGGAGTCGTGGAAGGCCTCGCGCCGGGTGTGCTTGAACTTGACGGGACGGCCCGCCTTTTTCGCCAGCAGGGCCGTGAAGATGAAGAGCGGCTGGTCGCCGGTGTCGTTGCGGCCGAACTGGCCGCCCACGAAGTTGCACACGATCCGGACCTTGTGCAGGGGCATCTCGAGCATCTGGCTGATGAACATCCGGGTCTGGTCGGCCTCGTAGGAGTTGGACCAGATGGTGAGCCGGTCTTCCTCCCACTTGGCCAGGCAGCACCAGTTCTCAAGCGTTGCCTGGTTGGCGTTGTGGTAGACCGAGGTCGCCTCCGCCGTCACCTCGGCTTCGGAAAAAGCCTTCTCGAAGTCGCCCTTGGATAGGTAGACGTCGCTGCCCCCCACGGGGTCGGCGGGCAGGATGTTGTTCGGGGCGATCTCCGGGTGCACGGCGGGAGCCCCCGGCCGCATGGCCGCGACCGGGTCGAGCACGAACGGCAGGACCTCCCATTCGACGTCGATGCGGCGCAGCGCCTCCTCAGCTATCGCCTCGCTCTCGGCCGCCACCACCACGCCGGCCTCGTCCCCCACCCAGCAGACGGTGTCGGAGAGTACGCGCCGATCGAGGAACCGCCGCCACATCTGCCGCTGATAGGAGACCGTGTCCACCCCGTCGGTCCAGCCCGCGCTGGTGGGCTTGAGGCCCGCCGCCTCGGGGTCCTTATAAGTAAGCACGGCCTTGACCCCGGGCAGGGCCTCGGCCCGGGCCGTGTCCAGGCGCTTGATGCGTGCATGGGGGTGGGGGCTGCGCAGGATCTTGGCGTACAGCAGGTCCGGGAAATTCGCCTTGATCGCCACGTCGTCGGCGAACAGCGCGCGGCCGCTGGCCTTCTCCAGCCCGTCGATGCGGGGCCGGTAGCCCCCGATGTGCTTGCGGGGCTTGCGCTGCTTGAAGGGAGCTTTCATCGGCCGCCTCCCGCCCGGACCTTCTCCGCCTCCGCGGCGTGCAATACAGCCTGGGCGATGGCGGCGTAACAGCCGCAGCGGCAGAGGTTTCCGGAAAGCGCTTCTTTGACCTCGGCGAGGGTCGGCGCAGGGTTCTCGTTGAGCAGGGCCCGGGCCGTCATGACGAAGCCCGGAGTGCAGTACCCGCACTGCAGCGCCGTCCCGTACCCGGGCTCGCTCTGCGCCGCGAAGGCCTGCACCACGGGGTCGTCCTTGGCCAGGCCCTCGATGGTCGTGATCTCATGGCCGTCCGCCTGCAGGGCGAGCAGCATGCAGGACAGCACCGCCTTGCCGTCCATGATGACGGTGCAAGCCCCGCACGCTCCCTCGTCGCAGGACACCTTGATCCCGGTCAGACCCAGGACCTCCTTGAGCAGGTAGGACAGCGTCATGGCGGGGGCGAGGTCCCGGTCGCGGTCGAACTCCCGCGACCGGCCGTTGATCTTGATCCTGATGGGCTCGCGCTCGTTCTTGGGCATGGGTGGATTGTAATGTTTTGGACTTGGCGGGGCAAGAAACGGCGCTCTAGAACAGCCCGAGTTCTAGGAAACGGCGGCAGCGCTCGAAGGTGTCGCGCCCGTTCATGATGAAGGTGTGGGCATGGTGCAGGACCACGAAGTCCCGCATACCCGCGAGCTTGGTGTCCTCCACCAGCACGATGCCGTCATTGGGCTCGGCCGAGAGCAGCTTCGTGCCCTTGTCGCCCGCGATCACCCCGAACTCGACCGAGGGCGTCGGCAGCCCGGCATAGAAGGCGGCCTCGGCGAGCTTTTGGCCGCTGTCGCCGGTGATCCAGCGGTAAAGCGGGTTCTGCTTGAACTTGATGGCCAGCCGGGCGGGATGGTTGGGCGGCGCCAGCATGACGATGCGCCCAAGACCCGGCGGGTAGCCTTTCTTGAAGCCGTTGCGGATGATGATGCTGCCCAGGGAATGCCCGACCAGGTGGTATCTCCCGCCCTTGGTCTCCCGGGCCACGGTCGCGAGCAGCTCATCGGTGATGACGTCCAGGGACTTGGCTCCCTGCCGATAGGGGAAGTTGACGGTCCGGTACCCCGCCTGCCGGAAGCGGCGCGCCAGCAGCGCCATCGAGGCCCGGCTGCGGCCCATGCCATGGAGCAGGATGACCGTCTCGCCGCGGAAGGCTTCCCGGGCCTCGGAGCGCGGCAGAGGGACACAACCGGGTGCCAAGAGCAGGGCCAGGATGAGCATCAACGACCGCCTCATACAATCTTCTTATCAATTTGAGTGCCATAGTGGGCGGTTCGATGGCTATAATCTCCTGTGCCTCGACCACTGAAGAGCGCCCCTTTCCTCCCCCTCCTGCTCCTGCTGGCTACCGCCTGCACGGCCCCGCGCCGCGCCGCGCCGCCGGCCGGAGCCTGTCCGGACGGCTATGTCCTCGTCACGGGAGAGCCCGACCTGGGTACGCGGGATTTCTGCGTCGCGCGCTTCGAGATGAAGGAGCGCGCCGGCAGGCCGGTCTCGCAGGCCGCGGGCAAGCCCTGGATGCAGGTCTCGCGCGACGAAGCCGTCGCCCTTTGCGCCTCTTTGGGCCCGGGCTACGCCCTCATCAGCAACGACCAATGGCAGACCCTCGCGCGCGACATCGAGTCCGTGGCGGCCAACTGGTCTTCGGGCCAGGTCGGGGCCGGGGCCCTCAATATGGGGAACTTCTCCACGGAACTCGGCGGGGCCGTGCCGGACGACCCCTGCGCCACCGAGGGTTTCCCCACCCGCTTCCCCGGCTGCAGGCAGGGCGGCAGCCCGGATTTCGCGCGCAAGCGAGACCATGTTCTGTCCTCGGGCGAGACCATCTGGGACATGGGCGGGAACACGGGGGAATGGACGAGCACGTCGGTCGGTGCGGAGCTGCCGGGGGACTTCCGGGGCCGGCCCTGCTCGGCTCCGGGGCTCTACCGCCGGAATTTCGGTTCGGCCGGCTCCTACCCGGGCCGATGCGACGAGCATGAGAATTCCCTGGGCCTGGGCTACATCGAGGGCTCGGGCGGCTCGGTCATCTTCCGCGGGGGCGGCGCGGGATCGGAGGGCAGCCCCTGGGCCACCTGCCCCGGCGTCTTCTACGCCAACACCAATTCCTTCTGGGACGCGTCGAGACCCGGGCCGGGCTTCCGCTGCGTGAGCCGTCCAGCCGCCCGTTAAAGGACGCAGATGCGGATGGCGAGGAAGTGGCTGGCGCTGCCGCCCAGGACGAACAGATGCCATACGAAGTGCGCGTACTCCCACCGGTCGTCGAGGGCGTAGAAGGCCACTCCCACGGTGTAAGAAAGGCCCCCGGCGACCAGCCAGGGCAGGCCGGGGGACGGCAGGGCCAGCCCTAGCGGCCGGATCGCGATGACGATGAGCCACCCCATACCCAGGTAGAGCCCCAGCGGCGGAATGCGCCAGCGCAGCCGCGGCAGGAGTTCCTGGACGATCCCGACCAGCGCCAGACCCCAGACCAGGCCCAGAAGGGACCAGCCCCAGGCCCCCCGCAGGGTGACCAGCGTGAAAGGGGTGTAGCTGCCGGCGATGAGGAGATAGATGGCGTTGTGGTCGAGCTTGCGGAGCAGTCCCCTGGCCCCTTCCCAGCGGCTGTGATAGAGCGTCGAGCAGACGTAGAGCGTGACGAGGGACGCGCCGTAGACCGCGACGCCGGCGATCTTCCAGGGGTCTCCCTGCCGGCCGGCCCCGACCAGCAGATGCGCCGTGCCGAGCAGGCCCAGGGCCGCTCCGGACAAGGATGAGAGGAAGTGCAGGTTCTGCGCGCGCTCCGTGAAGACTCTCATGGAGGGCGCTATTTCCAGAGGCGGAAGCGGCGCCGCATCCTGAGCACGAGCGGCAGCTGGGAGTACTTGAAGATGTAGACCGCGGCCCCGAGCGCGGCCAGCTGGAGGAGGAGCCACAGCATCCACTTCCGGCCTTCCTTGGCAGGATCTTCCTTGCTCGCGATGTAGTCGTGACTCTGGATGTGCTCGGAGGGCGGCAGGAACTGCTTCCAAAAGACCTCCCCCGTGTCGCCGTCATCCTTCTCGGCTTCCGGAGCTGCCGCCGCAGCGCTCTGCTCCAGCCCGGCGGGGTAGGTCGGGGATCCGGACGGAGCCCCGGCCTCGGCCGGAGGCGCGGTCGCCGCCGACTCTCCCCCTTTCGCGCCTTGGGCCGGAGGCTTGCCGGCCATGGGCTGCATCTCGGCGACCCCGCCCCGGGAGTCGCCGCCTTTCGCGGAATAATTCGGCTGCGCCGGAGCCGACGACTGCCGCCCGTCTCCGCCGCCCGCGGACGCCGCGGACTTGCCGCCCGCCGGACGGATCCGATCGGACACGTTGGCGCCGGCCGGGATGAACAACGACCCGCCCGACGGCATCATCGCGGCCTTGGCGCTGTAAGCCCGGGCTCCTTCGCCATGCGTGGGATCCTTGTAGTCCATCCCCGCGACGCCGCCCTGACCCGGCTTACCCGGGCCGTCGTCGCCGCCGCCTCCGCCGCCACCACCGCCGCCGCCACCACCGCCGCCGCCACCACCGCCGCCGCCTCCGCCGCCTCCGCCGCCTCCGCCGCCTCCGCCTCCGCCTCCGCCGCCGTCACCGCCGCCGCCCTTCTTGTCGCCGCCGTCCTTGCCGCCGGCCTCCGCGGGAGTCCATCCCGAGGAACCGATCACCGCCGGGGGATTCTGGGCGCCGGTCTTCTTGTCCTTGTTGGGGTCGCCGGTTCCGTTCCCGGTCTCGTCGCCTCCGGGATCGTCCTGGTCCCCGTTCTCGTCCTCATCGGGATCGCCCAGGGGGTTCTTCCCGTCCATGTAGGCGACGCCGATCTGCACGGTCTCCGTCGTCGTCTGGTCCCCGTCGGAGGCCGTGACCGTGAGCTTGAACACGCCGAGCCCCCGGACCGTTACTTCCGTGGTCGCCCCCTGCTCCGCGCCCTTGGACACCACCGACTGCGTTGCCGGCTTGAACTCGATCCCTTCGCCGCTGAAGCTGACGTCCACCCGGCCGTCGTTGGTGACGCCGTCGTCCTTGATCCCGGCCACGACGGCCTGCGTCGCCGTTTCAGCCCCGCGGACCATCGGGACCAGGATGGGGTCGTCGATGATGATCTCCGGCGCCTCGTTGCCGCCCACCGTGCTCGGCTGCATCGGGTCCTTGAACTCGTCGCCCACGATCGTCGGGGGCTTCGTGAGGTCCGGGGGCTCCTTGCCCTTCTCGAACCACACGTAGCCGAGCCCGGCCGCGCCCACGATGCCGTAGAGCGCCCACTTCCGGAAGCCGCCCTTCGGCGCGAGCAGGCCCGCCTTGCGCAGCTTGGTCGCCACCTTGTCCTGGGCCTTGATGCGGGCCCGGAGGTCCTTGCGGGTGGCGCCGCGCGCCTCCGCATCGGCCCGCGCCTTGCCCGCGAACTCCTGGTACTTGCCGGCCTGCTTGAGCTTGCCCTTGGCCGCGTGCTGCAGCCTCCAGGCCTGCATGCGGTTCCAGGCCCGCCGGAGGAAGGAGCCCTCCCCGGCTTCGAGGGACGCCTTCACCTGGGTGAGCTTCTTGTTGATGTCCTTGAGCTCGGCCCGGGTCGCCTTGACCCTCCCATCGGCCTCCACGGCGTTGCGCGTCGCGTACTCCTTGAGGCGGGTCTTGGCCTTCTCGGAGCCGAACTTCTCGGCGAGGCGGGACAGCGCGCGGCCGGTCTTGGTGCGTGCCAGCCAATCCATGTCCGTGGTCTTGGTGCCCGGCGTCTTGCTCTGCGCCTGCGCCTCGGCGGTCGGCTTCATCTGGTCCAGGCGGGAGACGAGCTCCTGCGTGGTGACGCCGCGGCTCTGGGCGTCGAGCTTGGCGGTCTCGAAGCTCCGGCGCGTGCTGCGCATCTCCGACACGGCCGACTTGGCCGAGCGGGTGGCGAAGAACTCCTGGAACTTGAGGGACGCCGTCTTGAACATCTGCCCGACCCGGGATCCGAAGCCCTGCGGCTCGGGCATGCTGCGCAGCTGCTGCTTGATGGCCGAACGGTTCTGCAGGGCCTGCCGGGCCTGCACCCGGGCGCTCTCGTACTGCGCCCCCTTCCAGGTCGCCTTGCGCGCCGCGTATTCGGTGAGATAGGTCTGGGCTTCCGCGCTGCCCATCTTGGCCCGCAGCTTGTAAAGGTTCCTCTGGAAGCCGTTGTGCTCGATCTGGGTCATGACGTCGGGATCGAGGGTCTTGGGGCCCGGGGGCTTGGGGGCGATCTCCCCGGGCTGCGGCTTCACGGTCCCGGTCCCCGTCTCGCCCTTGGGGGTCTTTCCGCCGGCGGTCTCCCGCCCCTGGACCTGGGTCCGCTTCCCGGACGGCTTCTGGGTGCCCGTCGGCTTCTTCACCGGCGGGGTGGTCTCCGCGGTCGTGGTCTGCTTCACGGTGGGGGTCTTGACCTTGCCGGTGGGCACCGCGCCTTCGACCGGACCCTGAGGGGTCGTGATCTCCGGCCCCGAGCCGGTCTTGACCTTGGCCGGGGTCTTGACCTTGCCCGGGCTGACCGGGACCTCGATCTCGGCCGGGATGTTCTTGGTCGGGGCGGTCTTGCCGGGCGAGCCGCCCTTGCCCTTGCCGGCCGTGCCCTTGCCGCCGGTCGTGGGCTCGACCTTCGGACCCGTCGTGACCTCGCTTACCGGGGTCTTGACCCCCGGGGTCTTGGCCCCGGCGCTTACCTGGGTCGTCCCGCCGGGCTTCACCCCCGCGCCCTGGCTTCCGGCGACGTTGCGGGCGAGGAGCGGGGACTTGGCGGTCTCGCTGACCTTGGCGCTGAGGGTGTTGGAGCCGCCGGGATTGCCGCCCTGCCCGCCCGCCCCTTTCCCCACGTTCACCTTGGGGCTGCTGACGTTGGGGACCTCGGCGCTTACCTGGGTCTGACCCGAACCCTTGACCGACCCCTTCGCCGTGGGGTTGAGGACCCCCTCCGCGACCGAGGTCGCGGACGGCTTTCCGGAAACCGTCTTGCCGGACACGGTCTGTCCTCCGGAGTTCGCCCCCCCGACCTTGGCCTGAACCTCGACGGTCCCCGCGCCCGTCTTGGCCGGGGCGGAGCGGCCCGCGACCTGAGTTCCCTGCCCGCTGACGTTGCTGCCCATCGTATTGGAGCCCTTGGGCCCTATGCTGCCGCCGGAGGTCGAGCCGGCCGTCGGAGCGTCCAGGGTGGAGCCGCCGAACAGGCTCTTGATCTTCCCCCCGAACGCTTCTCCCAGCGAGGTCCCCTTGCCTTCGAGGATCTTCATGCCTTGCCCGGGGGCCTGGAAGACCTGCTTGACCCCGGAGGTGAACTTCTGCCAGCGCGACGCCGGCGGCGTCTGCGGCGGAGTCGCCGGCGGCGTGGTCGGCCCCTGCTGCGGGGCGGCCTTCGGCGGCGTCTTGGGCGGCGGGTTGCTCGTCGTGTTCTGCGTCGGCGGCGGAGTCTTGGTCACCGTCGGGGGCGGCGCCGGGGCCTTGAGCTTGAGCTTCACCATCAGCTTGGGCAGTTGGGCGCGCGCCATCTTGGACAAGGCGTTCCAACCATGCTGGATGGGGGCCCTGAGCGCGTAGGCGCCGATGATCACCCCGCCGGCGGCGATCACGAGGCCGCGCAGAGCCTGCGCCTGGGCATCGATATCGCCGGCGTCGCGCGCCGCCTGGAACGCCTCCGCCGATTGGATGACCCCCTTCACCCCGGCGTAGAGGGCATAGGCCCCCAGCATCGTCTGACCGATCATGATCGCGGTCTTGCTGACATTGAGGGCCGTCAGCACGCCGGAGACGAAGTTCATGGTGACGATGGCCAGGGCCACGTCGAGCCCCAGCTCCACCAGTCCGCCCGCGATGGCGCCCATGAGCTTGGCGGTGCTCTCGTCCACGCCGAAGACGTGGACCGCCGCCTTCTCCACGAGCCAGCCCACCCCGTCGCCGATCGCCTTGGTGACCGGCTTGAGCATGAGCCAGTCCACCGCCCCGTAGTAGCCGTGGGCGCTCTGGTCCGGGAGCTGGAAGGAGCCCGCCCCGGCCCCGTAGGAGCGCTTGGTGACCTTGGAGGTGCCGCCGAAGAACCGCGAGAGGGACCCGATGACCGCGATGTCGTCGCCGCCCCAGTTGGCCTCGGTGCGCGTGGTCTCGACATACTGCTTGTAGAGGACCGCCCCGCCGGAGTAGGCGGAGCGCCAGACGCCCAGCGGGCGCTTCGAAGCCCCGTCGAACACCGCCAGGCCCCAGTGGTCGCGCTCGTCCTTGTCCTTCATCGCGCTGTAGTTGAGGAGGAGCTCGATGCCGCCGTGCTTCACGCTCCCGGACCACTTGTCCGACAGGTAGACGTCCACGTCGCCCTTGGTCCGGCCCCCGCCGTTGGGGGCGCCCTCGACGAGGACCTTGGCCAGCAGCTGCTCCGGGGACTGGTTCGAGCCCCGGTCGTCCGGCGGCATGATCTGGTAGATGGTGGAGGCCACCCGCTTGAGGATGGTCTCGCGCTCCGCCTGGGTCTTGCCCTCGAGCTGGATCGTCCCGTTCATGTAGTACGGGACGACCGTCTTCACCCCGCGGACCGTGATGGGGGTCCCGTAGCGCGTGTCCGCGTATTTCGCGCCGCCGGGGCGCTCCCCTTTCGCCCGCCACTCGTTCTTCCCGCGGGCGTACTGGGTCGCGTGCCAGCCGGCCCAGAGCCCGTCGGCGCCGACCGACTCCTCGTGCATCCCGACCCATTTGCCGGTCTTCTCCCCCCGCTCGTCCTGCTCTTCCTGGATGTAGTAGCGGTCGGTCTGCACCCACTTGGCGCCCTGCTTCTTCATGCGCACCGACATCATGTTGTCGGCGTAGGTGCTGTTGTCCTCGCGGAGCATGACTTGTTCCGCGTTCACGCCGTTCTGGATGAACTGGGAATGCCCCTGGAAATTCGTCACCACGGTCCGGTCCGCGTCGAACTCGATGAGCTGCATGCGCCGCAGGGACGCGTCCCAGGAGAGGGCGAGCTTGTAGGCGTCGCTGGTGTTCAGCGAGTAGTAGCGCCCCTGGCTGCGGGTGACCCCGGCGCCGTTGGGGTTGCCGTCCGAGAACTCCTTGTGCTCGTAGGTGTAGACCTGGCGGACGTAGCCGTCGAAGTAGGCCTTGTCGTACTGGAGCGGGCGGACGGCGCCGCCCTTCTCCTCGATCAGCCAATCACCCGATTCGCGGTCGCGGTAGATGACGGTCGCGGGATCCAGCTTGTGGGTGAAGACCTCCATCCGCTTCTTCACCTTGCCCTTGGGTCCGGGCAGCTCGACCTCCTCGGTCGCTCCCGAGGCCAGGATGCGGTGCTTCCCGTCCAGGGTCGTGAACTGGATGCTGCCCGACTTGGTCCGGATGTCCACCCCGTCGCCCAGGCCGCCCTCCGTGACCCATTCGCCCCGGGTCGCGTCGAAATGCCCCCGCGAGTCGCGGTCCGCGTCGTCGCCCACCTTGTAGACGTTGCGCCGGAAGACGACCATGTTGGGGTCGTCGAGGAACACCGCCAGGTTCGGGTTCAGGACGCGCACGAGCTTGGCTGGGTCGGGGTTGGCCTCGTACCCGGTCAAGGTCGGCACGGTCGCGGTGATCGCGGGCAGGAAGTGGTTCTGGGCGCCCGCGACCTTGAGCTCCACCGCGAGACCCTGCCGGGCTCCGAAGACCCCCATGATGGCGGTGCGGTCGCCGGGCGCCAGGGCGTCCCAGGCCTTCTGGGAGTCGGCTTTCTTCTTGTAGGCCCCGTAGAGGCCTTGGAGCTGCGCCAGCGCGCCGCTGGGGACCTTCGGGTGCGAGCCCAGATAGCGCCCGAGGCCCTCGCCCAGGAGGCGGTCGAGGAAATCCTGATCCTGCTGGGTAGTGGTGAAGATCAGCGCGTTGCGGACCGCGTCCTCGTAATCGTCGGCCAGCTTGCGCAGGGCGGCGGCGCGGTCGCCGGCGAGGACGCTCGCGGCCCAGGTCTTGTCGAGGATCTGGAAGGGAGCCGGCTGGCCCGAGGCCTTGTAGGAGTCGAACAGGTCGCGGAAAGCCTCCAGGGCCGCCCGCCGCCCTTCCTCCCCCTCGAGCGCGGCGGCCTTCTCGAACAGCGCCGCGCGCCGCAGGAAATCCCCCGACTGCCGCGAGAAATCGGACCACTGCTCGTAATCGCCCGAGCGCAGGACATTCTGGAACTCCTCGGCCGTCATGGGCGGGTCCAGATTCTGCAGGAAGCCCTTCTGATCCGGGGTGAGGCGGTCCGCGGCCCAGTGCGCGGGGTCCATGTCGGCGAGCATCTCGCCGGTCCGGCGCAGGGATTTGCCCTGCTCGACCAGCATGGGCATGAGCTGCATCTGCCAGGTCTGGAGCAGTTCCCGGTTGCGGGGCGTCAGGGAAGCCGCCGGCTGCTGGGCGAGCCCCTGCACCGCCTTGAGGAAGGCGTCGTTGACGTAGCGCGCGTCCACTATCTGGGACGCGTCCCGGAGCAGCAGGTCCGGGGTGAGCGCGCCGGGGCTGTCGGCGTGGCGGCGGAGCAAGGTGCTTGCCGGAGGGGTGTAGAGCGTCCCGTAGACGTCTTTGAGGACGGTCGCGCGGGTCTGCTTCCACCAGGCCTCGATGCGCTCGCGCTCGGACTGCTCCTGCTGGTATTTCTGCGTCATGCGATAATGCAGGTAGCCGTCCACGGCGACCTGGAGCATGCGCAGGCGTCCGGAACGCTTCATGACCTGGTCCAGGCGGAAGGCGTTGTCCGGCCCGATGAGGCCCTCGTCGCGCAGGAAGCGCGTGAGCTCCTGGCTCAGGATCCGCCGCGCCTCGACGGCGTCCGGATCCTGCTCTTTCGGGTCCGGGTTGCCGAGCTTGGACAGGAGGTCCTGGAATTCTTTGGCCGCATTGGCGGCCTCCATCTTGGCCTTGAGCGCGGGCATGCGCTCCGCGATCTCGAAGGCCATCCCCGCCAGGGAGACCAGCCCCGGGTTGTCGCCCTCGTCGCTGAGCGGCGGGCGTCCGGTCCCCAGCGACTTCTTGAAGGCGGCGAGGAATCGCGCGGTGCGGGGGTTGGCGGCCTCCTTCTGGAAGGCCGCGGGATCGTCGGTCTCCAGGTCCGACAGGTATTGGTACACGGCGTTGGTGTAATCCCCGAAGCGCGCGGTGAGGCGCTGGGTCATGGCCTCCTGCCGGGAATCCATCGCCAGGCCGGCGAAGTTCTCGTTGCGCAGGAGCGTCACGGCGTTGCGCAGGGTGCGCAGGGTGGAATCCGCGTGCCGGCGCTCACCCTCCTTGTCGGACTTCCGCTCGGCGGTCCACTTGGCGAACAGCGCGGTCAGCTCGTTGTCCGCGAGCAGGACCGCGTACTTGTTCTTCTCCGCGCCGGCGTCGAAGAGCTGAGAGAGCGCGGCGGAGAGCTTCTCGGGGTCCGCGCCGTCGCGGTTGAAGACCTCGTCGAGGTCCTTGAGGAAGGACTCCATGAGCGCCTTCTTCTCCGCGCCCTTCTGATGCCGTTCCAGCAGGTATTTGCCCAGGGTCTCCACGTTCCCGCCCTGGCTGACCAGGAGCTTGCGCATCTCCGGGGTCAGGTCGCGGGGATTCACGCCGTAGGCTTCCAGCTCCTTCATGATGGCCTGCACGTCGCTCAAGCGGGTGTGGCGCGCGTCCCCGGACAGGCCCTGGAGCCCGGGGTCGAATTCGGCGGCCTGCAGGGACCGGTAGAAGCCCTCCAGCCGCTCCGCGTCCCGCTTCAGGGCTTCGAAGCGGTCGGGGGTCATGGCGGGGCGGAGCTCGAAGAGCCGCTTCTTCCAGGCCCCGAGCTGCTCCAGCGGCGAATCCCCGTCCTCCCCGGCCTTCTTCCCGATCCCATCCAGGGACGAGGAAGCCTGCTGCGTGGTGAATCGGAAATCAGCCGGGACCTCGGCCTGGTCCAGGAGCGGGCGCAGCTCCGCGGGAAGCGCCCCCTTCCAGGCCCCGAGGAGCGACTGGAAGCCCGACGCGGCCCCGGCGGCCACTCCGTCGGACTTCTTGCGGACCTCGAGGGCTTTCTGCAATACGGCCCGGCGGCGCGCGCGCTCCGCCGCGCCCAGCGCCTGGACGCCGGGGGCGGTGGAATCCTCGGCGTAAAGGGCCAGGAGGGCGTTCAGCTTCTCCACGGTGGGGATGCCCGGGATGCCCTCGGAGCCGACGGCCCGGCCGAGAGCGGCCTCGACTCCCTTGAAGGAAGCGTCGCCCGCGGCTGCCGCAGCCGCGGCCTGGGCGGTGCCGAGCAGGCCGGGCAGGGCTTTGGCCCGGACGATTAGCGCTTCCAAGGCGGCCCCCGCTTCGGGCGCGGCCTTCAGGTAGGCGTGGGCGCGCAGGGCCTCCAGGTCGGCCTGGAGTTTCCGGAGGACGGCCGCGTCGGGGAGGGCCGCGCTCCCGGGGTCCTTAAGGAACGTCTCCCAGCGGGAGACCTCTGCCCCGAGTCGGTCGAATTCGGGCTTGTACTTCTTCTCCTGCGCCCCCTTCACCTGATCCATCCGGCCCGCGATGGCGTCGTCCAAGGAGGCCAGACCGGACTTGACCGCCACCATCTGCGCGACGTCCGAGATGGGCAGACCGAGCTGCCAACTGCCCGGGACGGCGGCCGCGACCAGGCCCATGGGAGAATCCCGGTCCGGGAACTGCCCCGCGAAGGCGAGGAGCATGGGCTGCCAGCCGCCCGCCTGCTTCTTGACGACGGGGGTCAAGTCCCCCTGGGGCTTGCCGGGGACCGCCAGGGGACGGCGGAAGGCCGAGGGCAGCTGCCAGCCGACCGTGGTCATGGATTCGGCATGGCCCTGGACCGTCTTCTGGAGGGCGATGAGGGCCGCGGTCTCGACCTCCGGCACGTTGTCGAAGGCGCTGGCGATCTCGTTCATCACCTTGGCCGGGTCGTAGTCCCCCGCGAGCTGGGCCGACAGACGGCTCTGCAGACCCTGCAGCCGACCGCGGAGGACCTGCCGCTGGGACTCCGGCAAGGTGGAGCCGTCGATCGTCCGCTGCAGCGAAGCCATCAGGTCCTCGGCGATCGCGCCGCTGGCCTTGTTGGGGTCTCCGTAGAGGTAGGAGCGGACCGGCCCCAGCCGTTTGCGGTCGAGGTCTTCGACGGCGGCCTTGAGCGCCTGGGCGATCTTCTGATGCTTCTCCAGGAGCGCTTCCGAGGGGCGCTCCCCCTTCCACTCCCGCTTGGAATCCAGCTCCGCCATGATCAGGACGGCGGATTTGTCCACCCCCTCCTTGATCTCCTTCCAGAGCCTGTCCAGCTTGGCGCGGTCCTCGACGCTCAGGGACTCCGGGTTCTTGGCGAGGTAGCGCTCCAGTTCGCGGATGGGCTCTTCCAGCGAGGCGACCTTCCATTTCGCCCCCAAGAGGGGCATGTAGACCGAGAGCCGGTTGAGGGAAAGCTCCGCGCTCCGCTGCGGACGGTCGGCGTCGGCCCACTTGGCCGGGGTGTCGGCTTTCTTCTTCTCCTCGGCCAGGGTGTCCCGCAGGGCCCCCAGCACGCCCTCCAAGCGCGAGGCATCCACGAGGAGACGGTCATAGGACGCCTTGTCGGGCTGGCCCTTCTCCAACTCCGCTTCCAGGGCCGCCAGCCAATCGCCCACCGCCTTTTCATTGAGCAGGAGCGCGCGGTTCTCGGCCACGGCCTTCGCCAAGTCCTGCTTCGACGGCTTGGGGGGGAGTTTCCGGATGAACTCCGTGAGCGGCCCTTCCTTAAAGTCGGCGGTCGGGGCCGCTGGGGCGGCCCAAACGAGGGCGGGCTGCTGCCAGGGCAGCAGATTCAACGCTAGGAAGACAGCGAGACCCTTCCTCATATACCCCGAGGCCGGATTCATCTATCGTAGTTTAGGCCCAAAAGTTCCATTTGGGAAGGGCTGAATGGGCCCCCCGTGGATTTGGGCCCAAAGACCTATGTCGTGACGGCCCCCCTCCTGGCGCAGAAGGCGCCGAAAAGGCGCAGGGCCCGGTCCTGGCTCCGGAACACGGGCACCCCATGCCGCTCCAGGTGCCGGGCCATGGGGTCGTAGATGTCCCCCGCGTCCACGATGACCACCCAGGGCTTGGAGGTTTCCCCGCGGAGCCGGATGAGCCGGGACACGATGGAATCCTCCCGGAGGAAGTCCTCCCGATGCCCCGCCCCCGGGACGAGGGTGTTCAGCGCGGGGGTGAGCGGGACGCAGCCGATCACGCCGGCATCCACCCCCCCGTCCTCCAGAACGGCGCGCACCACGTCCGCGAAGGCCGCGTCGTCCGCCATGGGGGTGAGGTCCACGGGATTGTGGACGTCCACGATCGCGTCGATGCGGCAGCGCGCGAAGACCTCCGTGATGCGCCGCATAGTCCCCTTCTGAAAATCCGCCAGCTTCAGGGCCCCCAGGTTGTCCGCGATCGCCACGCACTCAAAGCCCGCGTTGGAGACCGCTCCCAGGCGGGGCCCCTTCACGGTCTTATCGTGCAGGAGCAAAAACAGCCGGACCAAGTCCTCGAAATCGGCCAGATCCTCGGTCACGAGGGCTCCCGCCGCCTCCGCCAGGGCCCGGGTGACCGCGAAGTCTCCGGCCACCGCGGCCGTGTGGCTCGCGGAGAGGCGTTTGCCCTCCGAAGTCCGGCCGGCGCGATAGAACAGGACGGTCCGGCCGCTCGCCGTGATCTCCCGGACCGATTCCAGGAAACGGACCCCGTCCAGAGGCTGGAACCCTTCCACGTACACCGCGAATAGGTCCACCTCCGGGTCGTCCTTCAGGTAGGCGAGATAATCCCCGACCGTCAGGTCGGTCTGGTTCCCGATCGAGACCGCGTATTTGGGCAGAAAGCCCGCGAACTTGCTCATCTTCGCCACGGCGAAAGCGCCGCTCTGGGACAGGAAGGCGAAGCGGCCGCCCCCTCCGCGGGCGGAAGACGGCGCCGCCCCGGGGACGGCGGCCCCTTGGCCGCCGCACCGCCCGGAGTGCTCGCCGAACATCTTGTAGTCGGGGATGAAGATGGTGTTGTAGCGCCCGGGGACCGAGGCGATGCCCAGGCAGTTCCCCCCGTTGATGACCGGACCCCGGGCTGGGCCGCGGCGCGCCGCGGCCAGGGCCGCGTGCATCCGGGAGACGATGCCCGCGCCCCCGCTCTTCTCCTCGAGCCCGCCCGGGATGATGATGATGCTCTCGGTCTTCTCCAGCTCGATGGCCTGGGCCGCCAGCTCCGACACCTGGGCCGCCGGCACGCTCATGACCAGCAGGTCCACCTTCTCGGGCAGGGCCGCGAGTTCCGGCACGCAGCGACAGCCCTCGATGCGCTCCGAGCCGGGCTTGACCACGAACAGCCGCGCCGGGTCGAAGCCCTGGCGCAGCATGTTGCAGACGATGACGTGCCCGGTGTTCATCCTCTCGGACACCCCGATCACGGCGGCGGACCGGGCCTCCAGGAGGTTGCGGATCTTCGCGATGGGCCGCTCGGGCCGGAGGGGCTCCGACTGGGGCTCGAACTTGGCCAGCGCGTCCAAGGCGACCAGGCCGCCCCCCGACACCACCAGCGGATTGATCTCGAATTCCACGCGCCAGCGCGGAGCGAGGAGCCTTCCCAGCTCCGCCATCTTCCCCACCGCGTCGGCCAGCAGGGCCAGGGGCAGGCGGGGCTTCTGTCCGCGCTGGGGCTCGGCGAGCAGGGCGCCGACCGCGGTCCGACGGATGCCGCGCTCGAGCTCCCGGCGCGCGGTCCCCTGCGCTGCGAAGATCGCCAGGCTCCGCTCGGGGCGGAGGTTCTTGGCCAGGAACTCGGTGTGGATGCCTCCGGAGCCGAAGGTTACCACCGGACCGAAGTCCCGGGTCCAGCGCGTCCCCAGTAGCAGCTCCGAGCCCAGGGCCCGGTCGAAAGGCACGCAGCGGCAGACCAGATAGCCCCGCATGTCCCGCTTTCCCAGCTTGCGGTGCATCTTCGCGATCGCGGCGGCGACGGCGGCCGGGCTCTTCTGCACAAAGGCCACCCCGCCCTCGTCGGTCTTATGCAGGATCTCGGGCGACACGACCTTCACGACCGCCTTCTTCCCCGGCCAGCGCCCCAGCTTCAGCGCGCGCGCCTCCTTGACGTCCCGCACCAGGACGTAGTCGAAGGTCGGGATGCCCAGCGCGCGCAGGACCTCCAGCCCCTCCGGTTCGAGGAGGACGCCGCGCCCCTCCTTTTCCGCCGCCTCGAATATCCGCAGGACCCGGTCCTTATCCATGACTCATTCTCCGAACTTGTAGGACTTGGTCGCCGCCTGCCTGCGCACCGCTCCCAAGACCGCGGTATCGAGCGTGGCGGCGCCGGACGCCGCCGCCCGCTTCTCCTCCTGCGCGACGTGGCGCTGGCGCTCCGCGCCGAGCTTCTGGATACGCTCCTGCAGGGCCTTGCGCTGGGCGATCTTCTCCTCCAGGAAACGCTTGCGCTCCTCGGAGCTCTTGCCTTTGAGCTCGGCCGGCAAGGATCCCTCCTCCAGCTTGTCGGCGCTGAGCTTGCCCGACTCCACGGCCGCGGCCATGTCCCACTCCGCAGCGGCGGAGGCGTACTGCTCCTTGGCCTTGAACATGGCACGTTGTACCGAGGCGCCGCGCACGGCCATGCTCGGGGCGTTGGCCTTCTTGTCCTCCATCTCTTGCCGGAGCGCGGCGTCCTTGCCGGCCGCCCCATAGGCCACGTAGGTCTGGTTGAGCTCCCGGCCCAGCCGCTCGATCTCGTCGTCCTGCGGCGCGCGCATGGCGGTCACCACCCGGTCCTGGTCGATGTTGAGGTATTCCCCCCCGCCCAGGTCCGCGCCGTCCTTCCAGAGCTCCCCGACCCCCTGCTGGCGGCTGCCGCAGTAGATCGTGTTGACGAAGATGGAGCGCGCCTTGGCCGAGGCCACGGCCTCCCGGAAATCCAGGGGCCCCTGGTTGAAGGACTCGTTGCCCGCGACGAAGAGGGCCTTGTAGACTCCCGCCTGCGGCGACCAGTCGAGGCCGCTCACCGCGTCCTGGATGGCTGCGCCGGCGTACTCGCTGCCGCCGTTGGTCTTGAGGCCGAAGATCCCCTCCGAGACCTTGTCGAGGTCCGTGCTGAAGGGCAGGACCCGCCGGACGTAGTTCCCCTGCGCGCTCAAGGAGTTGTTCCCGTATTCGTAGAGGGACACCTGCAGGGCCGGCGCCTGTCCGCCCTTCTCCGCGGAAGCCAGCTCGTTGACGATCTTCCAGAGCTGGGATTTCGCCTGCTCGATGAGCCCGTCCATGCTGTTGGAGGTGTCCAGGAGGATGGCCAGCTGCACCAGGGGCTTGTCCTTGGCCGGTCCCCCCGCGGGCGGCGGCGTCGGCTTGGGCGGATCGGTGACCAGCGCCGTCGCCCCGCCGGGGCGCACGGGGTCGTCTTTCCAGGTGCGCGCGATCTTGGTCAGGCCCGCGGTCAGTATCTCGCCGGATTCCGTGCTGATGAGCCGGGCGTTGACCTCGGTCTTCTCGGCTCCCAGGTCGTAGAGCGTCCCGGTCACGATGCACGCGACCCCCAGCACCTTGCCGAGCTTATGGGTGGTGTCCTTGTCGATGAGCCCGGTGTTCTCCAGCTTCATCTCGTCGAGGACCTTGTTGAGCAGGTTCCTTTCGATGACCTGGACCTTCCCCCCTGCCGCGAGATAGGTCGTCAGGCGCTCCTGCACCAAGGTCGAGCCGCTGCTCGACCGTCCGTCATGATATGGGAAAGCCAGCACCGCCACCTTGCGGTTCTCCTTGCCTTTGAGCGCCTTTTCCATCTTCCGGGCCATCTTCTCCAGGGGCTCGGCTTGGGCCGGCACCGCGCCCGCCAGCGCCAAAGCCAGCACGACCGCGCTCGCGTAGGACAGTTTCCTCATCATGTGCGCCTCCCGTTCCATTTCCTTAGACTCCGCCCGGAATCCAAAAGTTCCCGGCCCGCTCACTGGAATTCCTGCGGCGGACGGACCGGGCTGAAGCGCGGCTGATACAGCCACCCCTTGCGCTCCCAGACGGCTCCGTCCGCCCCGGCATCCGCGACCGCGATGCGCACCCCCCGGCCGTAGCCCAGGAGCTCCGAATCCCCGGACGACGCCACGACCAAGGACGGCGGGCGCCCCACGAACAGGGTGAGGGCCTCCGCCTGCCCGGACCCGACCGGTATGGGGATCAGGACGTCGGCGGTGAGCTTGTCGTTGACGACCTTGCAGCGAACCCCCACGGCCCGGGAACCGTCCACGCCGTACATCGCGGCCATGGTCTTGAGCGACCAGTCGTTGCTGCCGCTGAGGACCCATACGTCGAATCCGCGGTCGAGCAGGCGCCGGTACAGGTCCGCCATCTCCGGGATGCGCCGCAGGCCGACCGGCATCTTCACGGGGGCGGGATCGTCGATGTCGTCGACCGCGAGCTCCTCCCCGACGGGCCGCAGGAACTCCTGCCGGATGGTCTCGGTCGAGTAGTTGCGCAGTTCGTCCTGGGAGAAGCCCTTGAGAAGGACGGTGAGCCAGCGGGCGCAGCTCTTGGCCCCCTCGGCCGCGCACATCCTCTGATAACAGCGCAGGAACCCCTTGCGGTAGCTGCGGTAGGCCGGCTCCTTCGGCCAGGAGGCCTGCGCGTGGTCCCGGAACGACTCGTAGTCCGAACGCAGGCGCGCCCGGCCGTAGACCTCCGGGACCTCACCCCAGAACTCCTCCGAGAACTTGAAATCCGCGCGGGTGACCAAGCGCCGGAACACGGCCTCCCCGAGCCGGTGGGTGATGGACACGTCCTCCCAGCCGAACACCGCGACCGGCGGATCCGCGTCCGAATAGTCCTCCCGCCCCGCGCCCTCCTGCTCCAGCAGGCGCTCGAGCGCGTCCGCGACCTCGGGCCGCCACCGCCCGGGCGCCAGACGCCGGACGCCCGGCGCCGCCTTCGTCGCAGGTGCCGTCCTGCCGTGGCGCTTGGGGCGCGCCTTGGGCCCCTGGGAGTGACGCTTGCGCGGGGAAGCGCGCGGCGCCGGCTCCGCGGCGGACGGGGGCGTCTCGGCTCGGGCCGGGACGGCCGCCAGCAGCAGCACCCCCGCGAGCACGGACGGCAAGGCGGTCATGCCCCGAGTCTACTAAATTGCTTTTCCGGCGCAGGGATCCTTGCATCCTCCGAAAGTTTTGTACAATTACGGCCCGACGAGAAAACGCGAACAGGAGGACGCATCATGCCGAGGAAATCAGACCTGTTGAAGACCCCCATCGAACACATCGACATCACCAAGCACAACACCGTCCCCCTCGTGGACGCGATGTCCAAGATGGCCTTCTCGGCCCGCGACCTGGCCCGCGCCTCCCGCATCTACGACCTGATGCTGGCCGACAAGGACTGCGGCGTCATCCTGTGCCTGGCGGGCTCCCTCATCTCCGCGGGGCTCAAGCGCGTGATCTACGACCTCGTCCGCAACAACATGGTGGACGCCATCGTCTCGACGGGCGCAAACATCGTGGACCAGGACTTCTTCGAGGCGCTGGGCTACAAGCACTACCTGGGCACGAAATGGGTGGACGACAAGGCCCTGCGCGCGACCCGCGTGGACCGGATCTACGACACTTTCATCGACGAGGACGAGCTGGGCAAGTGCGACAGCACGATCTCGCGGATCGCGGACGGCTTGGAGCCCCGGCCCTATTCGTCGCGGGAGTTCCTCGAGGAGATGGGCAAGTTCCTGGTAAAGAACGCGAAGGTGAACGATTCCATCGTCCTGGAGTGCTTCAAGAAGAAGGTCCCCATCTTCGTCCCCGCCTTCTCCGACTGCTCCGCCGGGTTCGGCCTCCTGCACCACCAGTGGCACAACACTGAGCGCCAAGTCACGATCGACTCCGCGAAGGACTTCCGCGAGCTCGTGCGCATCAAGCTGGCGGCCAAGGAGACGGGCCTGCTCATGATCGGCGGCGGGGTGCCCAAGAATTTCGCCCAGGACGTCACCGTGGGCGCGGAGATGCTGGGCCTGGACACGAACATGCACAAGTACGCGGTCCAGATCACCGTGGCCGACGAGCGGGACGGGGCCCTCTCGGGGTCGACGCTCAGGGAAGCCTGCTCCTGGGGCAAGGTGGACACGGTCCACGAGCAGATGGTGTTCTCGGAAGCGACGCTCGCCTTCCCGATCCTCGCCGGGTACGCCTATCACAAGGGCTCGTGGAAGGCGCGCAAGGGGTTCAAGTGGAACGCGCTGCTCGACGACGCGAACGCCCCGATCCCGGCCGCCAAGGTCTGAAGACGGCCGCCGCCCAGGCCTTCGACCCCAACTCGGCCTCCGCGGCCGGCTCGGGGGTGTTCGGGCTCCCCTTCTCCGAGCGCGAGTCCGCGCTGGTCCTGCTGCCCGTCCCCTGGGAAGCCACGGTCTCCTACGGGGGCGGCACATCCCAAGGCCCCGCCGCCATCCTCGCAGCCTCCCGCCAGGTGGACCTGTTCGCTCCCGACATCCGCCGCCCTTACGAGGCGGGCATCTGCATGCTCGCCCCATCCCGCCGCATCCGGAGCGAGAACGCGGCCGCGCGCCGCGCCGCCGCCCCGGTCATCGCCGCGGGCGGCTGGGACGGGCGGAACTCCCGCTTCGGCAAGGCCGCGGCGCGGGTGAACGCCGCTGGCGCCAGGCTCAACGCCCTGGTGCGTGCGGAATCCGCCCGCATCCTCGCCGCCGGCAAGATCCTCGGTGTGGTCGGCGGGGAGCACTCCGTCCCCTTCGGGGCCATCCAGGCCGCCGCCGCGCGGTCCCGCGGCTTCGGCATCCTGCACCTCGACGCGCACTCCGACACCCGGGATGCGTTCGAGGGCTTGCGCTGGTCGCACGCCTCGATCATGCGCAACGTGCTGGAGGATATCCCGCAGGTCCGGCGCCTGGTGCAGGTCGGGATCCGCGATTTCTGCGAGGAAGAGCATCTCTACTGCCGCGGCCTAGGCAAACGGGTCCGCACCTTCCGGGCTCAGGATTTGGCCGCCGCGCGCTTCGCGGGGAAGTCCTGGGACCGGACGGCCCGCGACATCGTCGCCCGCCTGCCCAAGGATGTCTGGGTCTCCTTCGACATCGACGCCCTTGACCCGAGCCTCTGCCCCCACACCGGGACGCCGGTCCCCGGCGGGCTGGGCTTCTGGGAGGCGGACCATCTCCTCTCCCGGGTCGTGCGCTCCGGCCGCCGCATCATCGGGTTCGACCTCTGCGAGGTCGCTCCCGGCCGGGACGACGAATGGGACGCCAACGTGGGGGCCCGGATCCTCTACCGGCTGTGCTCCTGGACCCTGGCCAGCCAGGGCAAAGCCGCGCTCGGCTAGCCCTCTTCGAAGTAGCGGAAACCCTTGCCGGGGATGTTCTGGATGCGGTCGGAGACCGCGGTGGGGAGCTTCTTGCGCAGGTTGCTGATGTGGGTGTCCACCACGTGGTCCACCGTGACGGTCTTCCAGAGGCGGGCGATCAAGTCCTGCCGGCTCACGACCCGGGGCCGGCTCTTGACGAGGAAATGGAGCAGGTCGAACTCCTTGGCCGTGAGCCGAGTGAGCGGCATGGACTGATACCACGCCTCCCGGGATTCCACCATCAGCTGGAGGTCTCCCACCGTGATGCGCGTCCCGGAGGCGGCGTCGAACTGGACGCGGCGCAGGAGGGCCTTTACCCACTGCAAGAGTTCCAGGGGATGCAGCGGCTTCACCAGGTACTGGTCCGCGCCCATGCTGAGCCCGGACAGCTTCGATTCCAGGTTCGCCTCCGCGGTCAGGATGATGACCGGGGTGTTGGGCCCGGCCTGGCTCTGGCGGATGCGGCGGCAGGCGTCGAGCCCGTCGCCGTCGGGCAGCTTCAAGTCCAGGACCACGAGGTCGGGCTTCTGCGTGGAGAAGAGATGCATGCCGGCCTCGACGCATTCCGACTCCAGGATGCGGTAGCCCTCCATGGAGAGGGTGTCGCGGACCAAGCTGCGCACCTTGGGGTCGTCTTCGATGAGCAGGACCGTAGGCGTCGTAGCCATGCTACGGCAATGGTAGCTAAAAACCGGCGTCAGAAGCGCGCGCCGAGCGAGACTCTTTGCACGTTGCCGAGCTGACCGAAGGGGGTGAAGGTGTAATCCGCCCGGAAGCGGCGCAGGCTGATGCCCAGACCCGCCCCCAGGCCGCTGAAGGACGCGAGCGCCCCGCCGCCATTCCCCACGGTCCTAGCGGACTGGGACGCATAGCCCACCCGCAAAGACAGGCTCGAGAGCAGCGCATACTCGGTCCCGATGCCGACTTCCGTGCGCTTGTCATTGATCTCGCGGCGGATATCGAGGGCGAGGTGGAGCACCCCGCCGAGG
>Ga0154315_1052_pt1 | contig 39081 bp, 23 predicted proteins | sample RifGroA2_FD_105609 | JGI IMG/M metagenome (GOLD analysis project Ga0154315, IMG submission 105609) | Elusimicrobia bacterium GWA2_69_24
GAACTGGACGAGCGGGAGCTGGATTCCCCCCAGGTGAGCGGGAAGGTGGCGGTGGGGGTCCGGCGCGCGACGGAGGACGAGGTGAAGGCCGCGTGGCCTTGGTCCTACGGCGAGGTCAAGCCCTCGACCATGAACGTCCTCGCCATCAAGCCCTCGGGCCTGCTCAAGGCTGACCGGGCCTATGACCTGCGCTTGCGGCGCGAGCTGCCGGCCGCCGAGGGCGAGCTTGGGTTGAGCGACGACCGCGTCGTCGGCTTCGAGACCTGGTACACCTTCCGGGTGAAGGAAACGCCGGCGCCCATCTGCCTGCCCGGACGCCTGCCCATCGCCTTCAGCAACCCGGTGCGCCAGCAGGACCTCTACGCGCACATGACCGTGCAGCCCTCCACGGGGATGCCCGAGCTCGACGCGGAGGCCGCGGAGTGGACGGGCTCCATCGATTCGGAGCGGCGCAAGGTCGAGTTCGCCATGCCGGAGATCGGGTGGAAGCCCGACACCGCCTACGCCTTCACGATCGACGGCAAGCTCAAGGACATCTACGGCAACGCGCTGGGCGCGGACTTCACCTTCGCGGTGGAGCTGCAGGGCTACTGCCCCACGCTCAAGGTCGCGCACGGCTTCGGCGTGCTGGAGAGCTACCTGCCCCAGCGCCACCCCGTGCAGGCGGTCAACCTGGATGTCGTCCCCCTGCAGAAGGCCGTGATCCCGGAGGAACAGTTCGTCCCCTTCTACCGGAAGATCCCGTGGTCCTGCGGCGAGACCGTCGACCTGACGGGACTGCCCGGGGCCGTGACCAAGCCCTGGGACCTGAAGCTGCCGCGCAATTCCCGCCTGCGCACCTTCATCAGCATGGAGGACGTGCTCGGGCCCGGACAGAAGGGCGGCTTCCTCTTCGCCCAGGTCCAGGACCCCGACGGCTGCTGGGTCAAGGTCGTCGACAACGTGACGCGCCTCGGCCTCACGGTCAAGGATTCCCTGGACTCGACCCTCATCTGGACGACTTTCCTGCGCACGGGCGCGCCGGCCCGCGACGTGGCGGTGGAGATCCGCGACGACGAGAACAAGGTGCTGTGGCAGGGACGCACGGACAAGCAGGGTTTCGCGGACGCTCCCGGCTGGAAGGGGCTGGGAATCGCGGACTGGAAGCGCTGGAACCGGCCGACTTTGTGGGTCATCGCCCGCGAGCCGGGCGGCCCGGCGGCCCTGGCCACGGATTGGCGCTCGGGCTTGAGCCTCTGGCGCTTCAACATCAACGCCGAGAACTATCCCCGGCCGGACCACTACGAGGGTTTCCTCTTCTCGGAGCGGGGCATCTACCGTCCCGGCGAGACCGTATACCTCAAGGGGCTGCTCCGGACCCTGGAGCGCGGCGACTGGGCCCTGCTCGGGGCGAAGGACCCGCGGGTCCTGCGCCTCAGTCTGCGCGACCCGCGCGGGGCCGAGGTGGTCAAGACCACGGTGACCCTGTCGGCGCATTCCTCGTTCGACTTCTCCCACGCGCTGGCCGAGGGCTCCCCGACGGGGACCTGGACGGCGACGGTGACGGAGCTCCTCCCCGAGCGGCCGGAGACGGTGCGCCCGGTGCAGCCGGACGAGGAAGGGGGCGACGGCACGGAGGACGGGAGCCGGGAGTACATCGGCCAGGAGGCCAAGATCCGCCTGAGCGAGACCTTCCGCGTCGAGGCCTTCAAGCCCGCCTCGTTCGAGGTTAAGGTGGTCCCCGCCCAGCCGTCCTACGTGGCCAAGGACACCTACACCGCGGTCATCGACGGCTGGTACCTTTTCGGGGCGCCCATGACCGACGCGCCGGCGGAGTGGAAGCTGCGGCTGGAGCCCTCGGGCTTCACCCCGCCGGGCTACGACGACTTCGACTTCTCCCCAGGCTGGTGGCGGCATACCTCCCAGTCCGGACGGATGCTGGCCTCCGCGTCGGGCAAGCTCGACGCCGCGGGCAAGCTGGAGGTCCGGGCCGGGCTCGACCCCGGCGGCGCCACCGGGCCGCTGGCCGCCGTGCTGGAGGCCGGAGTGTCCAGCCCGGAGCGGCAGAGGCTGTTCGGGCGGGCGGCGACCATCGTGCACCGCGCGGAGCTCTATTTCGGCATCCGGCCGGCCAAGACCTTCATGGAGAAGGGCCAGCCCTGGAAGGCCGAGGTCGTGGCGGTACGTCCGGACGGCGTCAAGGCCGCGGGCATCGCGGCGGAGGTGAAGATGGTGCGGCGCGACTGGCTGAGCGCGCGCCGCGCGGGGCTGGGCGGGCGCCTGGAGTGGGTGACGGAGCAGCGGGACGTGACCCTGACCACCTTCAGCTTCACCACGGACCAGGCCACCTTCACCTGGACCTTCACGCCCACCGAGCCGGGGCAGTACTTCATGAGCGTGTCGGGCGTGGATGAATCCTCCCGGCCCGCGGAGGCGGCGATATCCTTCTACGTGGTGGGCGGCGGGGACTCGTGGTGGGCCCGCGAGGACAACGACATCGTGGAGCTGGTGCCCGATAAGAAGGCCTACAAGCCGGGCGACACCGCGCGTATCCTGGTCAAATCCCCCTACGCGAAATCCCGGGTCCTGGTGACCCTGGAGCGGGAGGGCGTGCTGGACCGCTGGATCACGGAACTGCGGGGGGGAGCGAGCTTCATCGACGTGCCGCTCAAGGACAAGCACGTGCCCAACGTGTTCGTGGGCGTCATGCTGGTCCAGGGGCGCGCCGAGGGGGCGAAGTACGACGCGGAGGGCGACGACCTCTCCAAGCCGCAGTCCAAGTTCGGCTACGCCGCCCTGACCGTGGACCCGGGCGGCCGGCGGCTGGTCGTGAAGGCCGCCAGCGACCGCAAGGAATACCGGCCGCGGGATCCGGTCACGGTGTCCTTGAGCGCGATGGACGAGAAAGGACGGCCCTGGGGCGGCGCCGAGCTGACGGTGTTCGCCGTGGACGAGGGCGTCCTGGCCCTGACCGGTTACGCTACCCCCGACCCGTTCCAGGCGTTCTACGGGCCCAGGCCGCTCCTCGTCGCCACAGCCGACAACCGGCCGTTCGTGATCGGCCAGCGCAGCTTCGGCGAGAAGGGTGAGCGCCGGGGCGGCGGCGGCGGGGATATGGCGGGGCTGGGCGGGGTGGACCTGCGCTCGCGCTTCATCCCCACGGCCTACTGGAACCCCTCCGTGGAGACGGACGCGCAGGGCAAGGCCGTGGTCCGATTCTCCCTGCCGGACAACCTGTCGCGCTTCCGCGTCATGGCGGTCGCGCACGCGGGCAAGCGCTTCGGCTCCGGGGAGGCGCGCTTCACCGTAAGCAAGCCGCTGCTCCTGCGCCCGAGTCTGCCGCGGTTGTCGCGGACCGGGGACGCCTTCGAGGGCGGCGTGGTCGTGCACAATTATTCGGCCGCCCCCGCGACGGTGACCGTGGAGATGTCCTTGTCCGGCGAGTCGGTGGCGCTGGAAGGGCCGGCGCGGCAGGAGGTCTTCGTCCTGCCCAACAAGGCCCATGAGATCGTCTGGAAGTGCCGGGCCGTGAAGACGGGCAAGACCGCTTTCCGTTTCCGCGCCATGGCGGGCAAGGAGAGCGACGGTCTGGAGTGGGTCGTGCCGGTGCTGCAGCGCGAGCGCCTGGAGACCGTGGCCACCTCGGGCGTGACGGACGCGGTTGCGGTGGAGGAGTTGCAGCGGCCCAAGGACTCCCGGCTGGACGCGGGCGCCATCCAGGCCACTCTCTCCCCGACGGCCCTGGCCGGGCTGCAGGCGGGCGCCAAGTTCCTGCTCGAATACCCGTACGGGTGTCTGGAGCAGAGGCTGTCGCGCATGCTCCCGGTCATCGTGGGGGCGGACCTGACCGAGGCGTTCGGCCTGGGGACGGTGGGGGACCTCAAGGGCGAGGTCCAGAAGGGCCTCAACCGGCTCTCCGACTTCCAGCACCCGACGGGCGGCTTCGGGTACTGGACCCGGCCCTACCTGCCGGACCCGTACGTGACAGCCTACGCCCTGGAGGTCGCGGCGCTGGCGGGCAAGGAGGGCTACCTTCTGCCCAAGGAGGTCCTGGCGCGGGCCGTGGCCTGGCTCAAGACCAGCCTGACGGTCCGGCGGCAGTGGGCCTTCCCTTATAACGAGGAAGAGGAGTACGCGGCCCGGGGCTACGCCCTGTACGCGCTGGCCCTGCACGGCGAGCCCATGCCCGGGGTCTTTCAGGAGCTCTACGCGCGGCGGGACCAGATCTCCTTCCTGGCCCGGGCCTACCTGCTCAAGGCCGCGCCGCTCCTGTCGAGCGACCCGGCGGTCAAGGAGACCCTGGCCGCTGAGATGCTGAATCAGGCGCGCCTGGCGCCCCGGTCGCTGCACTTCGAGGAGCCGTCCGAGACGCGGATGCCCTGGGTGCACGAGTCCACGGTGAAGACCACGGCCCTGTGCCTGCAGGCCTTGCTCGAGGCGCGGGGCGGCTTCAGCGGCGACGAGAAGGCGGTGCAGTGGCTGGTGGGGGAGCGCAAGGCCAAGGGCCGCTGGCGCACCACCCAGGAGAACGCGGCTTCCCTGCATGCGCTGCAGGACTTCTACCGCCGCTATGAGAAGGCGGTCCCGGACTTCTTCGCGGAGTTCGGCTTCGACGGGGGCGCGCCCCTGTGGACGGAGCGCTTCGCGGGGCGGACTCTGACCTCCAGGGGGAAGGGATTCTCCCCGGCCGCCGTGTTCGCGGCGGGCGACAAGGCGCGGCTGCGCTTCGCCAAGGCGGGGACCGGGAGACTCTACTATTCGCTCGGCATGAGCTACGTGCCGGCCGACGTCGAGCGCAAGTCCTGGGAGGGCTTCGAGATCGAGAAGAGCGTGACCCCGCTCTACGGCGGGGCCGCCCTGAAGGCCGGGGCCCGCGCGGTCGTGAAGCTCACGATCCGGACCAAGCAGGACCGGACCTTCGTGGCCATCGACGACCCCCTGCCCGCGGGCTTCGAGATCGTGGACCCGACCTTCGCCGTGGAAGGCCGGGAAGACGCGCGGGCCCTCTCCGAGGCCGCGGGGCGGGGCCAGTATTGGGGGACCTTTTACCGCAGCGAGAACTACGACGACCGCATCCTGGTATTCGCGGACTTCCTGACCAAGGGCGAGCACAAGTACGCCTATCTGGTCCAGGCCACGACCCCGGGCGAGTTCCACGCGCCGTCCACCTGGGTGGAGGCCATGTACGAGCCGGAGGTTTTCGGCCGCACCGCATCCGGGACCATGAAGGTCGAGCGGTGAGCCGAGCCCGGGGGCTGGCGCTGCTGCTCCTGGCCGGGAGCCTCTGGCTCCCGGCCGGGGCGGCGCCCCAGGGGGCGCCGTCCCCGGGGCAGAGCCGTTTACCTTCTGCGGAGGGGGCGCAGACCTCCACCGAGATCCGGGACCGCTACGGCCGCCCGCTGCGCACGGTGCTGGCGCAGGAGGGGGAGAGCCGCTCCCCCGTGCGCCTCGAAGAGGTCTCGCCCTGGATGCCCTTAGCCACCTTGGCCGCCGAGGACCGCAGGTTCTTCTCCCACGCGGGGGTGGACCTGCGGGCCGTGGCGCGGGCCCTGTGGCAGAACGCCCGGTCCGGGCGCCGGGTCTCGGGCGGCTCGACCTTGAGCGAGCAATTGGTGCGGGCGCTGCATCCCCGGCCGCGGACCTGGGGCGGCAAGCTCGCGGAGGCGTTCGACGCCCTGCTCTTGGAGACCCGCCAAGACAAGCGGGAGATCCTGGAGGGCTACCTCAACGAGGTCTCCTACGGCAATCGCTGCCGCGGCATCGGGGCCGCGGCGCGGGAATACTTCGGCGTGCCCGCCTCCGAGCTCACTCTGGCGCAGTCCGCGCTCCTCGCGGGGGTCCCGAAGTCGCCCAAGCGCTACGATCCGCGCCGCTATCCCGAGGCGGCGGCGGTCCGGCAGAGGCGGGTGCTGGAGCGCATGCGGGAGTGGGGCTGGCTCGACGCGGACTCGCACCGGCTGGCCCGGGCCGAGAAGCTCAAGGTGGAGCCGCGCCGCGCGGCGTTCGCGGCGCCGCAGTTCACCGAATACGTGCTGCGCCGGGCGGAGCGCGGGGCGGTCATCGACACTACGCTCGACGCCGGGCTCCAGGAACGCCTCCAGGGCGTGCTGGCCAAGAACCTGGAGCGGCTGGCGGGGCATCAGGTCACCAACGGGGCGGCCGTCGTGCTCGACAACGCGACGGGGGACATCCTGGCCTGGGTCGGCTCGGCGGATTTCAACGACCCCCGGCATCAGGGACAAGTGGACGGGGTCACGGCCCCGCGCCAGCCCGGCTCCGCGTTGAAGCCCTTCGCCTACGGCCTGGCCTTGTCGCTCGGGGCCCGGGCTTCGGACCTCCTGCGCGACGAGCCCATGCATTTCACCAACGGGTTCTCGCCCAAGAACTACGACGAGACCTTCCACGGCCCGGTGCGCCTGCGCGAGGCTCTGGCCTGCTCCTTCAACATCCCCGCGGTCCGGGTGGCCGAGCGCTTCGGCGCCGCGCGGCTCCTGGGGGCGCTGCGCGCCTTCGGCCTGGAGTCTTTGCGGGAGTCCGCCGACCATTATGGGATCGGGCTGGTGCTGGGCAACGGCGAGGTGTCTTTGCTGGAGCTGACCAACGCCTACGCCGCTCTGGCGCGGGGCGGAGTCTGGATGCCGGTGCGGGCGCTGCCCGGGGAAGCCGCCGCGGCACGGAGGGTCCTGGACCGCGAATCCGCTTTCATCGTGACCGACATCCTCGCCGATAACGCGGCGCGCGCCGGCGCCTTCGGGCTCAACTCGCCCCTGCACCTGCCCTTCCCGTTCGCGGCCAAGACCGGCACCAGCAAGGATTACCGCGACAACTGGGCCCTGGGCTACACCCCGGAGTGGACGATCGGCGTCTGGGTGGGGAACTTCGATGGCCAGCCCATGCGGCGGGTGTCGGGTATCTCCGGCGCGGCGCCGGTGCTGCGGGACGCGGCGCTCCTCGTGTACGAGCGCTCGGCTTCCGGGCCGTTCCCGGTCCCGGCCGGTATCCGGGAACTTGAGGTCTGCCCCGAATCCGGCGACCAGCCGGGCCCCTGGTGCCCGGGCGCCATGCGCGAGGTGTTCGCCAAGAAGCATCCGCCCGCGCGGGTCTGCTCCCTGCACCGGCCTCCGGTCGAGATCGCCTCCGTTCCGGCGCCGCGGCGTCCCGCCCTCCTCTCCGTCGAATTTCCCCAGCCGGGGGACGTGTTCAAGATCGACCCCGCGACCCCCCTGGGCGCCCAGGCCCTGCGGCTGCGCGCCGCTTCCGAGGAGTCCGTCGCCTGGACGGTGGACGGGGTCGCGCTCCCGCCGGGCGAGGCCTGGTGGGCTCTGCGCCCGGGCCGGCATCGGGCGGCGGCGTCCTTGCGCCGCGACGGGCGGCTCCTGCAGTCGCGGCCCGTGCATTTCCTGGTGGTGAGGTGAGGCATGTACTATCTCCTGTTCTATGACACGGTTCCGGACTACCTCGAGCGGCGCAAGCCCTACCGCCAGGAACACCTGGCCCGGGCCGAGAAGGCGCACCAGGACGGGCTCCTGGTCATGGCCGGCGCGCTGAAGCCGCCGGAAGGCGCGGTGCTCATCTGCCGGGCCCAGAGCGAGACGGAGGTCTCGGACTTCGCCAAGAGCGACCCCTACGTGAAGAACGGGATCGTGAAGAGCTGGCGGGTCCGCGAGTGGGCGGTCGCCATCGGCGGGGAGGGGAGCGCCCCATGAGGTTCGGCATCGGATTGGGACAGGGGCCGGACCCGGCGAAGGCCGCGGTCTGCGCGGTGCGGACCGCTAAGCGCTCGGTGCCCAAGCCGGACCTGGCCGTGGTCTTCGGCTCCATCCATTGCGACCCGAAGAAGGTCCACCGCGCGCTCTGCCGGGAGCTCGACCCCGGGATCATAGTCGGGGGCACCTCCTACGCCGAGATCTCGCCCTTGGGCGTGACCAAGAAGAGCGTCGCCGTGCTCCTCTGCTCCTTCGACGGGGCGCCCGTCTCCTTCGCCAGCGCCGAGGCCGGCCCGGACTCCCGCGCGACCGGCCTGGAACTGGCCCGGACCATCGCCCCCTCCGCAGGGGGAAGAACGGGCCGCCCCGGGGACGATGGCCCCTTGGCCATCGCCCGCGCCCCGTCGGCGGGCGGCCGGATCCCGGTGGGGCTCTTCTTCTCCAGCATCGCCTCGGGCCGCGAGAACGACGCGCTCCGGGCGCTGGACGAGACGCTCCGGGTGCCGGTGTTCGGCGGGCTGTGCTGCGGCGACTACGACCTGGGCATGAGCCACCCGGACTTCTGGACCAACTACCAGTTCTGCGGCGGCCAGCTCACGCGCCACGGCTCGCGCCTTGCCCTCCTGGACCTCCCGGCCCCGGAGTACCGCCTGGCCTTCGGCTACGAGCACGGCTGGCAGCCCGTGGGCCCGGTGGTGCGCCTGACGCGCTGCGAGCAGGACAAGGTCTATGAGGTGGACGGCCAGCCGGTGTTCGACTACTACCGCCAATTCCTGGGACCGGACCACGCCGGGGATTTCTTCGAGAGCCTGGTCCAGCGCTACGGCTTCTCCTTGCTGGTCGACGAGGGCCGGCGCTCTTTGGTCAAGCTGCCGGTGGCCTGCGACTTCAAGAAGGGCTGCATCTCCTATTTCCCGGCCGAGGACCTGCAGGGCCGCACGGCCCGGCTCATCCAGGCCAGCCGCAAGGGGCTCCTCGAGGGGGCGCGGGAAGCGGCGGAGCGCTGCCGAAAGGCCCTGGGGGGACGCCAGGCCGACCTCGTGTTCGTCGTGAGCTGCTGCGCGCGCAGCGCCATCCTGCACAGCAAGACCGGCAACGAGGTGGACGTCATCCGGGAGGTCTTCGGCCGTGACGTCCCCGTCTTCGGCTACTATTCGGGGGGCGAGGCCGCCCCGTGCCTGAGCCGCTACGAGGAGGTCATGGAACCGGGGCGCGAGCTCTCGGGCTCCTATTATCACACGACCACGGTGTGCCTCATGGCGCTCTCCGCCAAGCATGTGGACCAGGCCGCGGGTCCTTGCGCGCCGCCGGCCTCGCAGAGGCTCTCCAAGGATTCGGAGATCGCGCGGCTGAAGGGGCTCCTGTCCCGGAGCGAGGACATCCAGGACAACACGGAGAGCTTCCTCTCGAACCTGAGCCGCAAGTCCTACCGCGACGGCGAGCGCCTGCGCAAGCAGAGCGAGGTCATCCACCGCTACACCCCGCATGAGGTCTGGAACGAGGTAGGGGCCAACGTGGCGCGCGGGCAGTTCGAGATCGCGGACTCGGAGTTCAAGGGCGTCTTCCTGTTCATGGACGTGAAGGGCTTCACCTCCTATAGCGAGGAGCACGGCCCGGCGGACGTGGTCCGCGCTCTCAACGAGATCTTCAAGCCCGCCACCGAGATCATCTACGCCTGCGGCGGGGACGTGGACAAGTACATCGGTGACTGCATCTTCGCCGCGTTCCGCGATGAGGGCAAGGCCCTCGACGCGGGCCGGAGGCTGCTGGAGCTGTCCGGCGGGTTGGCGGCGCAGGGGAACCCGTTCACCGTGCGCATCGGGATGAACGCGGGCCGCGCGGTGCGCGCGAACGTGGGCTCGCAGGACCGCCGCGAGTACACCTTCATCGGCGATGCGGTCAATCTGGCCCAGCGTCTGGAATCGAACTGCACGCCCGGGAAGCTGCTTATTTCGGAAAGCCTGTACCGCAAGGCGAAGTCCCGCTTCGGCTCCGCCGAACGGAGGGAGATCACGGTGAAAGGGAAGAAGCAGCCTGTCGCGGCGTACGAGTGCTCGCTGTGAGTAGAGGTCATCCAGGTGACCTCTAAGCTCCTCTTCCTGCCCGGGTACGGGTGCCGTTCCTCTATATGGGAGCCCCTGGCCGCACTGCTCAAGCCCGATTTCGAGGCCACCCTGCTGGATTGGCCGATAGAATCCCTATCCGGGTTCCATCGTGTGGAAGATTTTGGAGCCTGGCTGGCGGGCGAGGCTTCGGTGACCGGCGGAGAGTTCGACGCCGTGATCGGCCACAGCATGGGGGGGCTGGCCGCGCTCAAGCTGGCGCAGACCCTGAAGTTCCCGCGCGTCGTCCTCTGCGAGAGCTTCCTGACCCCGCCCAAGCCGTTCTTTCAAAACCTGGTCTGGGGCCCGAAATCCAATCTCGTCGAGGTTCAGGTCAGCGCCATGGTCGCCGAAGAGTCCCCGCGCTATTCCCCGCGCCTGCAGAAAGAGCTCAAGACCGGGCGCTTCGTGGGCTGGGCCTCGGCCGCCAAGTGCGAGATCTCCGCGGTGTACGGGACGCGCGGCGCCGCGGACCCAGTCGAGGTCATGGGCAAGCTGGACTGGCCCGATCCACTGTTCGACAAGATCCGCGTCTCGCTCATCGATGGCTGCGCCCATTTCCCCATGCTCGAGAACCCCCAAACCGCCGCCGACGCCATCCGCGAATCACTGCACCCCGAACAACTTGATCCCGGGGATTAAGTTATCTCAGCCAGTCCAGATAACTTAAGAAACTTAATCCCCGGGACCGCAAATGTGGGGTAGACAGAATTGGACAGGGTCCGGTGGATGTCCTATAATGTCCTACGCAGTGCAGTTTCGTCCCCCCCCAGGAGCCTTACATCCGATGCAGTTGACAGTGAGAGAGGTCGCCGAGCTGCTCAGCGTGTCTGAGAAGACCATCTATCGCTGGGTCAAGGACGGCAGCATCCCCGCGTATCGGGTGAACGAGCAGTATCGCTTCCATCGCGCCGAACTCCTGGAGTGGGCTACCGCCAAGAAGATCGGCGTCTCCCCCAGCTTATTAGAGGAGCCAGACGGGGCGTCGGCCCAGGTCACGTGCCTGAGCGCCGCCATCGAAGCCGGCGGCGTGGTCTATCGCATCACCGGCAACGACAAGGAAACGGTCCTGGCCGGCGTGGTGCAGGCGATGCACCTGCCGGAAGAGGTCGACCGCGGCCTCCTTCTGCGCGTGCTGGTCGCCCGGGAGGCCATGGCTTCCACCGGGATCGGCGAGGGCATCGCCGTGCCGCACGTGCGCAATCCCATCGTGCTCCACGTGCCCAAGCCGAGCATCACCCTCTGCTTCCTCGAGACCCCGGTGGATTTCGGCGCGCTCGACGGGCAGAAGGTGCACTGCCTGTTCACCCTGATCAGCCCCACGGTGCGCGCGCACCTGCAGATGCTGTCCCGCCTGGCCTTCTCCCTGCGCGATCCCGGGTTCAAGGCCGTGATCCAGCGGGTGGGGACGCGCGACGAGATACTCGCGGAACTCCGGCGGGTCGAAGCCGGCATGAAGAAATGCACTTGATACTGGTCTCCGCGGGGGTCATACTCCTCGGGGGACTGGCGGCTCTGTCGGTCCGTTCGCGGCGTTGGGCGAGCCTGCTCGGCGCCGGGTCGGCGGCGGCCGGTTCCCTGATCGGCCTCGTCCCCGCGCTCCGGGCGGCGCTGGGGGCCCCCCCCGAATCCTTCGGGTTCGGCTGGCCGCTCCCGGGCGCCGCGCTCTCCCTGGAGTTGGATCCTTTGGCCGGCTTCTTTCTCGCCGTCACCCTCGCCCTCTCGGCCGTGACCGCGGTCTATGGGGTGCGTTATCTGCAGTCCACCCCCGGGGAGCGCTCCCTGGGGCCGGCCTGGTTCTGCTTCAACCTGCTCGTGGCGAGCATGATGCTGGTCCTGCTGGCCGGCAACGGGATACTCTTCCTCCTGGGCTGGGAGACGATGGCCCTCGCCTCTTTCTTCCTGGTCGCCTTCGAGAGCGAAAAGGCCTCGACGCGCGACGCGGGCTGGGTCTACCTGGTCGCCACCCATCTGGGCGGCGCTTTCCTGCTGGCCCTGTTCGTCCTGTTCGCCCGCGCGGCCGGCTCCTTCGAGTTCGAGGCCTGGATGGGGACGACGCTGGGGGCTTCCACCGGTTCATTCTTCATCCTGGCCGTGATCGGGTTCGGGACCAAGGCCGGGTTCATGCCCCTGCATGTCTGGCTGCCCGAGGCCCATCCCGCGGCGCCGAGCCACGTGTCCGCGCTCATGTCGGGCGTCATGATCAAGACCGGCATCTACGGGCTCCTGCGCATGTCCTCCCTGCTGGGACCGCCGCCCGCCTGGTGGGGGGGGCTCCTGATCGGCATCGGGCTGAGCTCGGGTGTGCTGGGCGTGCTCTTCGCCCTGGCCCAACACGACCTTAAGCGCCTGCTCGCCTACCACAGCGTGGAGAATATCGGCATCATCGCGCTGGGACTCGGGCTGGGGCTGCTGGGGATGTCTTCGGGCTCGTGCACGCTCGCGGCTCTGGGTTTCGGCGGGGGACTGCTCCATGTCCTCAACCACGCGCTGTTCAAGGGACTGCTCTTCCTGGGGGCGGGTTCGGTGCTCCACGGGACCGGGACCCGGCGCATCGACGACCTGGGCGGACTGCTCAAGCGCATGCCCTGGACCGGAGGCGCTTTCCTGGTCGGCTCCGCCGCCATCTCCGGTCTGCCTCCGCTCAACGGCTTCATCAGCGAACTCCTGATCTTCTGCGCCGCCATCTTCTGCGTGCTCCATCCCTCGAGTCCCGGCATCGTCACGGCGGGGATCGCTGCGGTGGCGGGGCTCGCGCTCATCGGCGGGCTGGCGGCGGCCTGCTTCGCCAAGGCGTTCGGCGTCGTCTTCCTGGGGGAGCCTCGGACCGAGGCGGCCCGGGGCGCTCACGAAGCCGGGCCCGCGATGCTCATCCCCATGGGCGCGCTGGCCGCGAGCTGCTTCCTGATCGGAGCCCTGCCGGTGACCGTCGTCCGGGCGCTGGGTCCGCTCCTGAATCAGGTCAGCGGTTTCCCGCTCCCGGACATCGACCGGGTCCTCGCCGAGGCCGCCGGGATCATGGCCGGGGTGGGGTCCGTGATCGGGATCGTGCTCGCGGCGGCTGCGGCGGCCGCGGGACTGCGCGCCTGGCTGCAGGCGGGGCGCTCCCGGGAGACGGCCGAGACCTGGGACTGCGGCTACGCCCGGCCCACGGCCCGGATGCAGTATACCGCCTCCTCCTTCGCCCAGCCGCTCATCAGCCTGTTCTCGCCGCTCTTGCGCACGAGGGAGCGCCTGCACGGGAGGGAGGGCTTCTTCCCGAAGACGGCGGACTGGTCCACGGAGACCCGGGACGCTTCCCGGGAGATGCTGTTCGAACCGCTCTTCAACGGCGCCCGCCAGGTCCTGGGACGCATGCGCGGATTCCAGCATGGGCAGATGCAGATCTACGTGCTCTATGTGGTAGTCACCCTACTGCTGCTTTTGGCCGTGTCTTTGCGGGCCGCGCCATGAACTGGGCGGCCTGCGTCCCGATGGCGGCGGGATTGGCGGCGGCGCCGCTGTTGACGAGCGTCATCAACCGCACCAAGGCGTTCTTCGCGGGCCGGCAGGGGCCGCCGCTCCTCCAGCCCTACTACGACCTGGCCAAACTGCTCGGCAAGGGGGCCGTCTACAGCCGCACGACCACCTGGGTGTTCCGGGCGGGGCCGGTCGTCGGGTTGGCCGGCGCGGTCGGCGTCCTCGCGCTCATCCCCGCGGCGGGACTGCCGGCCCTGGCGGCCTTCCCGGTGGATTGGATCGTGTTCGCCTACGTGCTCAGCCTCGGACGCTTCTTCACTGTGCTCGCGGCGCTCGACACGGGCTCGGCCTTCGAGGGGATGGGCGCGAGCCGGGAAGTGTTCTTCGCCGCGCTCGCCGAGCCGGCACTTTTCCTCGCCCTGGCGGCGCTGGCCATCCTCAGCCGGAACCTCTCGCTCTCCGGCATCCTGTCCGGCCTCCAGCCCGGCTTATGGATGGAGAAGGGGCCGGCCCTCGCGCTGGTCGTGGGGGCCCTGTTCGTGGTCCTCCTGGCGGAGAACGCGCGCATCCCCGTCGACGACCCCAACACCCATCTGGAGCTGACCATGATCCATGAGGGCATGGTGCTCGACCATTGCGGCGTGGACCTGGCCTTCATCCAATATAGCGCGGGATTGAAGCTGTGGGCCTTGAGCGCGATCATCGTGAGCCTCGTCCTCCCCGTGCGTGCGGGGAGCCCGGCGCTGGACTCCGCGGCCTTCCTCGCGGGCATGGCCGGGCTGTCGGTCGCGGTGGGAACGGTCGAATCCTGCATGGCGCGGCTGCGCCTGCTCCGGGTGCCGGCCCTGCTCCTGGGGGCGTGCGCACTGGCCGCCCTGGCCCTGGTGCTGGTGCTGCGATGAATCCGGCGACGAACCTGATCGACACGGTCACCGCGATCCTCCTCATCACCAATCTGATGCTCCTGGGCTCGGGCTATCTGACCTCCTGCATCCGGTACGCGGCCCTGCAGGGCCTGGCCGTGGGTCTCCTGCCGCTCCTCCTGCACGCGCAGGGCTCCTGGGGACGGGCCGCGGCGCTCGCCGCCGCCGGCATGATCCTCAAGGGCGTGGTCTTCCCCATCGTGCTCACCCGCATCCTGCGCGACATCAACGTGCGCCGGGAGGTGGAGCCGTTCGTGGGGTACGGCACCTCGGTCATGGCCGGCGTGGGAATGCTGGCCTTCTCCATGTGGCTGACCCGGCGCCTGAGCCTCTCGGCGGTTCCGGAGAGCGCGCTGATCATGCCGGCCGGCTTCGCGACGGTCCTCATCGGTCTCTTCCTGATCGTCAGCCGCCGCAAGGCGGTCACCCAGGTGCTGGGCTACATCGTGATGGAGAACGGGATCTACGCCTTCGGCACGGCGCTGGCGGGCGGCGTGCCCTTGCTGGTGGAGCTCGGGGTGCTCCTGGACGCGTTCGTGGCGGTCTTCATCATGAGCATCGCCATCTATCACATCAGCCGCGAATTCGACCACATCGACGTGGACCAGTTGGACCGGCTGCAGGGATGAGGCTATGAACGCGGACGGACTGCTCTGGATGACCCTGGCCCTCCCGGCCGCGTGCGCGGCCGCGTGCCTCGCCCTCCGGGATCCCGGGACCGTCCTGACCTTCGTGCGGTTGGCGGGCGCGGCCGCGGCCGCGTACCTCGGGCTGGTCGCCTGCGTGGTCTTCAAGACGGGCGTCTTGTCCGGCGCCGGGGACTGGCTGGTCCTGGACGCCCTCTCCGCTTTTCACGCCCTGGTCCTGAGCTGGGTCTTCGGCGCATCCTCCGTCTACGCGGGTTCGTATTTCGGGGCGGAGCTGCGCGAGGGTTCCTTGAACGCCCGGGACATCCGGCGCTTCGGCGCCCTGTGGTTCGGGGCCATGGCCTCCATGACCGCGACCCTTGTATGCGGCAACCTCGGGCTCATGTGGGTGAGCATGGAGGCCACGACGCTCCTGACCGCCTTCCTCATCTGCATCCATGTGCGCCCCTTGTCTTTGGAAGCCATGTGGAAGTACCTCATCGTCTGTTCCGTGGGCGTGGCCTTCGCTTTCATGGGGACGCTGCTCGTGGGCTCCGCGGCCCAGCGGCTGAGCCTGGGCTCCATGGACATGCTCCTTTGGTCGCGCCTGCGTCCGGCCGCGGCCGGGCTCGACCCCGCGACCATGAAGCTGGCCTTCATCTTCATCCTCGTGGGCTACGGCACCAAGGCGGGCCTCGCGCCCATGCACAGCTGGCTGCCGGACGCGCACAGCCAGGCGCCGGCGCCCGTCTCCGCGCTGTTCTCCGGCTTCATGCTCAGCGCCGGGATGTACTGCATCCTGCGCTTCATCCCGCTCACGGAGGCGGCGCTGGGCGGCGCCGGCTGGAGCCTGCGCCTGCTGGCGGGGATGGGGACGCTCTCCATCCTCGTGGCCGCGGTGTTCATCGCGTTCCAGCAGGACGCCAAGCGCCTGCTGGCTTTCAGCAGTGTGGAGCACATCGGGGTCATCGCTCTGGGATTCGGCCTCGGCGGGGTGGGGACCTTCGCCGCGCTGTGGCATACCCTCAATCACGCCGCGGCCAAGACCCTCGCCTTCCATTCCGCGGGAGCTCTCGGACAGGGCCGGGGGACCAACAGCCTGAAGGCTTTCGCGGGTTCCCTGCGCGCGGCCTCGCCTTGGGGCCAGGGTCTGTTCTGGGGTCTGCTGGTCCTGATCGGGGTGGCGCCCTTCGCGGTGTTCATGAGCGAGCTCATGGTACTCAAGGCCGCGGCCGACGCCGGGGCGTACTGGACCTTGGCGCTTTTCCTGCTCGGCACGGGCATCATCTTCGTTGGCGTCCTGCGCCATGCCGTGGACGCGGCCTGGGGAGAGCCCCCGGCGATGCCCTCGGCGGCCCGGCCGGAGCCGCATCCGGAGGTCCCCGGCGTGACGCAGCGGCTGCTGGTCTGGGCCCCGCTGGCCCTGCTCCTGCTGCTCGGGGTGTGGCTGCCGGACTGGCTGGGCACGGCCATCGCCCGGGCCGCTGAGGTCGTGGGAGGAGCCCGGTGAGCCGGTCTTCCCTGCGGCTCCAGAACGGGGAGCGGGCGGAGCTGAAGGACGTGCCGCTGTTATCTTTGCGGGAGTTCCACGGCGACTTGCTCTGCGACATCCGCCAGGGTGGGAGGCTGGCCAGCCTCTTCGGCCACCCCGTGGGAGACGGGGTCCGGCTTTTCGCCGTCACGGCGCACGGGGACACCGGGGAGCTCTCCGTCTCCTCCGCCGACGCGGGCGACTCCTACCCGTCGTTGACCCCCGATTGCCCGCAGGCCCATTGGTTCGAGCGGGAGATCGCGGAACAGTGGGGCGCGCGGCCCGAAGGTCACCCGTGGCTCAAGCCCATCCGCTTCCACCGCCCCTATCGCGGGGGCCTGCCTTCGGACGGCGGGCCCTTGCCCGCCGGCGTCACCGATTATTTCCAGGTGCAGGGGGACGGGATACACGAGGTGGCGGTGGGGCCCGTGCACGCGGGGGTCATCGAGCCCGGGCATTTCCGGTTCCAGTGCCACGGCGAGGACGTGTTCCATCTGGAGATATCCCTGGGCTATCAGCACCGTGGGATCGAGCGCGCGCTTGTCGGCGGCCCGGGGCCGCGCTCCATCCATCTCATGGAGACCGCGGCCGGAGACACCAGCGTGGCCCACGCCACGGCCTACAGCTGGGCGATCGAGGCTCTGTCCAACCGCCGGTCGCCGGCCCGGGGTTCGGTTCTGCGCGGCATAGCGCTGGAGCTCGAGCGGCTCGCCAACCACACCGGCGACCTCGGGGCACTGGGCGGCGACGTGGGTTTCCTTCCCACCGCCTCCTTCTGCGGCCGTCTCCGCGGCGATTTCCTGAACCTGACCGCGCTGGCCTGCGGCAGCCGGTTCGGGCGGGGCTGGATGCGTCCGGGGGGGGCGGCGTTCGACTTGGAGGCCCCCCGGGCCGCGGAGCTCCTGGAGCGCCTGGGCCAGGCCATGTCCGACGTGGGCAACGCGGTCGGGATGCTCCTGGGCTCCCCCTCGGTGCTGGCCCGCTTCGAGGAGACCGGCGTCGTGTCCAAGGCTTCGGCCGAAGCCCTGGGTCTGGTGGGGGTAGCGGCCCGGGCCTGCGGGCTCGAGCGGGACGTGCGCTTCGAGTTCCCCGCGGGCATCTTCCGGATGACGCATATCCCCGTCTCCACCTGGGAGAGCGGCGACGTCTTCGCCCGCGCCCAGGTCCGCTGGCTGGAGATACAGCGCTCCGCCGCCTTCATCGCCGAGCAGCTTGTCGCGCTCCCGGAGGGCCCGATCCGCTCCGAGCCCGCCGCCGGCCTGGAGCCGGAGTCTTTGGCGGTGGCGATGGTCGAGGGCTGGCGCGGCGAGGTATGCCACGTCGCCCTGACGGACGCGGCCGGACGCCTGGCGCGGTACAAGGTCGTGGATCCGTCCTTCCACAACTGGATGGGCCTCGCCCTGGCCCTGCGCGACCAGCAGATCTCGGATTTCCCGCTCTGCAACAAGAGCTTCAGCCTTTCCTATTGCGGGCACGACTTATGATGACGAATGGAACTGCGCGGCTTTGTTCGCTTTTCTATGCCGGTGCATCTTGTTCCCTCCCCCCTTGTGGGGGAGGGTTAGGGTGGGGGGTCGGATTGAGCGGCAAGAATCCCCCCATCCCGAACTTCCCCCGCAAGGGGGGAAGGGGAATTGAGCAGTTGCGGACGATGGAGGAATCTGCATGCTGAGGGCTCTGGCCGCGCGGCTCAAGCAGGGGCAGCGCACGCTCTCCTATCCCAAGGGGACGCCGACGCTCCCGGACCGGTTCCGGGGCCGGCCGGAGACCGACTTCTCCCGCTGCGACGCGGGCTGCGCCGCCCGGCTCAAGGACTGCCCGACCGGGGCGGTCGTTGAGACCGACGGCCACCGGCGGCTGGACCTCGGGCGCTGTCTGTTCTGCGCGGACTGCGCCGCGGCCTGCCCGCACGGCGCGGTGCGCTTCACCGCGGAGCATAAGCTCGCGGCCTGGAGCCGCGAGGACCTGGTGCTCCCCGGGACGGAACCCAAGATCCGTCCGGATGACCCCAAGTTCCGCAAGATCGCGCGTTCGCTCCAGATCCGGGTGGTCAGCGCGGGCGGCTGCAACGCCTGTGAGGCGGACATCAACGTCCTGAGCACGATCGTGTTCGACTTGAGCCGCTTCGGCATCTCGGTCGTGGCCTCGCCGCGGCACGCGGACGCCCTCATCGTCGCGGGGCCCGTCCCCAGGAACATGCGTCTCGCGCTCGAAAAGACCTATCGCGCTCTCCCCGCGCCCCGCATCGTCATCGCGGTGGGCGCCTGCGCCATCTCCGGCGGACCCTACGCGGGCCACGAGGAAGTCTGCGGCGGCGCGGCAGCCGTCGTGCCCGTGGACCTATACATCCCCGGCTGTCCGCCCCATCCCCTCACCATACTCGACGGCCTCCTCAAGCTCACCGGCCGTCTCTGATCGGTCCCGGGGATTAAGTTGTTTAAGTTTTTCCGGCACGCTCTTCTAGCAGACCAAATAACTCAAGAAACTTAATCCCCGGAACCGGGTTTGACGAGTGCGGGGAACTTGCTATAATATGAGTAGTTGAGCATATAGGCCGAAAGGCAATTATCATGGAAGGCGAGGAATTGGTTTTCAAGATCAAGGCGGACTTCCTTCGCTCGCTCGCCCATCCCGTCCGGCTGGCCATCATCGAGCATCTCAAGAAGGGCGAACAATCCGTCGGACAGATCGTCCAGGCATTGGGGCTGGAGCAATCGGGACTCTCCAAGCATCTCGCCATCCTGCGGCAGGCGGGGATACTGAAGTCGCGGCAGGAGAAGGTCAGCGTCTATTACTCCATCAGGAACAACAACATCTTCCAGGTGCTGCGCCCCATCGCGGAGATATTGCGGCAGACCCTGGCCGACGGGCAGAAGGCTCTCACCCATCTCGGGGAAGCCTGAATTTGTTTGCGCCTTATATAAAATGTAGAGCATATATTCATATGGCCTGATACACATCTTTATAGCTTAGGAGATGCGGGAGGAACCAAGATGCTGACAGAGTACGAGTGCGCCGTGAACAAGGGCCACAAGATGTCTTGCGGGGAGCCGCAGACCCCCGCGCCGCAATGCTGCGGCCAGCCCATGGTTCTGGCCATGACTTCGGGGGCGCCGCTGGCCGTCTTGGCGCCGCAACCGGCAGGGTCGGCGCTCCAGTCGGTCGCCGCGCCGCAATCACCCCGGAAAGGCGGGAGAAAAACGGTGATCCCCGCGTAGACGGAGGGGGGGCTGGCGCGGGGGAGGTTCCGGGGCTATCCTTTTCAGGCCCCATGAAAGCGTTCCCCCGCATGCTCGCAGCGGGCCTGGTTTTGGGCTGGACCCCTTCCGAAGGGCAGACTGTTCAGTGCCGAGGACCCGCGCAGGTTCAATAGGTTGAGTACCTGGTACCGATGGATGGCGCTGGGTGTCGCCCTTGGCGGCTGCGTGACTCTGCCTCCCGAATCGCTGCCCATCGCCCACAATCCCGCCGGGTCCACGGCGAGGGAATTCGAGGACCCGGGCCCCGGGCTCGCCCTGGAGCCCAGCGACCGCTTCCTGGTGAAGGCCTGCGGGGTGGAGCGCGCTCAGGCGGTCTCGCGCATGGCGGAGCAGGACTACCAGAGGATCATCGCGGACGCCGGTCTGTGGCATTTCCGGCCGGGCGGTCTGTATCCCATCGTCGTGTACCGGGACGCCGACGAGTATCTTCGCAAGACGGGCGCGCCTCCCTGGTCCGGCGGCATCGCGGTCGGCAACGCCATCTACACCTACGAGGGGCCGGGGCTGGCGCGCACCTTGGCCCATGAAATAACCCATCTCCTCTTCCACGAGTACATGGGCGGACGGAACTCCCTGCGCTGGTTCAATGAGGGCCTGGCGGTCTACGAGGAGATGCAGGCCGCCGAGTCGGCGCAGAAACCCGAGCTGGAGGAGTGGCTGGCCGCCTCGCACAAGCGGCCGATGCCGCTCGCGGAACTCGCGGCCTACTCCCCGGGGGACTCGCGGACCCGCGCCTGGTACGGGCAGTCCGCCTCCGTGGTCCGCTACTTGGTGGAGACCGGCGGCCGGTCCGGGGTGGAGAAATTCCTGCAGGCGGCCAAGGGCGGCGCCAACCTCGACCAGGCCGTCGCCGCGGGATTTCCCGCCCTGTGCGACAGCCTGGCGGCCCTGGAAAAACACTGGCTCGCGGTCCGCAACTGACCCGCATTCGACTTGACTTGTCCGGGACAGGACACTAATCTGTGGGTGCATGACGCCTTCCGGCAGCCTTTGCCCCCATTGCGGGGCTCCCGTCCGCGCCGACGCGGCGGATTGCGAGCATTGCGGGGTCGATTTCGCCAAGTGGCGCAAGAAGCAGGAGGCTCGGCCGGCCGCTCCGGCCGCGGCCGGTCTCCTGGCGGGGATACCCAAGTCCGTCCTTTACCTGGCCGGCGCGGCGGCGGTATTCGGCATCCTCTGCGCCATACCCTTCCGGGACCAGCTGCCCTACTCCGAGCGCGTGGACGCGATCCAGCGCTGGTGGTTCCCGCTCAACGCCCTGAACGCCGTGCTCTACATGGGAGAAAGCGTGATCTACGGGATCACGGGCAAGGGGGTGTTCCAATTCTCCGGGGTCATCGGGACGGAATGCGCGGTCCTGTTGGGGTTCCTGCGCTACTTCCTCGGCCGGCGCTCCTACGCCGGAGCGTGCTTCATCCTCTTCTGGTTCGGCACGGCCTGCTACAACGAGTCCTTCTTCATGGCCGACGCCAGGGACCGGTACCTCCTGAACGTCCTCTATGAAGGAGGGTTTTCGGGGCCCGGCGGCCGGGACTGGTCCATCCTGCTGTACGGCGCCGGGCTGGGCCGCTGGTGCGTGGGCCTGGGGCAGGCCCTCTTCGCCTTCGGCTGCGGGCTCATGGCCTTCGCGGTGCTGGGCTGGGCCTGGCTGGCCAAGCGCTTCTTCGCCCCCGGCGCTCTGACCCTGGCCTGCCTTTGGGCCGCGGCCGGGCGGGCGGACTGCGCCCCGATGTCCAAGACCTTCACCGGCTACGTTTCGGCGGGCGCGGAGGCGGTGAGCGTCTCGGAGGACGGGTACCACTACGCGGTCCTGACCACCGAAGGCCGCGAGGAGGTCTGGAGCGTAGACGGGAAGACGGCGTACCGGGGGCCGGTGGGGAGCCTGACCTTCCACCGCCATACCGGCCGTTCCCTCGAAGCCGCGTGGTCGCCGCTTCGCGGGCGTTTCGCCTTCGTCCTGCGCGATAAGGGCGCGCGGGAGGGCCGGTCCAGTTTCTCGGTCTGGGTGGACGGCTCGACCTCTCCCGCCCATGAGGAGGTCTACGAACTCGCGTTCAGCCCGGACGGGGGGCATCTGGCCTACTCCGTCCGGGACCAGGACGGCTGGCGGGTGGTGCTGGACGGGGTCCCGCAGTCCATGACCTTCCGGGACTGGCGCCCCCAGGACCTCCGCGTGTCCGCGCAGGGGGGGCTGGAGTTCCTGGCCAACGAGGGGAGCTCCGTGCTCCGGGTGCGCGACGGGGCGGCGGTGAGTTCCTGGCCGGCGCACGGCCAGTCCCTGACCCCGGACGCGAGGCACGTGGTCCGGCGGCACGGGGCCGGAGAGCGCCTGGGCGTGTTCCTCGACGAAAAGCCCCTGGGGCCGGCCTGCGCCTCCGTGAGCGGTCTGACCCTCGCGCCCGGGCGCACCGGGTTCTTCTGCGGCCGGAGCGCGGCGGGCCCGTTCGACGCCATCGTGGATGGCCGGAAGGCCGGGCCTCCGGTCGCGGACATCCAGGACCCGCTCCAGCCCGCGTTCTTCTTTCCGGCCCAGGGGAGCGGCGCGGCCTGGTTCGGCAAGCGCGGGGACCAGTGGAGCCTGTTCTGGAACGGGGCGGCCGAGGGGGAGTTCGCGGGGGTGGCGAGCCGTCCCGGCGCCGCCTTCAGCCCGAGCGGCCGGCATCGGGCCTATGCGGTGCGCGATGCGGCGCGGACCATTCGCCTCATCGTGGACGGCCGCGCCGTCCCCGGGTCGCCGGTCTCCCTGCTGTCCGGGTCCGGCGTGCGTTTCGACGGGGAGGACGAGTATCATTTCTTCGAGAAGGACGCGTTCGGCGGGGTGTTCCTCGTCTGCGCGTCCCGCAAGCCGGGGGGGGACGCCCCCCGCTGCCGCGCGACCGCGCGGCGGCTGGCCGCGACGCCGTAGCATGGAGGGAGAATGGATCTGACCCCGAAGCAGCTGACGGAGCTCATCAGGACCGCGTTCGCGCCCGGAGTCCGCGACCGCTGCCTGGGCATACTCGTGGACCTGCCGGACGCGCGCGTCCCCGACGAGGCGGCGTGGCGCGAGACCCGGGGGATCGCCTACGAGTGGTACACGATGCTCCACGAGCAGCGGGACGCGCTGGGGCTCAGCGAGGTCCGGCTCTACGCCTACGGCAACGTGGGCTCCAACAACGCGGACCTGCCGCAGGAGCTCCGCATGCTCGACGAAGACCCCGTGCCCCTGGCGGCCGGCGACTTGGGTTCCCGCGGCCGGGGCATCGGGCTGTCGCAGGCTTTGGGGGAGACGCAGATCCTGCTGGCTCCGACCCTGTTCTCGACCACGGCGCCCCTCAAGCTCCTGGCCAGGAAGATCCCCTTCCGGGCGGCCACGATGCCCGGCTTCACCCGGGCCTTCCTGCCGTCCTTGGGGGTGGATTACGGCCAGGTGCACGCCAAGGTGTCCGCTCTGGCCGAGCGGCTGGAGAAGGCGGAGGGGGCCACCGTGGTGTTCTCCGTGGGTGAGGAGCGCCATCGCCTGGAGCTCGACCTGCGCTTCCGCCATGGGCACGCCTCGAGCGGACTCATGCGCGAGCCGGGGCAGGTGGGGAACCTCCCGTCCGGAGAAGCGTACATAGCCCCCTATGAAGGCGAATGCGAGGGGGAAGCCAGCCTCACGGCCGGGATACTGCCCGTGCAGTTCGGCACGGAGGTCGTGCTCTACGAGGTCTCCGGGAACCGGGCCCGGCGTGTCCTTTCCAAAGGGCCGGAATCGGAGAAGGAGGCGGCGCATCTGGAGCGGGAGCCGGCGTACGGCAACATCGCCGAGTTGGGCCTGGGCATCCTGGGGGAGTTCGGCATCCAGCCCGTGGGCGCGACGCTCCTGGACGAGAAGCTCGGCCTGCACGTGGCCTTCGGCCGCAGCGACCATTTCGGGGGGGTCACCTCGCCGGCGAAGTTCACCAGCCCCTCCGAGGTGGTGCACATCGACTGGGTGTACGTCCCCTCGCTGCAGCCCAGGATAGTGCCCGAGGAGGTCGTCCTCACTTACGAATCGCGGCAGGAGTGCGTCATGGTTAAGGGGCGCTACCTGGAACTGGGGATATTCCCCTTCCGCATCTAGCCGCTCCCCTTGAAAAGTCGGGGGTTGCCTGTTATATATGGATTGAGGCTTGCCATGAGCGCGTTCACCCCTCTAGCCGCTCTGTTCTTCTGTCTCTGCGCGCTGACTTCCCCCGCGCGCGCCCAGTCCGATCCCTCCGCCGGCAAGACCATCAGGATCGATCCCATCATCATCAGTACCGGGGCGATCGACGCGAGCCGGGAGGCCGCGCTCAAGGTCCTGCTCGCCAAGTTCAAGCCGAACGCGGAGCTGGTCTCCCTGCTGGCCAAGCTCGGCTACAGGTTCGACAAGGAGTTCCACGTCGTCCAGGTGAAGTCCGGGGTGCGCATCTCGCCCTTCCTGCTGCTGCGCGCCGGCCTCGAGCTGACCCTGGAGGGAAAGCTCGTGGACGCCGCCACGAGCGAGCCCGTAGACCCGGTGCTGCTGCCCAAGATCCTGGAAGGCCTGCTGGGCTTCGCGCAGGTGGCCAAGCACGACCCCAAGCTCGTGGGTCTCACCCTCCAGAAATGGGGCGTGCCGCAGGTGCACGACGGCATCCACCTCTTCAACCCGGACGGCACGGCGACCTATTACGGCCTCATGCTCTACGAGGGCCTCTACAAGTTCCCGGACCGGGTCAACAAGCTGAGCGGGGAGCGGCTCTCCAAGTCGCTTTCCCTTTTTGGAGACGCCTACAAGCAGGCTTTCGGCGAGAACTCCCCCGAGGTGGCGCAGGCGGACCTGCAGCGGGCCTGGAGCATGCTCTCCTGGGCGGAGCGCAAGGCCGGCGAGACCCCGGTCCCCATCAAGACCTATCCCGACGCCAACGCCTCCTTGAAGAAGTACCTGGAACTCGTGGCCAAGGGCTACGTCGCGGCGCCCGAGGATTCCAAGGAGCGGGAGCAGTACCAGGAATCCCTGGAGAGCCTGGTCATGCTCGGGGGCTACCGGTACTACCCCCAGATGTTCCTGGATCCGTCCCAGGCCCCACCGGAGCTCATGCCGGAATTCGTGCCCCACGGCATGCTGCCCAAGCTCCTGCGGGTCATCGACCGGCTGCACGGCAGCCCGATGACCCCGGAACAGCAGGAGGCCTTCATCAAGTCCTTCCCCATGGGGGATACGGTCTGGCGTGCGCAGGCCCAGGAGCTCTGGCGGCAGGGGCTGACCGGCAAGAACGTCAAGGTGGCGGTGGTGGACTCGGGGGTCGCCCCGCATCCGGACGTGGAGGAAGCCGTCGGGGTGCGCAGGAACTTCACGAACCAGAAGGGGATAGGCGCTTATGGCGCGCATGCGATGCACGTGGCCGGGATCATCCACGCCCTGGCTCCCGACGCGACCATCAATTCCTACAAGGGGATCGAGGAGGGCGGGCCGCAGGAGAACGAGCGCAAGAAGGTCTCCGAGGAGACCGTGATCGAGGCCAGGATCATGAAGGCCATCGACGCGGCCGTGGCCGACGGCAACGACATCATCAACTTGAGCCTCGCGGGCAAGGGCATACCGGGGGGGGCTCTGGCCCAGAAGGTGGAGGAGTACGCGAAGAAGGGCGTCATCTTCGTGGTGGCCGCGGGCAACGAGGGGAGCGACGGGGTGGCTTCGCCCTCCATCGCGGCGTCGGCGCTCACGGTCGGCTCGCTGGATGCCAACGGGCGCCTGTCCACCTTCAGTTCCTACGGCGAAGTCTGGGACCCGACCCGTTTGAGCTACGCCGTCAAGTCGATCTTCATGGTGCCCGGCGAGAACGTGAATTCCACCACCTTGGGCGGGTACGACCGGGATTCCGGGACTTCAATGGCGGCGCCGAACCTGGCCGGCAGCGTGGCTCAACTCGTCCAGTACGTCCGCGGCGTCAACGCCAAGATCAGCCCCATCGAGATGAGCCGGCAGATCCAGGAGGCGCTCTCAGCCTCGGCCAGGCCCATGCCCCGCAACGAGCTGCCGCCCGACGTAGCGCCGGAGCAGGACTTCCTGATAGTGGACCCCACAGCCGCCTACCGCCGCCTCCGCCCCAAGAGCTGATCCCCCACCCTGCCCTCCCCCACGAAGCGGGGGAGGGAACTGAGAGGGCACCTCGATCGTACTTGTTTGGGTGCCTCTCTGCTATTTCCACAGGCCGCTGTTCCTCCTCCTCTGTGCCTTCGCCGCGCTCCTGACGGCCTTGCGGGCCGCCGGGTGGTTCGCGGTCCGCCCGCCGCCGCGCCTGAGGCCTTTCGCCAACCTGCCCTGGGTGCAGGCGGAAGGGACGGTGGCCAGCGGCTTCAACCCCAAGCGGCCGGGGGTGCGTTATTGGCTCACGGTGGATCGCGTCCAGCACGTCGTGGACGGCCCCGTCCGCGTGCTGGCCTACCTGGACCCGCGCCTGCCGGCCGTGCCCCGGCTGAGGCCGGGACAGCGCGTCCTCGTGGAGGGGAGGCTTCGTCTGCCGCGCTGGCCCCGCAACCCCGGGGAGTTCGACGAAGAGGACTTCCTGGAGGACGGAGGGGCCGCCTTCGTGCTCCATGGCCGGAAGCTGTCCATCCTGGACCGGCCGGTGCCGCTATTGTGGAAGCCCTGGAGCTGGGGAGAGGCTTTCCACCGGTCGATCCAGGATTATCTGGGGAAGCGCTTTCCCGGGGAAGGCGGCATCGTACTCCAGGGGGTCATCTTGGGGACCATGGATCCGCTCGCCATGGAGTGGCGCCGCATCTTCCAGACGGCCGGGGTCATGCACATGCTGACCCCTTCCGGGGACAAGGTGACCCTGGTCATGGGCTGGACCTTCCTCGCGGGCTCCTGCCTCGGCGTCCCGGTGCTGGCGCGGATGCTGGCGGCGGCCGCGGCCGGAGGGTTCTTCCTCCTGGTCGTGGGGACGGAGCCCTCCTACACCCGGGCCTGGATGATGGCGCTCGGGGTGTTCTGGGCCTGGGAGCGAGGTCGGGTCTCCGGCGGCTTCCAAGCCTGGACCCTCGCGGCCCTGGCGACCTTGGCGCTCGACCCGCGCTCCCTCTTCGCCGCCGGCTTCCAGCTCACCTACCTCGCGATGTTCGGCCTGCTCATGGTCCTGCCCTCCTGGGTCCCTCCGATATCCTGGCCCGCTCCTCTGCGGCTGGCCGCGCAGCTCGCCGGAGTGGGGGTCGTGGTGCAGATGATGGTCTGGCCCGCGTTCGCGAACTATTTCGGGTGCAGCTCCCTGGTAGGGTTCCTGGTGAACATGCTGCTCGTGCCGGCCTCGCATCTGATGATGGGGGTCGGGCTCGCGGCCTGGGCCTGCGCCACGGGCTCAGCCGGCCTCCTCGAGCGGCCTTTGGCCTGGGCTGCCGGAGGCCTGGCGGAGCTCTTCGCGGCCCTGTGCCGTCGGGCGGCCTGCCTGCCGTGGGCGGCCGTGACCCTGCGCGCCATGACCCCCGCGGAGATCGCGGCCTATTATCTCGCGGCCTTCGGGGTACTGACCCTGCCGCGGCGGCGGACCGCCGCCGTCTTCCTGGCCGCCGGGGCGTGCCTCTGGGCGGGAGGCTGGCTGTGGGGCCGCTGGGGGCCGCAGAGGGTGCGCGTCCTCTGCTTGAGCGCGCCCAAGGCCAGCGCCGCGCTCGTGACCCTGCCCGGGGAGCGGCACATCCTCATCGACGCCGGCGTCGCGCCGGCGGCCCTGCGCGACATCTTCCGTTTCCTGGGGGTGCGGCGGCTGGAGTCGGTCTGGATCACCGGCCCGGACCCGTCCCGATGGAAAGGGGTCGCGGGACTGCCCCGCTTCGCTTCGGTCGGGGAGATCCGCGTCGCCGGGGGGGATAGTCCGGACCGGCGCTGGCCCCGCGCCCTGGCGGCGCTGCGCGCGGAGGGGATCCCCCTGCGCCGCCTCGCGGACCCCGCTCCGGGCGGCGAAGGGGCGGTCCTCCTGCGGCACGGCCGGGTCCTGTTCTCCTGGAGCGCCGGAGGGCTTACGGTCCGTGATGGCCGCGGCGGGGCATATTGTATAATGCGATTCCCGTCGGGAACGGCTCCCGGGGAATGCCCCGCATCCCGATCGTTCGCCCTCGTCCGGGAAGGGGCGGTGCAGGTGGTCTCCAATGGCAAAACGATCTCTATCACGACGCAAAGAGAGCGCCGTGCGCACGGTCCTCCTGTTCTATAACCAGGACAAGCGCGAGTCGCTGCGCGCGCTCCGGGAGGTGCGGGTCCTCCTCTCCCGGGCGGGCGTCGCGGTGCGCTCGGCCCCCCGGCGGGGGATGGACGCGAGCGCGGAGGGCAGCGACCTCGCGGTGGTGCTGGGCGGGGACGGGACCATGCTCCGCGCGGCCCGCGCCCTGGCGGGCCGCCGCGTCCCCCTGCTCGGGGTCAATACGGGCGGACTGGGGTTCCTCAGCGCGGTCGACCTGCCCGGGTTCCGCCGCCAGCTCGGGGACATCCTGCGCGGGGAGTTCGTCCTGACGCCGCGCTCCATGCTGTCCGCGGCGGTGCTGCGGCGGGGCAAGACCGTGTTCGGCCCCCATCCCGCGCTCAACGACTGCGTCATCCATTCCAGCCACCACGCGCGGCCGGTGCTGCTGGAGATCTCCTACGCCGGAGAGCCGGTCAGCTCCTGCTTCGGGGACGGGCTCATCGTCTCCACGCCGACCGGGTCCACGGCCTACGCCCTGGCGGTGGGCGGCCCCGTGGTGATGCCGGACCTGGACGCCTTCCTCCTGGCGCCCATCTCCTCGCATTCCCTGACCCAGCGTCCCCTGGTGGCCGCGGCGCACAGCAGCGTCTCCGTGCGCCTGGCTCTGCGCAATCCGCAGGACCGGGCGCGGGCCCTAGTCTCCCTTGATGGGCAGATGGAATGGCCCCTCCAGGTGGGCGACGTCGTGGAGGTGGGCCGGGGCTCGTGCACCGTGGACTTCCTGATGCCTCCGGGACACTCGCACTTCGAACTGCTGCGCACCAAGCTCAAATGGGGGAAGCGTTGAAGGCCCCGGCGAACCCCCCGGCGCTGCTCAAGCTCCACATCCGCAACTTCGCGGTCATCGACGCGGTGGAGCTGGAGTTCCCGGGAGGGCTCACGGTTCTCACCGGCGAGACCGGGGCGGGAAAATCCATGCTCATCGAGGCCCTGGGCTTCCTGCTCGGGGGCCGGGGCTCGGCGGCGTGGATCCGCAGCGGAGCGGCCAAGCTGGAAGTCCGGGGGGAGTTCTCCGCCGCGGGCCTGAGCCGGGCCGACCGTGCCGAGCTGGGACTCTCCGGGGAGCGCTTCACGGCGCGCCGCGAGCTCGACGCGGGAGGCAAGTCCCGCGCCTTCCTGGACGGAGCTCCGACGACCGCCGCCCTCCTGGCGCGCCTCGGCGACCGCATCGTGGATTTTCACGGCCAGCACGAACACCAGAGCCTGCTGCGCCCTTCCGTCCAGCTGGAGCTCCTGGACTCCTTCGGGGGCCTCGGCGCCCGGCGGACGGCCGCGGGCGCGGCCTTCGCCCGCTGGCGGGAGGCCGGCGCCCGCATCGAAGCCCTGCGCATGAGCACGGACGAGCGCCTGCGGCGCATCGACCTCTACGGTTTTCAGGTCCAGGAGATCTCCGAGGTGGAGCCCCGTCCCGGGGAGGAGGAGGAGCTCGCCGCGGAACTGCCCCGCATCAAGAACGCGGAGAAGCTCCGCTCTCTGCTCGAGGCGGCTTATGGGGAGCTCTATGAGCGCGAGGGCTCGGCCGAGGAGAGCCTGCGCCGGGCGGAGCGCGCGGTCGCGGCCATGGCCCAGCACGATCCCGCCTTGTCGGCGTCGCTCGCGCGGCTGTCCGCCGCGCGGGAGGCCGTTGAGGAGACGGCTTCCGAGCTCTCCCGCTACCGGGACGGCCTGGGCATGGACCCCGAACGCGTGGACGAACTGCTGGGCCGGCAGGACCGGATCGCGCGGCTCAAGAAGAAGTACGGCGACTCGGTGGCTGAGATACTGGACTACCGCGACCGCATCCGGGCGGAGCTGGACGCGTTGGAGCGGCACGAGGAGCGCGCGGAGGAGCTGGCGCGCGAACGCCAGGCCGCGGAAGAGGCCCTGCGCGGGCTCTGCGAGGAACTCCACGGCTCCCGGATGCGCGCGGCGCAGTCCCTTTCCAAGAAGGCGATGGCGCAGCTGCGGGACCTGGGCATGGCGTCGGCGTCTTTGTCCGTGTCGGTCGAGATGGAGGAGGGGCAGTACGGGAGCTCGGGAGCCGACCGGGTCGAGTTTTTGATCGCCGCGAACCCGGGGGAGCCGGCCCGGCCCCTGCGCGAGATCGCCTCGGGCGGCGAGCTCTCGCGCGTGATGCTGGCCCTCAAGACCGTGCTCGCGGGACAGGACTCGGTGGGCCTGCTGGTGTTCGACGAGGTGGACGCCGGGGTGGGGGCCGCGGTGGGCCGGGCCGTGGGCGCGAAGCTGGGGGAGGTCGGGCGGGCGCGCCAGGTGTTCTGCGTCACGCATCTGCCCCAAGTGGCCTGTTTCGCGGCGAATCATTTCCACGTTTCCAAGGGCGTCGCGGGGGGGCGGACTTCCGTCCGGGTCGAGCGTCTGGAAGGGAAGCGCCGCCTGGAGACCATTGCCGCGATGTTGGGAGGCCGACAGGTGACGGAGACCAGCCTGCGGCACGCTAAAGAACTTCTGGAGTCAGCATGAACGATAAGATCCGGGTCCGATTCGCTCCGTCGCCGACGGGCTACCTCCACATCGGAGGCGCCCGGACCGCGCTGTTCAACTGGCTCTATGCCCGCGGGCAGCAGGGCACCTTCATCCTGCGCATCGAGGACACCGACGAGCTCCGGTCCACGCCGGATTCCGTGGAAGCCATCCTGGGCTCCATGCGCTGGTTGGGGCTGGATTGGGACGAGGGGCCCGCCGAGCTCGGGCCGGACGGGCGCTACCTGACCAAGGGCGACAGCGGCCCGTATTTCCAGATGGAGCGCCAGGAGCTGTACCGCAAGCACGTGGACGCGCTGGTGGCCGAGGGGAAGGCCTACCGCTGCTACTGCACCAAGGAGGAGCTGGACGCGGCCCGGGCCGAGGCCCAGGCCGCCAAGCGTCTGCCCCGCTACAGCGGGCGCTGCCGGTCCTTGAGCGACGCCCAGGGCCAGGCCTTCGCGGCGGAGGGCCGCCGCCCCTCCGTGCGCCTGCGCATGCCCGACGACGGGGCCACGGTCGTGCCGGACCGCATTCGCGGCGAAGTGTCCTTCGAAAACGCGGTCCTGCAGGATTTCGTGATCCAGAAGATGACCGGCGGACCGACCTACAACTTCGCCTGCGTGATCGACGACCACGCGATGCGGATCTCGCACGTGATCCGGGGGGACGAGCACCTGTCGAACACCCCCCTCCAGCTGCGCCTCTACGAGGCGCTGGGCTGGGCGCCGCCCATCTTCGCGCATCTCTCCATGATCCTGGGACCGGACGGGACCAAGCTCTCCAAGCGGCACGGGGCCACCTCGGTGCTGGAGTACCGCAGCCAGGGCTTCCTCCCCGACGCCATGCGCAACTATCTGGCGCTTCTGGGCTGGTCGAACCCGGAGTCGCAGCAGCTCTTCGACGGGGACGAACTCTTCCAGAAATTCAGCGTGGAGGGCTGCCAGAAGAACCCGGCGACCTTCGACCCCGTGAAGCTGCAGTGGATGAACGGGGAGTACATCCGCAAGCGCACCGGCGAGCAGCTCTTCGCCGACGCCCTGCCCTTCCTGGAGCAGGCCGGCTTCGGGGACGTCGCCCGCGCCGACATGCTGCCGACTGTGGCGCTGGAGCGGGAGAAATACAAGCTCCTCACCGATGTGCCCGGGCGCGTGGACTACTTCTTCCGAGACGTGGTCTATCAGCCGGAGGCCGTGGAGAAGGTCCTGCGCAAGGAAGGCGTGGACGGGATCCTGGGCGGCCTCGCCGGGATCCTGGAGGCCTCCGCCGCCTTCGACGCCAAGACCCTGGAGGAGCGCATCCGCGGCTTCTGCTCCGAGAAGGGGCTCAAGCCCAACAAGGTCTTCCATCCCATCCGGGTCGCCGTCTCCGGGCGCACAGACGGGGCGACCCTGTTCGGGATGCTGGAACTCCTGGGCCGGGAGAAGGTCCTCGCCCGAATCCGGACTGCGCGTCAGCTGCTGAAGCCCTGAACACGGCATAATGCCCCACCCGCTACTCGCCCCTCCCGCGGGGAGGGGCGAGTGATTCCTCGTCTTGAAAATGTAACAGCAAGGGGGCACACTAGGGGGGATGCATTACTGGATCTACCAGGATTCGCGGATCCTGGGTCCGTTCGCCCGGGAGGACGTGCTTTCGGTCCCGGGAGTGGGCCAGGGAAGCCTCGTCTGCGAGGGCAGCGCCACCGGAGCGGCGGACCAGGACTGGAAGCCGCTCGACAGCGTCCCCGAGCTGTCCGGCCTTCTGGGTTCGCGGGCGGGCGCGTCCGCGGTGATGCCCTCCGAGTTCGACAGCTTCGGCCAGTTCCAGGAGACGGCGCACGCCCTGCTCGACAACATCGGCCGCTCGGACGAATATCCCTCCGCCGTGCTCCAGGACCCGCAGTTCTCGGCTCTGTGGGGGGGCCTCGGCGGGGATCCCGGGGGGGGGATATGGGACCGCCATCGCGTCAGCGATCTGGAGACCAGCGTCTTCGACCTCAAATCCCAGTTGGAAGAGCAGGTCAAGCGGCAGGACGAGATGCTGGAGAAGCTCAGCGAGAAGCAGAAGCTGATCGAGGAGAAGGAGCAGCTCCTCGCTGAGCGAGAGAAGGAGGCCGAACTCCTGCGCGGCCGACTGCGCGACGCCGTCGTCCAGCCGCTGGGAGGGACCGCTCCGGCCGACGGCGTGTCGGAATTGAGGGCCCGCATCGCCCAGCTCGAGTCCAGGCAGGGGAGCCCCGCCGCCCCAACCGACCCCATCACGGGCCTGCTGGCCCGCATCGCCCAGTTGGAGGCGCGGGGCGCCGCGCCGCTGCCGCCGGCCGATCCGGTCGCGGAACTGAGTTCCCGGCTGGCGGACCTGGAGGCCCGGGCCCGGGGAGGCGCGGCGCAGCCCCGTCCCGCCGGGCGTCCGGCGGCCAGGGCTCCGGCATCGCGGCCTCCGCCGCCGCCCCCGGCCGCCTTCCAGGAGGAGACACCCCCCTGGACCTCCTCTCCGGACCTCGGAGAGCTCCCGCCCCCGGCGGAGTCCGCTCCCCGGGACGGAGCCCCCTGGGGCTCCGCCGCCGCGGCTCCGGCGTTCTTGGAAGAAGCCGCGGCGGCCCCCTCCGTCCCCGACTTCAAGCCGGTGCCGCTCTCCGAAGACCTGGGCCTGCCGCCGATGCGGGCGCGCACAGAGGACGTGCCGCAGTTCGAGGCGCCGCCCCCTCTGGCGGAGGAGAGCGGCGCCGCCCCGTCCGCGGAAGCCTCCTGGACGCCGCCTCCCGTCGAGGAAAGCCCCGCTCCGACCGCCGTGGCGCCGGTCGCCGCGGCCCCCGCCCCGGCGCTCGATGACGGGGTCCCGGAGGCGACGCCGCTGAGGTCGGTCTCCGAGATGCCGCCGGCCATGGAGTTCTCGCCCCCTTCCCCGGAGACCGCGGAGCCTTGGAGCCCCCCGCCTCCGGCGGAGGCCGAGGCGACCCCGGCCGCGGACACGCTGCAGCCTCCCCCGGTGGAGGATCCGGGAGCGTGGGGCGCTCCGCCTCCCATGGAGGCGGCTTTCCAGTCCCCGGAGGAAGCCGGGCCCGCCCTGCAGCTGCAGGCGCCCCCTTCGGGAGAGGAGACCAGCGCCCTCTCGGGGACGGCGTCCCCTTGGCCGCCGCCCCCTTCGGGAGAGGAGACCAGCGCCCTCTCGGGGACGGCGTCCCCTTGGCCGCCGCCGGAGCGCGTCGCCGAACCGATGTTCGCCGCCCCGCCGGAGGAGGCCGCGCCGCCGCCCCTGCCGGAGCCGTCCGCTTACCCGCAGGAACCTCCCCAGACCATGCTCATGGGCTCGACCCCCACGCCCGTGCCGGGCGGGGACATGCTGAGCCTCTCGCCCCCGCAGGGCGGCTTCCCGCAGCAGGGTCTGGGCACTTCGTCCGATGGCGACCTCCTCCAGGCCTTCCCGGGGCAGGCGCCTACCCCGATGCCGATCCCGCTGTCGGACGGCACCCAGGGCGGCTGGCCTAGCGCGACCCCCATGCCGACCATGGGGCAGCCCGATCTGCCGCAGTCCGTGATGCAGGGGCTGGGGATATCGAGCCAGGCGACGCCGATGCCGGGTTCTTTGACCATGCCGGGAGCGACTCCCGTGCCGGGGTTCTCCACGCCGCGGCCCATCACCGGGAATTTCGACGATATCCTGCGCGGCGGCGCCACGCCCATGCCGGGAGCGACCCCGGCGCCGACCGCGGCGGCGCCCGAGCCCACGGGGCTCAAGCAGAGGCTCCAGTCCAAGAAGTTCCTGATCGGCCTGGGCTTGTCCCTCCTCGTGCTCGTCCTGCTCCTGATCTTCTTCCTGCGCAATCCCAAGCAGGTCGTGCAGATGGTGGACATGGCCCCCAAGCAGACCAAGGACGACGGCTTCTCGGTGGACAACGTGCCGGGTTTCCCGCCCAAGGGCGCGGCGGGCGGCCCCTCCGGGCCTGCGGGCGCCTCTCCGGCGGGCAACAACCCGTTTTCCAAGCCCCCGGCCGACCCGGCCGCGGCGCCGCAGCAGCCCGCCGCTGCGCAGACGGGCGCGTCCGCGGCCCAGCGGCCGCCGGCGCAGCCCCAGACCTCGGGCCGCGACTTCATCCAGGACCAGAGCATCGAGGCCATGGAGATGGTGAAGAACTACCAGCTGGACAAGAGCCGGGGCAGCATCGCCAAGATGCTCGAATACTACTTCCTGGGTTCGGACCACTCCCCGGAATGGTCCGCCGGCGCCCTGGAGGCCAATGTCTGGGTCGTGGAGTACCACGTCTTCAAGGGCGGGCCCGGGGTCCGGGCCAAGAAGCCCACGGCCACCTACCAGTTCGAGGTGGATCTGGTGAAGAAGACGGTCATCGGACGCAACGAATCCGCGCAGAGCCTCATTTCGGGGCGGGCCGAGCAGACCACCGGACGCCGGCGGGCTTCCATCCAGCAGGAGGTGGAGGAGGAGATGAGCAGCCAGAAGACGCCGCGCCGGGCGGCCCCCGCCCGGCCCCGCGCCCAGCCGCGCCGGCCCACCGCTCCGGAGCAGGCCCCCCTTCCCAACGAGGACGAGCTCGAGACCTCGGATTACACCCCGCCGGCCGGGGGCGGCTTCAACAATCCCGGGGACGACAACGTCGGCATGGAATCGGAGTGACCCCCCGCCGTATTGACAATCTGGCTAGAAGCTGTTAACTATTAGGGAAAGGTCCGTTCGCGGCCCTGGAATCCTGAATATACATGGCGGAACATTCAATCTCCTTGAGTCTTCCCAAGCGCCTGGGGGACCTCATGGTGGGGCTGGGCGTGCTCCAGCAGGCCCAGCTCGACCAGGCCCTGGACGACCAGCGCAAGACCGGGGGTAAACTCGGCTCCATCCTGGTCCAGCGCGGCTTCCTGGGCGAGGAGCCTCTGCTGGAATTCCTGGCCCAGCAGTGCGGCATCCGCTACGTCAAGCTGAGCCCGAGCGCCGAGATCCCGCCCGAGGTGATCGCCAAGATCCCCGAGAACATCGCCCGCCAGCACATCCTGCTGCCGATCGCCCTCGAGGATACCCCCAAGCACGGGGTCACGCTCACGGTCGCGGTGGCCGACCCCCTGAACGTCATGATCTTCGACGATATCAAGATGATGACGGGGCTCGAGATCGTGTCGGTCCTGGCCGCGGAAAAGGAGATCGCCGCCGCCATCGAAAAGCATTACAAACAGGAGACCGCGGAGGAGGCGCTGGAGGACATCCTGAAGTCCACCGGGAGCAGCGCGGCCGAGGCCGCGGGCGTGGACGTGGTGGACAAGGACGAGGAGCAGTCTGCGGCCGGCGAGGACATCATCTCCCTGGAGCGGTCGGGGGAGGAGACCCCGGTCATCCAGATGGTCAACCTGATCATCTCCTCGGCGATCAAGGCCAAGGCCTCGGACATCCACATCGAGCCCTTCCCCAAGGATATGAAGGTGCGCTTCCGCATCGACGGGGTCCTCATCCCGCAGTCGGCGCCCCCCAAGCGCTTCCAGAACGCGCTGGTCTCCCGCATCAAGATCATGGCCAACCTGGATATCTCGGAGCGGCGCATCCCCCAGGACGGCCGCATCAAGCTCAAGATCCTGAAGAAGGAGTACGCCCTGCGCGTGTCCATCCTGCCCTGCGTGAACGGGGAGAAGGTGGTCATGCGCGTGCTCGACTCCTCGGGGCTCCAAGTCAACCTCAACAACCTCGGCTTCGAGCCGGAATCCCTTTCCATCTTCAATAAGTGCATGAAAGCACCCTACGGGATCAACCTGATCACGGGCCCCACCGGGAGCGGTAAATCCACCACGCTGTATTCGGCGCTCAGCATCCTCAACGAGCCCGGGGTGAACATCGCCACGGTGGAGGACCCGGTCGAATACCAGCTGCAGGGGATCAACCAGGTGCAGGTCAACGCGGAGGTGGGGCTCACCTTCGCCGCGGGCCTGCGCTCCTTCCTGCGCCAGGACCCCGACATCATCATGGTCGGCGAGATCCGGGACCTGGAGACCATCCAGATCGCGATAAACGCCGCGTTGACCGGGCACCTCGTATTTTCTACCCTGCATACGAACGACGCGCCGGGGGCCATCACGCGCATGGGGATGATGGGCATCGAGCCCTTCCTTATGAGCTCGTCTTTGCTCATGGTGGTGGCCCAGCGTCTGGTCCGGGGGATCTGCAAGGAGTGCCGGGAGACCTACGAGGTCGACGAGGAGTGGCTGGTCAAGTTCGGGATCCCGAAGCACCAGATGCAGGTCGCCAACGGCAAGGTCGCGCTGGCGCGCGGGAAGGGCTGCGAGAACTGCACCGGCACCGGGTACCGGGGGCGCCAGGGGCTGTACGAGGTCCTCGAGGTGACGGACCCGATCCGCGAGCTGATCATGGACCGGGCCCCCATCGCGAAGATCAAGGAGCAGGCGCGCAAGCAGGGGATGCTGAACCTGCGGGCCTGCGCGATCCGCAAGGTTTTGTCCGGGGGGACGACGGTAGAGGAGATGATCCGGGTCACGGCCTCTTCATGAGGCGGCGGGGCGTCGATCCGGTTCCTGGGAGAACGACATGGTCTCGATGAGCGAGCTTTTCATGATGATGCACGAGCGGGTCGCGTCCGACCTGCACCTCACCTCCGGCGCCCCGCCCACCCTGCGCATCGACGGCGACCTGGTCCCCACCCCCTACGAGAAGCTCAACGCCGAGATGACCCAGGCGCTCATCTTCTCGATGATGACCGACGAGCAGCGGCACCGCTTCGAGGCCACCAGCGAGCTCGACATGGCCTTCGGCCTCAAGGGCATCGGGCGCCTGCGCATGAACGTGTTCCGCCAGCGGGGCGCGGTCGGGGCGGTCATCCGGGCCATCCCCCAGTCCTTCATGACCTTCCAGGAGCTGGGGATGCCGCAGGTGATCTACGACGTGATGAAGATCCCCCGGGGCCTGGTGCTGGTCACCGGGCCGACCGGCAGCGGCAAGTCGACCACGCTCGCCAGCATGATCGACTTCCTCAACGAGCGCGAGAACACGCACATCGTCACCATCGAGGACCCGATCGAGTACGTCCACCAGCACAAGAAGAGCATCGTAAATCAGCGCGAGGTGGGGCAGGACACCGAGACCTTCGACGCCGCCCTGCGCCACGTGCTGCGGCAGGACCCCGACGTCATCCTCATCGGCGAGCTGCGCGACCTCGAGACCATCCAGGCCTCGCTCACTATCGCCGAGACCGGACACCTGGTGTTCGCCACCCTGCACACCAACGACGCGGCGCAGTCCATCAACCGCATCATCGACGTGTTCCCGCCGCACCAGCAGGAGCAGATCCGGGTGCAGCTCTCCTTCGTGCTCCAGGCCATCTTCTCCCAGGTCCTGGTCCCCAACGCCACCGGGCAGGGGCGGTCGATGGCGTCGGAGGTGCTCATCGTCACGGCCGCCATCCGCAACCTGGTCCGCGAGCAGAAGATCGAGCAGATCCTGATGACCATCCAGACCGGCGGCAAGTTCGGGATGCAGACCATGAACCAGTCGCTGGCCATGCTCTACAAGAAGGGCCGGGTGACCTACCAGGCCGTCATGGAGCGTTCGGTGGACCCCGAGGACCTCAAGCGTCTCATTCAGCGGGGCATGACTCCGGAAGGCCAGAGGCCCGCGCAGTAAGAGGGGATAAGCGATGCCCAATTTCGCGTATACGGCCAAGGAAGCGAACGGGAACATGGTCAAGGGCACCATGGTCTGCGCCAAGGAAGGCGAGGCCATCCAGCGGCTCAAGTCCCAGAAGCTGACCGTGGTGGATATCTCCGTGGCCGGCGAGGGTCTGGTGGCCAAGGCCCTGAAGGCGGTCGGGATGGGCCCGACGGTCAAGTCCAAGGACCTCGTGCTCTTCTCCCGCCAGCTGTCCACCCTGGTGTCGGCGGGAGTCCCGATCGTCCAGAGCCTCACCATCCTCGAGGAGCAGCAGGAGAACCCGCTCTTCAAGGAAATCCTGGGCGACGTCCGCACCGAGATCGAGGCCGGGCTGTCCATCTCGGACTCGCTCAAGAAGCACCCCGACGCCTTCCCCGACATCTACACGGCCATGATCCGTGCCGGCGAGTTGGGCGGCATCCTGGACACCATCCTGGAGCGGCTCTCCACCTTCCTGGAATCGTCCGAGGCCCTGAAGGCCAAGGTGAAGTCGGCCATGATGTACCCCGGGATCGTGCTCAGCATCTGCGGCGCCGTCACCATCTTCCTGCTCACCTTCGTCATCCCGACCTTCAAGACCATCTTCGAGAGCTTCGGCCGCGAGCTTCCCATGCCGACCCAGTTCCTGCTCGACCTCTCGGACCTGATGAAGACGAAGTGGTACATGATCCCCACCATCCCGACCGCGTGCTTCGTCGCGTTCAAGAAGTTCTATAAGACGCCGAAGGGGCACCGCTTCGTCGACGCGAAGCTCCTCAAGGCCCCCATCTTCGGAATCATCCTCAAGAAGGTCGCGGTCGCGAAGTTCACGCGGACGCTGGGGACCCTGGTCAAGTCGGGCGTGCCCATCATGCAGGGGCTGGAGACCGTCGCCGCGACCGCCGGCAACGTCATCATCGAAGAGGTCGTCCTGAGCGCCCGCGAATCCATCCGCGAGGGCGGCCGCCTGGCCGACCCGCTGAAGAAGAGCGGGGTGTTCCCGGCCATGGTCACCCAGATGATCGGCGTCGGCGAGGAGACCGGCGCCCTGGACCAGATGCTGATCCGCATCGCCGACTTCTACGACCAGGAGGTCGACACCGCGGTCAAGGGCCTCACCTCCATGATCGAGCCGCTGGTCATCGTGGTCATGGGCTCGGTCGTCGGCGGCATCGTCATCGCCATGTTCCTCCCCATGTTCGAGATGGGCGGGA